>Ga0326727_10026197_pt1 | contig 10847 bp, 6 predicted proteins | sample MB2enrmetagenome_FD_207643 | JGI IMG/M metagenome (GOLD analysis project Ga0326727, IMG submission 207643) | Lab enriched peat soil microbial communities from McLean, Ithaca, NY, United States - MB29MY | ecosystem: Environmental > Terrestrial > Soil > Wetlands > Peat | place: USA: New York... | reverse complement strand
TTACCGAAGGCGCCCAGCTTCGTGAAGGGGATCATCAACTTGCGCGGGGACGTCATTCCCATAATAGACCTGCGGGACAAGTTCGGCCTGGAAGCCAAGGAAGCAACCGCCATGACGCGCGTCATCGTGGTGGAGGTGGAGGGCAAGCTCATGGGCATGGTGGTGGATTCCGCGAGCCAGGTGGTGCGGATCCCTGCGGACCAGATCGACCCTCCACCGCCGGTGTTCGGTGGGCGCGCGCAGGACTTCATTACCGGAGTCGGCAAGATCGAGGACAAGCTGATCATCCTCCTGAACAGCGAAGCCATCCTCACTGCGGAGGAGAGGACGCAGCTGGGCTCCCTCCACGAGCAGCAGGCAGGAGCGTAAATCCCGGCACGGATGGCAGTGATGAGCGCCAACGCTGCGGAGTCTCCACGGCTTGCGGCCGAACCGCTCGTGACCACTCACCGGCTCTTGTCGGCGTTCGACAGGGAGGGCCGGGGCCTGGAGTGGCTGCACGGAGACCTTTTCGACTCCCGTTCTGCGGTATCCCTTTCCGCCATGGAAGCGGTGGCCAACCTCGCCAATCCCGCGAGCTTCCAGTTCGTCACCAAGGTACTTGCCGTCTCCAGCGGCGAGCTTTCTATGGCAGCGGTAAGGGCACTTGGCAAGATACGCCACCCCGGTTCGGTCCGCGCGCTGGTGGAACTGCTGAAGACGACCCGGGAGGAAAAGCTTCGCAGGGAGATCCTAGACGCACTTGCCAACGCGGTTCCCAAGGACCACGAACTGGCGGGCTTCCTTCGCCAGATAGCACACTCGCCGATGGCTTCCGCCGGCGCCCGTGCGCACGCCGTGGGGCTCCTGCTTCGATTGCGCGGGGAGGCGGCGCTGGACGAGGCGCTTGCCGACTCACGTGAAGAAACCGTGGACCAGATCCTGCGGTCCGCTGCAGAAATCCCTCTGCTCGTTCCGAAAGCGATCCAGCACTATGCGCCCCAGTATAGGCACCTGCCGGCGCGCACGCGGGCGTCGCTCGTCACGGTTGCGCTCACGCAGGAGCTGGAGGCAACGGCGGGACTGCTGCGGGACGCCTTTTCCGACCCCGTTTCGGAAGTGCGCCGGGCGGCGTACGTGGGGACCGCTGTAGAGCCTCACCACATGAGGCTCTACCAGACGGTCATCGAGAACCTCCTGGGCAGGGCGGAAGCCAACGCGGCCCTGGAGGACGAGGTTCATGAGCTGATCGGCCGCATGGCTCATGCTCAGGGGGCCGCACGGGCTGTCACTGCGAGCCTGCGCGGCCGGGTGATCAGCTTCATCGCGGAGCACTTCACCAAGCTGCGCGAGGAAGGACGGCACATCGCCAGCGACTCCCACGAGCTGGGCTGGCTTATCATGAGGTCCAAAGAGTACCTCGAGTACTACTGCGACGAGGAGTTCAAGTCGGCGCTCCTTCGCTACCTCAAAGGTGCTTCCACGGACTCGGAGGCCGACCTCCTAAGGAGGCTCAAGGCAACGGCCGTGCGGGTGGAGGTCCGGCACTTCGACGGATATACGGCGCTCGCCGAGGTCATCAAGAATCCGCGGAGGACGGGGATGGGGCTCGTTGCGCGCGAGCTGGCGCTCGTAAAACCGGGCAAAGGACTCATTTTCTGGCAGCTCATCCGCGCGGTCCGCTTGGCAAGCGTCGTCCTCACTCCCGAGGCCGGCGGAACCGCGGAGTCTACGTTGAAGTCCATTTACACCTGGGCAAAGGGGGAAAAGCTCTTTCGCCTCGCGGAAGCGGCCCTGTGGGCGTTCGCCCGAGTGAACCCGACGGGAGCGGTCGCCGTATGCAAGGAGTGTCTGACCCCACCCCTCGCCAGCAAGGTGCTGGCCATAACTAGTCTCCATTTGCTCCGGGAGCTTTCTCCTACCGAGCTTGAGCCTTCTTGCGCGCGCCTTCTTTCCGCGCAGGATGATCCTTACATCACGCTCAACGCCGTGGAGGCCATCACGACTTTTGACGCTTCCTCCAACGGAGACCTCGCCAAGGCGCTCCTGACCCGACTCGCCTTATCCCCGAGCCGAGAGGTGACGGAGTCCCTCAGCGCCTACCTCGGGGACAAGGTATCCCTCGACATCATGGAAAGCTTGCGCGACATCTACGCTAGCGGGGATGCCGCGCGCAAGTCTGCTGTTCTGGCGATCATGGGCAGACGCATGACATCGGGCTTTATTGGCAATCGGGAGGGTACCGTCGAGTTCCTGTACAAGATCCTGCGCGGGAGCGACACCCCGCGACGCCGTATGGCCGGAGTGCTCCTCTGGAGGCTCGGGGATGACTACGCCCCCGAGGTGATGCGGGACTTCCTTTCCACGGGGACTGTGGAGGAACGGATGGAAACGCTGCGCGCCCTCAAGGGCCATCTTCGCTCGCAGCTGCTGCCTTTTTGTGCCCCTCTCCTGGCCACTGAGTCCGCTATCATCCAGGAACCGCTTCGCGAGCTGCTCCTAGGGGCTTCTGAAGACCTCCGGGCCGGGGTTCTGGACCTGGTGCTTCGCGCACGGGGAACTCCCGCGGAAGAAGACTCAGAGCTTGCGCTGCCCGAGGAGCAGGCAGCCGCGGTAGATTTTCGCACGGAGCGCAACGCATTCCAGTTTGAGCGAGAAAATGTTCAGGACCTGGTGATCCTCTTCACGGACATCCAGGGCTACTCGAAGAAGGCGCAGTTTCTTACACCGCTTCAGCTCTCCAGCCTCATCCAGGATTACGAGAAGATCCTTCTTGCCCAAGCCGAGACGCACCAGGGGGAGCTCGTCAAGCGCATGGGCGACGGCCATCTCTTCGTATTTCATGAGCCGCTGGCCGCTGTGCTGGCCGGCATTCGGCTGCAGAAGTCCCTCAAGAGGTTCAACCATTACCGTGAGGAAAACTCTAGGGTTGTCATCCGCATTGGCATCCACTGCGGCAAGGTGGTCCGCAAGGAGCAGGGAGACGTCCTGGGCAACACGGTGAACATCGCCTCGCGTTTGGAAAGCTCCGCGCGGCCGGGCTACGTGCTGGTCTCCGAGCAGGTCCATGAGAAGGTCAAGGACTACATTCACGCGCGTGAGATCGGACGTATCATTGTCAAGAACATTACGGAGCCCATTCGAGTCTTCGAGCCGTACGAGGAGGTGCTCGATCTGCCCGCGGCTCTGGACCCTCGGAAGAGCGCCAAGCCGGCCTACGCCCGGCAGCCCTCCCCTCCCGAGCAGAAGTTCGTTGCCTCACGGGAGACCACGGAGGCCCCTTACGCATCCTCCACTAACACCCCGGGAGCCACCGTCTCCGATTTCGTGACCGTCGAGCCCGAGGTGCTTCGGCAGATCGCCTCGTGCTTCGAGAGCCTGAAGAGTCTCTGCAAGGAGGCGCAGGACGGGAGCGTGCCGCTCGTCCCCATCAACGAAAGGGTGCTCGCCCAATGGGATCGAATAAGGTCCCGGCTGCCCTCCCCGGGGGCGCCCCAGGGCGCCTAAGGTCTTCCCATGAGCCGTAGAGCACCAGTGCAGGAATTTTCCCTGCGAAACATCGTGGACGCCTTCCCCCTTTCCATTTTCTGGAAAGACAGGGATTTGCACTACCTCGGATGCAACGAGTTTTTCGCGCGAGCGGCCGGGCTGGCAAGCCCCAATGCCGTAGCCGGGCTCTCCGATGACGACATGCCGTGGGCTGACATCGCGGAGCGGTTGCGGGAGCAGGACCGCAGGATCTTGGAGACAGGCGAGCCGTGGCGGGCGACCGACGAGGCGGCCGCTACCCCCGACGGGATCCGCGTGTTCGTGCGGACGGCAAAAGTCCCGCTGCGCGACGCAGTGGGCAAAATCGTCGGGATCGTGGGCGCCACGGAATGGATCAACATGGACAGGCCTAACGCCGAGGAGAGGTTGCCCGCTCTGATGGAAGGCGCCGTGGAGGCCGCTGTGGTGATCCAAGACAGCGAAATCAAGTACATCAACGCCCGGGGGAGGGAGGTTTTCGGGGGAACCGGTAAGGAGCTTGTCGGGATGCCGGTGGACCGCCTTGTGCACCCTCAGGATAGGCGTAGGGTTGTAAACGATTTGCGCAAAGTTCCCGACGGGGAGGAGACCGCGTTCGCCTCCCTGTACGAGCTTCGTATCATCAATCGCGAGGGGCGCGTCAGGTGGCTCCAAGCCAGCACTACGCCGGTGCCCTGGGAGGGCAAGACAGCTACGCTCCATTTCATCATCGACGTGACGCCCTCGCGGCGGCAGAAGGAGATGCAGGAAGCCCTAAGCAGGGCGTCGATCGCCATGGCAGGCACCGTGGCGCCTGACGACATTTTCCCGGTTGTTGCCCGTGAGCTCGACTCTATTGACTCCCGTATTCACGCCTTCACCCTGAATGGGGACGGCACTCTCTCCCTGAGCTTCCTAGGAAAATCCCCCGTGGTCACGGCGGAGCTTGCAAAGATCTTCCGAGCTCCCAGCGCCCCCTTTGCTTTCAACGAGGCAGGAGAGTTCGCCCAGGTCGTCCTTGGTCGACGGACCCTCCTCATCACGGACATAACGACACTGCTGGAGTCCGTGTTCATTCCGGAGCTGCGTCACGTCATTCCCGACGTGGTGAAGGCAATCGGCGTGCCGCGCCTGATCCTGGCGCCGCTCGCCGACGACAGCTCCGTCATCGGGATGATTGCCCTGGAAAACGCGGACTTGCTGGAGGCCGATCTACCGACTGTTACGGCGTTCGCCCTTCAAATGGGGTCCGCCCTTCAACGTACGCGCATGTCGCAGGCAATAATGCGGGAGAACGCCGAGCGGTGTCACGCGCAGGAGGAACGCACGCGGCTTTTTACGGCAATCGAGCAAGCCGCCGAATATGTCCTCATAACGGACGCAAACGGCCTTATCACCTACGCAAACCCGGCTTTCGAGCGGGTGACGGGGTATTCGCGGGAGGAGGCCATCGGGAAGTCCCCAAGAATCCTGAAAAGCGGCCGTCAGAGCGTCGCCTTTTATCTCCACATGTGGGAGGTCATTAGAGCGGGAAACGTATGGCGCGGACAGCTCGTCAACCGGAGAAAAGACGGCAGCACGTACCTGGAAGAGGCGAGTATCAGCCCGGTGAAAGCCGAAGATGGCCGGATCGTGAGTTTCGTTGCGGTCAAGCGCGACGTGACGGAGGCCACCGAGCTGGAGGGCCGGCTCCGCCACGCGCAAAAGATGGAGGCAGTCGGCCGCCTAGCCGGCGGCGTCGCGCATGACTTCAACAACATCCTCACCACTATCACCGGGTACGCCGATATCCTGCTCACAGGACTAGGGGACGATGACCCGCGCACGCAGGAAGTACGGGAGATTCTTGCGGCCTCCCGGCGCGCAACCGGCCTCACGCGCCAGCTCCTCACGTTCAGCCGCAAGCAGGTGATCTCCCCGCGCCTCGTGAGCTTGAATGCGGTGATCGAGAACCTTCACGCCATGCTGCGGCCGTTGATCGGAGAGGACATCGAGCTCGCCTACGAGCTGTCCCGGGAGCTTTGGCCGGTCCTCGCGGACACGGGACAGATCGAGCAGGTAGTAGTGAACCTCACTGTCAACGCTCGTGACGCGATGCCCGGCGGCGGGACACTGACGTTTCGCACCCAAAATCTTCTCCGCGAATCAGGGCCACTGGCGCCCCCGATCGAACAGGTGATGCTCACCGTGCGCGACACCGGCGCGGGCATGACCGAGGAAGTGAGGTCCCACCTTTTTGAGCCTTTTTTCACCACCAAGAAGGCGGGGGCCGGGACCGGGCTCGGCCTGGCTACGGTGTACGGGATCGTGAATCAGAGTCACGGGCAGATCGAAGTGGCGAGCGAGTTGGGCAAAGGGACGGAGTTTCGTCTTTATTTCCCCCGCGACTCTGGAAACCTCTTCCATGAGGACGGAGAACGCGGTGACGTAGGGCTTCCCCGTGGGAGGGAGACGATCCTGCTCGTGGAGGACGAGCAGGCCGTGCGAAGCCTTACACGCATCCTCCTGCACGGGTGGGGCTACTCTGTCCTGGAGGCGGCGCTCCCGTCCGAGGCCATCGCCATTGCCGAGCGGGAACGGGATTCCATCAGGCTTCTCCTCACTGACGTCGTCATGCCCGAGATGAGAGGAAGCGAACTCGCCAATCACATTCTCCCCCGGTGTCCTTCTGCGGCGGTACTTTATATGTCAGGGTACCCCGACGACGAAGGCCTGGGGCTCGACAGACACAGTCCGATGGTTCACTTCTTGCCCAAACCCTTTACACCGGAATCCCTCGCTCGAAAGGTACGGGAAACAATCGATGGCACGTGAAAGGTCGCTTTTTCGAAATCTCCGCTCCATCATTCGCGGCCGAACGGCGCGCTCCGACGCCCCCAGCGTGTTGGCCCATCCGAGGGGGTCGACGAGCTCGGCAGTTTCGGTGTCTTCGGCCGCGAACGCGGAAGGCGCTGATCCTTTCGCGGCTGTGGAACGCCTCGCCGGCGGCGTTGCCCATGACTTCAACAACATCATGCTCGTGGTCCGTGGATACGCCGAGCTGGCCCTGGGGGAGGAAGATCTAGGCCCGAAGGCCAGGGCGCATCTCCATGAGGTCATGTCAGCCCTGACGCGGGCCACCGAGCTGATCGGGCAGCTTCTTGCCGTCGGGCGCCGAGTCTCCTCCTCCCTCGCGGAGATCGACCTGAACGAGTCGGTGGGCCGGGCGCTAGAGCAAGCCCGGGCCTCCCGGCCGACCGGGGTTCAAACCAGTTTCGTGGCTGGCGTCGGTCTTCCGCGCTTCTTTGCCTCTGCTGACCAGCTGGAGAGGCTTGTTGGCAGTCTCATCACGTACGCTGCAGAGAGGACCCCGAAGGAGGGCAGACTCCTCGTCGAGACGGGCTTTGCCGCCGATGGATATGCCGCGGCGGACGCTCGGCCTGGAGCTTCCCCGAGCCTACCTTCTTCGCTTGGACAACGCATGACGCTTCGGCTCGACGCCCCTGATGCGGAGGTGCCTGATGACGAAAGGGCGCATATGTTCGAGCCGTTCTACGTCTCCCCGTCCAGCGGACGCCGCATGGGACTGGGCATGGCCGCCGCCCGCGGTGTCGTCTTCCTCCTCGGCGGGGACATTACCGCACTGAAACCATCCGCAGGGGGGATTGAGTTTCTCATCACGCTTCCTGCGCGAGGGGAAAACCCGCTTATCCCAAAGCTCCCGAACGGCGGTACGATCCTCCTAGCGGAGGACGATGTAGGGGTCCGGGACCTCGCCACACGGGTGCTGGGCAAGGAGGGCTATCGGGTGCTCGCGGCGCGGGACGGCGAGGAAGCCGTGCGGTTTTTCGAGCAGAACAGGGAGCGTATCCGGATTGCAATCCTGGATGACGTGATGCCCAAGCTCAGCGGCCGCTCGGTCCTTGAACGCATTCGCGCGACCAGCTCCTCGCTGCCCGTTATCCTCTGCACGGGATATACCTGGGGAGATCAGGACTCTGGGGCCAGGCCTGCCGCGCAGGAGATCCTCGCCAAACCCTATGAACCGCGGGACCTCCTACGGTGCGTCAGGCGGATCCTGGGCAATGGGGGGTGACACCGGGAATGCGCCCTGACGTGCGTCTCCAAATGTCCTTCGACAAACATTCCGACATGCGGCTCCTCTATATCGAGGATGATCCGGGCCTTGCGCGTCTGGTTCAGGCAAAGCTCGGCCCCGAAGGATACCAGGTAGACAGCGCAGCCACGGGTCGGGAAGGCCTTCAGGTGTTCGATGAGGCCATTCACGACTTGGTCATTGTGGACTACCAGCTTCCCGACTGCAACGGGCTGGATATCCTGCAGACGCTGATGGCGCGCGGGGCCGGCGTTCCGGTGATCATGGCAACCGGCGCCGGCAACGAAGAGGTTGCTGTTCGCGCCATGAAGCTGGGCGCCGCTGACTACATCAACAAGGAAAGCTACGAGAAGTTTTTTCGCCTGTTGCCGTCAGTCATCGAAAGAGCCATTCGTCAGGCGGAAATCGCGCGCCAGAAGCTCCGCGTGGAGGCGGACCTGCGCGAGAGCGAGGAAAGGCTTCGGTCCATCCTCATGTCGATGGACGATGCCGTTCTCGTCACGGATAGAAACGGCCTGCTGGTGGCTTCCCGTGCGCCCTTCAGCGGAGCCGCGGCGGCCACGGCGTCCCCCGAGTGGCGGGGGAAGACGTTCGGGGACGTGTTCCCACCGGCGGTGGCCGCGCGTTTCGACGCCGCATTCCTCGCCGTACAGTCCTCTCAGCGCGTGGAGCAATTCGACTACAGTCTCACTGCCGGCGGTTCGCAAACGTGGTACAACGCGAAGGTTTCCCCCCTGAAAGACGACAGCGGGACTTTCGCCGGCGTGACCATCGTGGCCCGCGACATCACCGCGCGCAAGCGCGCCGAGGACAGGCTCACCTTTGCCATCCAGGCCGCGGACGCTGCGAACACGGCCAAGTCCGACCTTCTGGCCGGCATGTCCCATGAGCTACGCACGCCTCTCACCGCCATCATCGGGTACGCGGAGATCCTGGGCTACGAATACTTCGGCACGCTGAACGCCAAGCAGAAGGAGCAGATCGAGGTAATCATGCAGGCGTCCCACCACCTGCTGGACCTCATCAACGACATCCTCGACATCTCGAAGATCGAATCGGGAAAGACGGAGCTGGAGCCCTCCCTCGTAGGGATGCGCTCGCTCATCGAGCATCCCCTGACGCTCCTCAAGGAAACCGCGGACCGCAAGCGCATCGGCATGAAGGCGGACCTTCCGTCCGAGCTCTCCGGCCTGAAGCTGCACGTGGACGAGAGGCGCCTCAAACAGGTGTTGTTCAACTTGCTCTCCAACGCCATCAAGTTCACCCCGGAAGAAGGGCGCATCAACGTGGCGATGAAAAGGCGCGGCGAGGATCTGGAGATCAGCGTCGCTGACACGGGGATCGGTATTCCCGCGCTCGAGCTGGACCGGATCTTCGACGCTTTCTACCAGATCAAGCGCGGCGGCCGGGCAAAGGAGCAGGGCTCGGGGCTCGGGCTATCCTTATCCCGTAAGCTCGTGGAGCTGCACGGAGGACGAATGTGGGCTGAAAGCGAAGGGGAAGGGAAGGGGAGCCGCTTCGTCTTTACGCTCCCATTCACGACAAGCTAACAAACCTGGTAGCTTCATCGCCGGTGGGATCGTGAAAGAAGCTCTTTTTTTGCGTTGACAACTCCGAGCTGAGCCAGATGGTTCGGCTGGTCGGAGTTCGAGGCGGAAAGCGATGGCTCCGGCCTAGCAGGTTCAATCCGTTCATCGTCGGCTCTCTTTCCGAGGAAGGCATCGAGATCAGGGAAAAAGACTCAGGACGTGTTCCAACTGTACAAGTCGCGCACACGGTACGACTTCGTGATCACCGTGTGCTCGAAGGAAGCGGCGAAATGGTGCTGCGTTTTTCCCAGAGTCACCCTTGCCGAAAGGCTTCCCTATCCTTTCCAGAACCCGGCTTCTTTCACAGGAACCGGTGAGGTGGTCATCGCTTATGTGCGAGAGGTCCGCGACGCGATCAGGGAAAACGAGCACGAGTTCGCGCTCCCCGCGTTGCGCCAGCCTGGGTCGACATTTCCGAGCCGGACCGGCGCCTGCTATACGCAGCATCCGGTTTTCTGGGCGCCTTCCGGTATGCTGCCCCCTGGCGGGACCGCCTGCTCCTACCGTGCCGCCGCAGCCTCATTGCGGGGAGGTGCCCCGGATCATTCCCTGGATAACCGCAGAGGCGCAACCCACTCCGGCCCGGACTTTAATGGCCCCTGTTTTGCAGTTGTTCGAGCAGGCCCCGCATTCCATACAGGCCTCCCTGTCAATGATCTGAGCTCCGTCACCAGCCATCGCCAACACTTCGTGCGGGCACACCTCGATGCAGCGGCCGCAGCCGTTGCAGGCGCCGCGGTTCAAAAAGAGGGTTTCACCGTTTCTGATGTAGGTCATTCTCATGAGACACACTCCTCCGGGATGCTATGGAACTATATGCCAAGGAACCTCGATGCCGCGAGCAACCCCGCTCCAAGCACGAGGGGTGCGATCACTGGAGCGTGCCTCTGCGAACCTCCAGCTCTGCTCCGGCTTTACAGGTGAACGTGCTATCGCTCGTGAAGTTCATCCCGAGGAAAGCGAACACGCCCCATTGAACGCCGGTGAAGCGGCAAGGCCCCAGAGCGAGCCGATGACGGCGCCTTTGAGCGAAAAAACCCGAAAGGGAAGGAGGGGCAGCAGCACCGGCACGGCAATGGTTCCAACAAGCACTGCGCTTACCAGCAGTGGCGAGGAACCGTCCCCCGTCGGCAGGCCGGACGAAAGAGCAAGGAGCGTGGAGGCGGCGTCAGTGCCCCGGAGGAACGGCCACTCTTGGACGAGCTCCACGGGAGCAACCGCTAGACGCTCCCGCAGGCCAAAATCAATTTTCCTCATGCGCTGATTCGTTCTCATGCCGTTGGCAAGGAAGGCCTGGCTGTCCCTGGCGCGCACGGGACCGAAAACGACCTTCCAACTTGTATCCTTCAGAACCTGCGGGCCTGAGACGCCGGTTGTCCCGGGTTGCGGCAGAATCAGCGTTGATTCAGCCGCTCGCAGCATGAACAGAACCGAAGGCGTCTGTAGCCGACGGAAGACTAGCCGGCGGGGTTAGCCGCGGACTTTGGCCGCCAGCTCCACCGCCGCCTTGCAGTTGTCCCGTATCTGCGCCCACTTCTTTTCCGCGATAGCTTCGCGAGAGGCGATCCACGTTCCGCCCACGCAGGCGATGATGTCCGCGCTGAGGTAGTCAGCGAGATTGGTAGTGGTGACACCGCCCGTAGGCATGAACTTCACCCCCATGTGGACGTACGGGG
>Ga0326727_10026195_pt1 | contig 10848 bp, 11 predicted proteins | sample MB2enrmetagenome_FD_207643 | JGI IMG/M metagenome (GOLD analysis project Ga0326727, IMG submission 207643) | Lab enriched peat soil microbial communities from McLean, Ithaca, NY, United States - MB29MY | ecosystem: Environmental > Terrestrial > Soil > Wetlands > Peat | place: USA: New York... | reverse complement strand
GAGCGAGCAGCGAGAGCCTGCTCCATGCAGTGGTTGGTGGAGGCGGCGGGAGTCGAACCCGCGTCCGAAATCGCTGTCAGCCGGGAGAGTCCATGCTGTGTCCGATTCGATTGAGTTCGCCGCCGGCGCTTAAGAACGGACAAGATGCGCCGGAAACTAGTCCGATGATCTCGTGGCTACAACACGGACCGAGCCGCAACCACCAGCCCGCTGTGCGACGCCCGCTCGCGGCCCACAGGCAAAGCCGCGGAGGACGGCTGCTTATTTAATTAAGCAGCAAGTGCCAGATTATCGTTGGCAACTTTAGTTTTGCAGGCGATTACGGGTGCCCACACCCCGACATGTCTCCCATGCCGCAATCGATCCCGTCGAAACCGTGACGCCCCCATCTGCTGCAGCACTCATTGGATGATCGATGAGCGCCGTTGGGTGCGAGCGCGGGCCGAATGGCTCGTGCTGCATCTACTTATTATTCTACGCTGAATCTTAATCCGAAGCCCGCTCGCGCATGTTAGCGTCACAGAATGCCAGTTCGAGCGGCATCAAAAAAGGAGGCGGAGATGGTGGAGCAGGTAGTTCGGCTGACGGTGAACTTTGTGGTGAGCGGCGAACAGCTCGAAGAGTTCAAGAGTATTGCGCAGGCAATGACCGCGGTGAGCGCGGCGGAGCCAGGAACGCTGGGATATGAGTGGTTCGAAGGGGCTGATAGCACGCGGTTCCGGCTCGTCGAGACGTATGTGGACGCGAGCGCCATCGAAGCGCACTTCATGGGCCCAGCCGTGCAGCAATGGGTGCCGAAACTAGCGGCCGTCTGCAAAGTGGATGGATTCGAAATCTACGGCAATCCGGGGCCGAAGGTGGCAGAGATGGCCGGCGGGTTTGGGGCGGTCGTCTTCCAGTACTGGCTGGGAATCAACCGCTAACCACTAGTCGTTCATCGCTGGAGATGGTTGCATCAATGCGCGAAGCCGATTGAGGAACGTCCCTCAGGGGCTAAAGCCCCAGTGTTTATGCGCCTTCCGCGGCACGACTGAAGTCGTGCCCTTTCACGAAACCATCTATGAAACAGGCTCTAATCACTGACCACTGTTCACTGCTTGTCGAGGTCGATGGACTCGTAGTCGTGTTTGGCGATGCCGGCGCGAATCTGCGCGGGGGTCCATCCGGCTTTGGTCTTCATATAGGCGTAAAAGCCTTCCTGGGCGCAGGTGGAGCACTGGGTGGAGTGCGTGTTCTCGTAGCAACTATGCAGGCTGGTGTGGCCTAGGGCGCGATCGCAACGGCAGTTGCAGGGCAGTTGGTAGATGACGCCGGGGATCTGCGCGACCAGCTTGTAGGCTTGCACCTGCCAGTGATAGCGGAAGTCGGGTCCCGTGAGCTGGGCGCCGTGAAGGATGGGCGGAATGGAATTCAGGTTGAGCGGGGCTGAGGCATGATAGGCGGGAACGTCGTCGGCCGGGTTCGACCACTGCGCGTAGCTGGCCGCGGTGAGGGTGAAAACGGCCAGAGCCACGGCCCAACGGGTTGCCAAGGGATGCTTCATTGGTTGCCTCATCCTTATAGTACGGCAAGGTTAGTGAGCGGTGTGAGTGCGAGTGCGATGTGTGAGTGCGAGGTGTGCGGAGGGCGGCTGTCGATCAGGATGGGATGCATTTTTCTTTCTCTCCGGGCTGAGATCGGAGAAGTCCCATGGAATCAACGCAAATGTTGGTTTATCTGGTGCGTTTACGGGCCAAATGTTCGCTTAAATGGTGTCACTTGCCCCGCAAATGTTCGCTCCTTAGGTTGCGATTTCTCGAGACAAATACCGTGAAATTGACCATTTAATGCGTGAGTGTAACCGCGGAATTGACCAAATAAGAGCAAAGGGTTGCAGAGAATTTCCCATAAACACGTCAGGAGGGGCTTCGGAGCGTGTTTTAGCATGCCAGAAAGCGTTTACTTGTGCACAAGAGCACGACTGCGCTCCCAGGCCCTGCGGCGTTTTCTGGACCGATCTCGCAAGGCCGTGGGCTGATTCCTGCCAGTTGGGGGTCCGGAGTCTCCCCGGTCCCTCCGCCGCGGCGGACGAGGGACCGGGGGCACCTCATCAGGATAGAATCCCTCTTGAGACCGGGGCCACCTGCCTCGGCCAGAAGATCGAGATAGATTTCGTTGTCGCCATCCTCAAAGAAGATGGCCTCGCGCCGGTTGCCGCGCTGCGTAACATGATGCGGAAACCCCGGAACCACGATACGAGCGAATCGAGCCATACACCGACGGTAGCACTAAACCGGGGAATAGGTATCATGTCCCCTATTTCCTATTTCCCAAGCAAACAAACCCTTACGCAAACGGATCGCTTGAAATGAAACATCAGAGCGCTCATCGATACTTGCTGTTTGCTGCGATGGGAATCACAGTCATCGGCTGTAAGGAGCACGTCCCTCCGAGACCAGCGGGTGTACCTTCTTCGGCTGTCTGGGCCGGCGGAAGAGACGGGGGAGCCTTTTTCTTATGCACGCCAAGTCAGAACAATGAGCCAAACAAGTGCACAGTCTACGACGAGAGCACCGGAGAGATTTATATGTCGGGAGAGTACATTCTTGAAGGGACTGAACGAGGTGCGAAAGCGGGTGAACTGATCTATGTTGCAGCGGACGGCAGACGAATCTACCTGCGTTACGATAAAACTCTTTCTCCGGTTCCCAATGAGGGTCCTACCAGGCGACAATAAGGAACTAACTGAACTTGTATGTGTAGGTCGGAGAAATTCTACTTGCAATCACAAGAGTCGTTTCTTGACGGTTGAGGACAAGCGGCCCGGTCATGGGATATTTCGGTAAGACAATTCCCATACTCAGCGATTCGCCGTCGCATTCGCGACCGAATTCGTGTACAGAGCTGGTGGCAAACTGCTCGCGCCCTCTAGAATCGGCGGACTGTAGGTTGTCCCTCGCAAAAATTCCATCCGCAGGCACGAAGGGCGGTTCTCAACGGTTAAAACCGGAGAAAGTTTCGGGCAAGTTAGTAGCGGAGATGATGAAGAAGCTGTCGGATGGCTCCAGAGAAATGGGATGGACGTGGCAAACGGTGCTGTATGACCTCAGCGAGCATAACGTTGCTGACGGCGTTTTCATAGGAGAGCACGATGGATGCATCGCGAAGCTTTACGCGGCAAGATCGTAGCGATGATGCAAGCCAGCGAGGCGAGGCATGGAAACAACCTTTGCACCCACCGATATGCTCATTTCAGTTTTCTTGCCCGCTGGAGTTTTCTTTGCCAAGCCAAGATGAGTCCGGTCATCGTGGTAGTAACGGACGTACTCGTTCACGAGCCGTTTCAGGTGGCGCTCGTTCAGAACGATCACGTGATCGAGCAGATCGCGCCTGCAGTTGCCGACGAACCGCTCGGCTACGCCATTCTGCCAAGGACTCTTGAAGGCGATACGGACAGGCCTTACACCGACAGTCTTGGCTGTTTCGACAACCTCGGCGTTGAATGTCGCATCCCTGTCGAAGATCAGATAGCGCGGCGCGAAATCGTACGGAAAAGCTTCGCGCAGTTGCTGCGATACCCACTCGCTCATCGGGGGCGACGCCTCCGAAGCATACGAAGTGAAGTTGTCCTTTACCAGGGAGCGCATAATTAAACGCCAAGTCTACGATTTGGAAGCGAGTAGCGTGCTGGAATCCACGATTTATTACTCTTCGCCGGTCATAAAATAGAGAGCAGGTTAGGCGATCGCTACGACTTCGGCTAATCGGTCCACCCGCAGGTAGCGTTTGGTACCCCATTTGGTTGCGGCCACCTGCCTCACCTTTTCGATACCGTCAAATCCTTAATTTCCCGAACATACAAAATACGATTTGGAAATTCCCCTGGCTGCCAACGAAAAGTTCCAATCCACGTGGCCTCAATCTCCTTGTCATTTGTGCCGAGCCGGCCGGCCAGATAAGCATTCTTGAGCACGTCCGCGCCCTTGGCTGAGTGAGGAACGTCCACTGCGATAGCCACGTCGTCGCAATCTGGGTCGACGAGCGAAGTGCCCTCTATTCCTGGCATCTTATATTCGGCAAAGAAACTTACCACCTTGCCATTGAATTTCCCGGAATTCTTCGCAACCTCACAAAACGTCGTAGAAATTAGCCTATTGTTGTGTTTCGTTTGCGAAGGGTTTTGTGCATAAACGCAAAGGCACAAGAAATAGACACCGACGCCGAGAATACTCGCAGACAATTGGGGTCGTGTCATCGGCACCCTCCCTCCTTACATTCCTGCACCGCTTCATTTAAGGAAAATTCAGCAACAGATTTTTGGTCGAAGCCGGCTGCTTTTGTCCAGACCGCATATGGCGAATCCACATTCAATGCTTCGTTTACATATGACTGAACAGTGAAACCTCTTCTCTCTTCAAAGTAACGTCCAATCAGGGTATGCGGCATTCCATTGGCCTTCTGGTCAACCCCGTGTTTACCCTCGTGTGCAACCGTTGCGGCTTTCTCAACTTCAGGGTTGCTGCTGTGGAGATAGGAGGAGATAGGGGGACATGATACCTATTCCCTATTCCCCGAAGGGCTGAGGATGGAGGAGTTGCCGGGGAGTGCCCGGGAAAAAAAAGACGGCACGAACGGTCTAGCTGTTCGTGCCGGGAGGCCAGTGACGCAAACTACTTCCGGCTTGGAGAACCATCTCCACAACCGGAATAAATACACGATAGCATAGATACAGAAAAATGCAATACAAAATTTCAAATTTATTTTTTTCGGACGTGTAAACCTATTTTTCAATAGCGCATCAAATGCAAATCACAAATTGGGATCGATTGCGGGCCAGTACGGGGCTGATGGAGCGGACTCCGTGGTGATGGATCGCATGGCTTGCGATGTAAGCCTTTTACAAACATTACATTAGTACCATGATCCAGGTAGCCGCCGGCTGCGTTTCGGGTGGAGAAGGTATGAAAATTTGCATCCTGGCCGAGATTGCAGGAGGGGCTTTCCAAGCCAGTCGAGGCAGAGGAAGGTGTACCGGAAGAGGACAGTCGGTGCAAATCCAGATTTACGGAGAAAATTGGGGCCCCCCTTTAGTCACGTCGATCTACCACATTGTGGGAAATGGGGCGGGGCCGCTAGTCGGCGAGCTTTTGCGCCTGGGCGGCCAGATCGAAGTCCTTTTGGGTGAGGCCGCCGGCATCGTGGGTGGTAAGAGCGAGACGCACACGGTTGTAGCGGATATCGATGTCGGGATGGTGGCCGGCCTGCTCGGCCAGCTCGCCGACCTGGTTTACAAAGCGCAGGGAAGCGACAAAATCCTTGAATTGAAAGGTTTTGACCAGTTCGCCAGCTACGATTTGCCAGCCCGCGAGGCCGGCGAGGCGGGATTGAGCTTCTTGAGGGGAAAACGGCGGCATGGGTTGGACCTCCTGGGGTTCATTATCGATCCGGCGCTGAAGGTGTGACAACCGTTTGCCGCGCTGGCCGTCCGTCGCCGTGGGCGTCGAGGATGAGGTACCCGGCATCTTACGCCCGCTGAAGCGGGCTTGTCAGGAAAGATTTTCATAGCAGAGAGCTACGCGCTGGAGGCCTTGGCGATGTCGAAGGTGGAATAGCGCCTGTTCTGTCCGCTGATCTCAGTGCGCAACTCCTGCCAGAGTTCGTTGGGAATTTTCAAGAAGACCTCGACGACGGCGGGATCGAACTGGGTACCGGAGCAGCGCAGGATCTCTTCGCGCGCGGAATCGAAGTCGTTGGCCTGGCGATAGGGGCGGTCGCTGGTGATGGCGTCGAGGGTGTCGGCGATGGCGAAGATGCGGGCTCCGATGGGAATCTCGCGGCCGCGCAAGCCGTTGGGGTAGCCGGAACCGTCGTAATGTTCCTGATGGCAAAAGACGATTTCTGCGGCGCCGGCGAGGAAGGGAATCTTGCGCAGCATTTGATAGCCGCGCGCACAGTGTTCGCGCATGAGCTGGCGCTCCGTTTCGGAGAGCTTGCCGGGCTTGCGCAAAATATCGTCGGGGATGGCCATTTTGCCGACGTCGTGGAGGAAGGCGCCGCGGGCAATGATCTTGATTTCCTCGGGAGGGATGCCCATGGCGCGCGCCAAGGCGATGGCATAGGCGGTGACGCGCTTGGAGTGGCCTTCGGTTTCAGAATCCTTGAGATCGAGAGCGTCGCCAAGCGCCTCGAGGGTCACGTCGTAAGAGTGCTCGAGATCTTCCATGGCGTGGCGCAGCATTTCAGTGCGGGCGCGGACCATCTCTTCAAGGCTCTGGTGATAGCTCTCGGTCTCCTCAAGGGCGCGGCGGTGGTTGATGGCCCGCTCTACAGTGGAGAGCAGTTGCTCGCGCTCGAAGGGCTTGAGGAGATAGTCGTAAGCGCCGCGGCGCATGGAGTCGATGGCCACGCTGATGTCGTGGACGGCTGTGACCATGACGACGGGAAGGTTGGGTTGGAGGGCGTGAATACGCTCCAGCAGGGCGATGCCGTTGACGTCCTGCATCACGATGTCAGTGAGCACCAGGTTGAAGTTGTTGAGTTCGAGAGCTTCGAGGGCTTCACGTCCTCCACTGGCCAGCTCGATGTCGTATCCCTGGCGCTCGAGCGACGCAGCGATCATGGTCCGCACCGGGGTTTCGTCATCGACAACGAGAATCCGCACGGGCTTGCGTGCTACCTGCTCAGCGCTGAAAGCGGCCGCGGGATCCGGCGTTTTCGCAACTGCGAGCTTCGGTCCCAAACGCCTGCCTCCATCCTTTTCGCGCACCTTTTACCTCTGATTCGACTGGTTCAACCCCAGCGTTTCTGTCCCGCTGTAGTGCACTGTCCTGTTACCGGACAAATGACCTGCTGCGACCGCGAACGGCCACACGCAGCCTGCTCGGTCCCCTTGTATTTACGCGCTACACACGCCCCGTGTTCCATGGATTGCTGAGCCGGAAAGAAGACGCCGACACAGTTGCGCAGCACGTAAGAGATCCCGGTTTCAATAAAACCGCTACGACTGGCCTGAAGGTCGGCATGTTACCACGATCTAAAGTACGCCCGAATGCTGCCGTGCATGCCAAGGGGGAGCGGCCGGCCGGGTCTTTTGGCTTACCAGAGGTTACCATCTTCGCAATCCATTCTCAATGTGCCGAACGTAACATGCAGAGACGGGTATCTACAGCGTCACTTCGTTCCGATTGCAACCGGCGGGGACCGAGACCCCGGGGAATGATTTTGTGCCAAACGTGACCGGGAGGTGGAACTGGCGGTGTCACTTCCATTCGTGGGGCAGGGCGCCGGCGGGCTGGTGCTGGGTAATCTCAGAGTAGGTGATGGCAATATCCGTGCTCAGGTCTTTGGGAATCCAGTTGCGGTCGCGCTCGGGGAGGACGGGCGCGATTTGCGGGAGGGATTTGCCAGCGTCAACCTGCTGCTTAATGGCCGCGAAGAGGTCCTGAAGAAACGCCCGCTGGCCGGAGAGAATTTCAGGGCCGCCGGCGTCTCCGTGACCGGGCAGGACATGGAGGGGCTGGAAGGCGAGGGCTTGCGCGAGAACGCGCGGCCAGTTCTCGATATTGGCGTCCCAGAGCTTGTTGCGCGGGCCGTTGACGGCGGCATCGCCGGTGCAGAGGATGCGCTCTTTGGGGAGCCAGACAAAGCCGTCGCCGCGGGTGTGGGCCCAGCCGAGGAAGTAGAAGCGGACCTCGCGGGTCGAGTCTTTGAGGATGAAGGGACTCTTGCGGAAGAGGAGCTGGGGGCGGGGAGCGTCGGTGAGGTTGAGGGAGCGGACGTCGTCGCGCTCGGCGGCGGTCGAGAGCCAGCGCTGGGGTTCGTAGCGGTCCATCTCGTCGGCGACGCCCTGATAGGCGAAGGTGGTAGCGCCGGCCTCGGTCCACACCATGTTGCCGTAGGCGTGATCGCGGTGCGCGTGAGTATCGAAGACGAAACGCACCGGCTTGGGCGAGAGCTGGTGAATTTCCGCGACGAGCTCGCGGGCGCGGCCGGGATAGTTGGCGTCGACAACGATGAGATAATCCTCCATCTCGATGACGATGTTGTTGCAATAGCCTTTGGAGGCGTCGCCGGGGAGAAACCAGACGCCGTCGGCGATTTTTTGGGCGTTGAGATGGTTGGGTTGGGACGGGTTGGGCTGCGCTGGGGCGGGCGCAAGAGAGAAGAGGACGGCGAGCGCGGAGGCGACTGCGAGGCGGTGCGGGTTCATGACTGTTTGGGAGGGCGCTTGGCGCGGCGCGATGCAGCCCAGCCTCCGATGTTGGCCTGTTTGGCGCGACTGACAGCGAGCGCGTCGGCGGGCACGTCTTTGGTGATGCAGGAGCCGGCGCCGATGTACGCGCCATCGCCGACGGTAACGGGCGCGACGAGCGTGGAGTCGCTGCCCACAAACGCGCCTTTGCCGATGCGCGTCATGTGCTTGTTGACGCCGTCGTAGTTGCAGGTGATAGTACCGGCGCCGATATTGGCGCCTTCGCCGATCTCCGCGTCGCCGAGGTAGGTGAGATGGTTGGCCTTGGCGCCCTTGCCGAGCTTCGCCTTCTTGGTTTCGACAAAGTTGCCGACGTGCGCGTTTTCGCCGATCTCGCTGCCCGGCCTGAGGTGCGCGAAGGGGCCGATCTCGGCGCCATCGGCGATCGTCGAATCCTCGAGCACGCAGCTCTGGCGGATAAGAACGCCGTTGCCGAGAGTGCAGTTTTCGATCACGGAGAAGGAACGGATGCGGCAGCCGGAGCCGATACGCGTGCGGCCAAGCAGTTGCACGTAAGGCTCAATAACAGTGCCGGGCGCGATTTCGACTTCGGGGTCGATGACGCAGGTTTCCAGTTGAGCGATCTTGATTCCGGCGGAGATCCATTGCTCTATCTTCATTGCACCTTCTCTTACGGTGCGGGTCTGGAGACCCGCACGACAGCCGGTCTGGAGACCGGCGCTACATTTGGTTACTGCTGCTCTCCGGTGGGCGGCGCTTTCGGGCGCGGCGGACGCGGAATGGTAATGTCGATGGCCTGGGGCGCGCCCATGCCGAGAGCATCGACCGGGGGCTTGATCTCAGTGCTGTTGCCGACGACGAGCACGGCCAGTTTCTCGGGGTGAATGTACTTTTTGGCGACCCTGGTGACATCTTCGAGCGTGACTTTCTCAAGGGCGGCGCGATAAGTCTCGAGATAATCGGCCGGGTAGCCGTAGAACTCCAGCTTCTCGCGCTCGGCCAGGATTTTGTCGCGCGTGTCGTAGCGGAAGAGGAAGGAGTTGAGAATGTCGTCCTTGGCGCGCTGCAGCTCGGCTTGAGTAAACGGGCGTGTGTTCAGGCCCGCGATTTCGCCGATGGCCGCCTTGGTGGCATCGACGGTGGAAACGCTCTTGGTCAGGACTTCCACCTGGAAGGGTCCGGGATGGTCGTAGGGCAACTCGAAGCCGCCGCCCACTGCATAGGCCAGACCCAACTGCGTGCGGACCTTTTGAAAGAGCCGGCTAGCAAAACCGCCGCTCAGAATTTCGTCCATGATGACGACGGCGGGCACGTCGGGGTTGTGGCGATCGATGCCGAGGGCAACGATCTGCACGTTGGATTGATTTACGTCTTCCTTGTCGATGAAGTATGCGCCAGGCTTGGGACCGGCAAACTCATCGTGCCGCGGCGGCTCGGGGGTGACGGGCGGCAGGGGCTCGAATACCGCGCGCACCTTGGCCTCCATGGCGGCGGCGTCGAAGTCGCCGCTGATGCCGACGATCAGCTTGCCTTTGAGAGTGCGATCGTGCCAGGCCTGAAGATCGGCAAGCGTGATTTTGGAGATGGTGGCAAGCTCCGGCTGACGCGTGTAAGGACTGTTCGCGCCATAGACCAGCCTGGCGGCTTCGCGCCCGGCAATTTCGTCCTCATCGTCGTTGCGGCGCACGATGCCCGTGGCCTCCTGCTGCTGGGCCAACTCGAGTTTTTCCGCGCTGAATTTGGGATGGAACAGGAGATCCATGGCCAGGGAAAATACCTGGTCGTCATCGCCCTTGAGCGAATCCCAGGAGAGGGAGGTCGAGTCCTCGCCGCCTTCGGTTTCAATGTGCGCGGCCTTGGCTTCGAGCAGGTTGTCCATGGCGTCGCCGTCCATCTTTTCAGATCCGCTGGTGCGCCATGCCTGTTGGTAGATGCCGAGGAGGCCGGCCTTGGAGGGATCGACGTCGCGCCCGCCGCCGGGAATGAGCACACTGCCGGAGACGAACGGCAGCTCGTGGTCCTCCTGAAGGAAGATCACGATGCCATTCTTGAGCTCGATGCGCACGGGTTGGTGCGGATGGAATTCGTGCAGCGTGGGGATGGGAATCTGCTCCCAGGGCTTGGATTGCGTGACCTGCGGCGCGGCAGCCGATTGCTCCACAGGAGGCGCCTTGATTGGTTGCGCAGGCGGAGCTTGCCCTTGTTGCGGAGGATTTTGAATTGGTACTTGGTGACATCCAGACAAAATGACGGCAAGCGTCGCCAGGGCGAAGGCTGCATGTGCGGGTCTGGAGACCCGCACGACAGCCGGTCTGGAGACCGGCGCTACATTTACGGCGGCCGGTTTGCCACAACCGCGACCTGACGACAATTGCAACTGACCACTGATCACTGACCACTGACCACTGTTATTTGTCATTGCGCGCTTCCATCTTTCTTTGCGTCTGCGGCCGGGGGCTGGGTGTCGATTTCGGCGCTGGTGCGGTTGGAATCCAAAAACACTTTATTGGCTACACGGCGGATGTCGGCTTTGGTGACTTTGTCGACTTCGTCGAGCTCGAGGAAGAGTTGACGCCAATCGCCGTAGCGGGTCTGGTACTCGGCCAGTGAGGTAGCGAGTCCCTGGTTGTCGGCCAGGCCGCGGAGCAGATCGGCGC
>Ga0326727_10026194_pt1 | contig 10849 bp, 16 predicted proteins | sample MB2enrmetagenome_FD_207643 | JGI IMG/M metagenome (GOLD analysis project Ga0326727, IMG submission 207643) | Lab enriched peat soil microbial communities from McLean, Ithaca, NY, United States - MB29MY | ecosystem: Environmental > Terrestrial > Soil > Wetlands > Peat | place: USA: New York... | reverse complement strand
GTGCTGCTGGGTCACAGTTCGGTCAGGATTACGGAGAAACATTACGCCCCCTGGGTACTGGCACGGCAGGGGCAACTGGAAGCCGACGTCATGCGAACGTGGGGGGAGGACACGCTTGTTCTCGCGTCAACGAAGGGGACGCCAGAGGTACACAAAAAACGAGAGGCGCTTAACTAATGGGAAACAAACGGGATAATCTGGCGGTGAGGGTGGGATTCGAACCCACGGAACCCGTGAAGGTTCAACGGTTTTCGAGACCGCCCGATTCAACCGCTCTCGCACCTCACCGCATCCGGACTACCTGATTTTCCCACAACTTACACGCTATGTCACTATGCCATTTCTCTCCGTTTCCTGTCCTGATGCGGCAGTGTCACTGTTTTGTCACTACGTTTTCCCAGAAGATCGACCGCTCGGGCTTTCGCGTCACGGTTCGTGTGAGCATAACGCATGGTGACCGTTATCGAAGAATGGCCCAGCAACTCCTTGACGCTAACGAGGTCCACTCCCGCCCGCGTCAACCGTGAGGCGAACGTGTGGCGGAATGTGTGCCACGTGACATCCAGGAGTCCAGCCTTGCGGCACGCCTTTTTCAATCCCAGCCACAGGTCCTTCCATTGTTCGCCTGTCTCGGGATTATAGAAAACGTACTGAGTCCTGCGGATACCGCGCCAGCCGCGTATCACAGTGGCCGCCGAATCGTTCAGCGGCATGTCGAGCATCTGCCCGGTTTTCTTAACGAGCGTCTTGATAGTGTTGTTTTCGATATCAACGTCCTCCCATTTCAGATCTAAAATGTCCCCAAACCGGAATCCAGTATTGATCGCGAAGGTCACGAGGTCCTGCAGATATGGCGAACAGTGCCGGATCAAGGTCGCTTCTTCGGCGTCGCTCAATGAACGGAATTGCAGGTTATCTTCGGACAGGAACCTGACACCCTTCATCGGGTTCCTGCCGCGATAGATCGCCCACTGCTCCGCCAGATTGAACATGTGCTTCAGAAGCGCTATTTCCCGGTTGACCGTCGCCGGACTCGCGATCTTCGCCCGCTCGATCTTGTAACGCTCGATGGGGAAAGGCCCGATGTCCGACAGTTGCATCGACCCAAACGCTGCGTTCAGGTGAACCATTATCTGTTCGTCCCTGAGCCATGATCGTTTGTTGGCTTTCGCATACTCCATATACTGCTGCCCGAACTCGGAAAGCGTGACCTTGACCGGTCTCGAGTATTCCCCTCGCTCGGTTTCGGACACCCGCAAGGCGAAAAATTTCTCCGCCTCCCGTTTGTTTTTGGTCCCAGTGCTGACCTGTTCCCGCTTTCCGTTCGCATAAAAATCCGCGTACCAGACGCCAGCTTCTCTTCTTTGGTAGATCGCCATGATGGCTCCTTCTACCTCTTGCCGGCCATCTCTATTGTAGGCAGATGACGGAGCGAGTTGAATACTGCTTGTGGATCGAATCGGAGGCAACGTCCCGCCTTAACGTAAGGGATTCGCTTCAGGTACACCCAGTTGTACAGCGTCCCTTTGGCGACGGCGAGTCGCGTCGCAAGTTCGTCGATGTTGATGAGAATCCCGCACGCACCCGCAGCCGGCCCCTGGACTGCGGCGAGATCACCAGGAACCCAGCGATCTGGTGTCGTGTCAGAACCGCCCAATCGGATCGCGGGTGGGGAGTTAGGCTGTTTCGGCTTGAGACTGGTCATAGTCCACCCCTACGCGAACGGTGTTTGTTCGAGTTGCCGGAACAGTTCGCTGCGGACCCGGAAGAGACGTGATCGTTCCAGGAGCCAGAAACCCGGCGCCATTCCGACCGCTTCCTGAAAGGTGAGCTTTTTCTCCCGCATCTTTCGGATGTTCTCCGCAAAAGTGTCCGGGGCCTGACGCGGAATCCCGATCGAGGTCAGAACCTTCGCGCGGTTATCCAGATAAACCTGCATCTGATCGAACGTCTTGCCATCGCTCGTAATCGGACCGAAGTACTCGTTGATCCAGACGACCAGACTTTTCTCCGCAGCCGTCTCCGCCAGCGTCCTGAATCCGAGCAGCGAATCGTTGAGCATTTCGCCGCCACTGATCGGGATATGGACGAAGACCCTTCGGCCGGCTTCGCGCAGGACCGTGATGACGTCCGATTCGAGAATATATGTCCAGAACGGCAGAAACGCAGTTGCCCCGCTGTCCACAACGAAGACAGAATCGTCATTCAGAAACCGTTCCGTCAGCCGGTCGTAGTTGGAGCGAATCACAACACCTTCCTGATTGACCAGATCAAGATTCTCGACGGGCAGCGCCTTATACTGCCCCAGAGATCGGTTGACTGGATCGCCGTCGATGCAACACACGGGCTGCCCGCGCCCTATCAGGAACTCCGCGAGCCAGGTGGCGACGACAGTTTTGCCGATGCCGCCTTTGCCCTGCAAGATCAGGTGAATGGTGGGTGGGGTCGTGCCCTGGGTTGTGGCCGGAGCCGTGATTACCGTTTCGTTTCCGCTAGTAATGCCTTTTGTTGCCATAAGTCTTCTCCTTCGTCAAATAAGCTTCCTGCCGTGTGGATCGCCGTCATTGTGAATCTCACGGATATCGATTGGGCGCTTCGATAAGGCCCGCATTGCCTGGGCGAGCGGGTCCTCTGGTGATGTGGTTGCCGGACTTGGTTGTCGAGGACTCGAGATCGGCGGACGAGTGGACAACGGCGAAGGAACTGGCTCGACTCTCGTCTGAACTCGAACAGATTGCGCCGGTCCTTCGACACGGCGCTTCTCCCTCTCGCGGCGGCGAATGCGACTGATGTACGAGGTCAGGCTGTTGATACCAAGGCTGATCCCGGCATCTTCTTCCAGCCACTTCCGAATGCTTTTCATGCTCTGTCCTCCTGCCAAAGCGGCATCGATCTCAGGCCACAGCGCCCTGATCTGTCCCGCCTTTGTGACGGGCTTTTCCGCACGGCGCTGTGCGAGGCGACTGCGAGCCAGGACGATCCAATTCCCCGATTTCTCCGTCTCGTGCGTGTCCGGCAAGAAAAGCCTATACAGATAACAGCTCAGAAAGCCTTTTTTGGACAAAATATTCCTCAGGGTCAAATTGGGTAGCCGCGGAGATTGCACGCAGCGGATGGAAGAATCGAGTGGAACCGCTGGTTAGGAAGAGCACAGTTGCGGCCATTTACGACGCTTTGCGACAAATCGCGGCGGTTTTCCAGCGTCGCGGCAGTCTGCGATGAATCACGACGTTCTGCGACAAACTTGACTGCACGGACCGATGCGAAGAGGCAACAAAGACCCGGTAGTGGAACATAAAGGGATTGTCGAACGGGCTGGTGTTTTTCCACTCGCAACGAGTGCGCGGTCAGTAGTTTCCGGCGTGGGACAAATCCCTGTGCGTGTTCGACCGATGTTCGACGCTGGAATTAAGGCGAAGAAAAATGTCCAAAAATGCTTTTCTAAGCCGTTATATGTAAAGGCTCTTTTATGAAGCAACGCGGGAGCAGTGCCCGGAGCGCCAGAGTCGCGGTCCGCCTCACCAGAGAAGAACAACGTCAGGTTGAAGAGGCGGCGAAGACCAAGGGCTATGCAAATCCGAGTGCCTTCATTCGGGCGGCGATTCGCAACGAACTGGGCGGGCGAGCCGAACGTACCGGCACAGACGAGCGGATTGGCGCGGGCTTTGATCGCGTTTCGCACGATATCTTCCGCGTTGGGCGGGGCCAGCAGGCGCTGTTTGCACTGGTGGACGCTTTCGCCAAAGCGGTTCTGACCTGCGTGCCGGAACCGCCGCCAGATGCCAGACCGCAGGCCATCGCCCGCGCGCGAGAGCGTTATGACCGGCTCGTCAAGGCCGCCGGTCAGGCGATGTCTGGAGATGCCCGCGCCGCCATGAAGGATCTGGTGGACCATGGCACGAATTGACGACGACCGCGAATTCCGGCTCCGGCCGGCAAAGCCTCGCGTTGCGCGGAACGAAGGCGCGGCGTGGTCGAACGGATTCAAGCTGCTCATGCACTATGCCCGCAGCAGCCGAAGGAAAGGCAACCGCGCGCCAGGCGGAAAAGGGAAAACCGGGCGTCCGTATTTTCAGCGTTGCGCAATCCGGGTGACGTACCTGAAGAACAAGGTCCGGGGACGATGGAAAGCGCACGGGCGCTATCTGGCGCGCGAAAGCGCAGCATTTGAGAACGACGCCAAGCCAGCGGGATTCAGCCGGGAGACCGAAGGAGTGGACATCGCGGGGCAACTTCAAAGCTGGCAAACCGCGGGCGATCAACAGTTCTGGAAGCTGATCGTCTCGCCGGAGTTCGGGGACCGGGTCGATCTGGCGCGACTGACGTGCGACCTAATCAAGCAGATGGAGAGGGACCTGGGAACGGATCTGCAATGGGTTGCGGCTGAGCACCACAACACCGAGCACCCGCATGTTCACGTGGTGATCCGAGGCGTGAGAGACAGCGGCGAGGTTCTTCGTTTGAGTCGCGAGTTTGTACAGCAAGGGATTCGGAGTATCGCTGCGGACCTGTGTACGCGCCAGCTCGGGTATCGCACACAACTTGACGGCACCGAGGCAGAACGCCGCGAGGTTACGGAGAAGCGCTTCACATCGATCGACCGAAGGCTCTTGAAGGACGCGCAGCAATCCGACCCGGATCGGGGATCGCAGTACTTCACCGTGTCGCGGAATGCGGCGCAGAGTGGCTTGGACGAAATGGCGCGGTCTCGCACGCGACACGATACTGCACGCCTCGCCGTGCTTCGCCAGATGGGCCTCGCAGAATCTGCGGGGCCGAACGCGTGGCGATTGCCGCGAGAACTCGAACAGGTTCTCCGGGCGATGCAGCGAACCGTCGACCGGCAGAGGACGCTGGCGGCACATGGCGTTTTGATGTCAGACGAGCGGCTGCCAATTGAAGTTCTCGATCTGAGGCAAGTTACCTCCGTCGAAGGCAGGGTGCTGGTTCACGGCCAGGACGAGCAAACCGGGCACAATTACCTGATGCTCGAAGGGACAGATGCGAAGATCCATTTCATCCAGTACACGCCCGAGATCGAGCACGCCCGCCGCCGGGGTGAATTGAAAACCAACTCTTTCGTACGGCTGAGGAAACTGTCCGTAGGTGAACGCGACATACTGGACGTCAACGATCTGGGTGACGCCGCCCGGCTGTTGAACAACTCACGCCACCTGCGGGAAAAGGTACACGAGCTTCTCACACGAGGGATTATGCCAATGGAAGATGGCTGGGGAGGCTGGCTCGGAAAATATCAAGCCGCCGTGTGCAAGACGATTCGTGAGATCGAGGAGGGGGAACTGGACCGCCTTCGGACGAAAGAGCGGCGCCGGGATCTTTCTTTCGGACGCTAACACGAACGGCTGGCGTATTGGGGCCGCGCCACGGCCGTCGGGCCCGAACACGACTGGGTCTGAGATCGCACCAACGCTACGCGAGTTCATCCGCCAGGCGGAACTGCAGCTGAAGCGGAGTGGTTGAGCGGTGATCGTTCAATCGCTTCCAGGGGCAACGGGGATTCGAATGTTTATATATTCTGGACAATTCTGGCCCGCTCACGGCGGCACGCCTCTGTGAACTCCCGGAGCGGATCCATCGACTGATCGCCCTTCACGTATCGAGCCAGAACCGCTACCGTATTCTCCGGCGGCCTTTCGTAAGCCTCGAGCAACCGCTTGCCGACGTCCTCCGCGGCGCGAAGAACCTCGCCGGTTGACGTGAGGCGGATGCGTGCCACGATTGCATAGAGCAGCATAAGCCTGCCCGGATCAATTACGGAGCGTTCAATTGAGTCTACAAAGAGAGGCACCGCGTTTTCGACGAACCGTCCATAGAGTTTCTCATGTTCATCCAGCTCCGCTGCCAGTCGCGTCCCGCGGAATTGTATTCGCTGGCCCACGAATGTGACAGCCGCAGATGCACAAGCCCCTACCACAGATCCGGTCAGAGCCGCAACCGCACCGAACATCGATGTACTGAATTCCATATCTCAACTGCTTCCTGGAAACAACGTCAGAAACGCGCTATGCAGCGCGCTGAGCCAAGAGAGCCTCTATGGCGTCGATCTGTTCAGTGGCGAGCATCTCCGCCAGGGAAACTCCCATGGCCGCGCCAACTCTGCCGGCAAGAAGCAGGGCTGCTACCGGGGGACCGATCTCCACGAAGAATGACAGGCTTTGGACCTCAGGTGTTCAGGCGCCCGCACCGAACCTGACTAACTCGTTACGGGTGTGCATCGTCATCACCAGCACCAGAGCCAAGCCCGAGGCTGCTATCCACGGCAACGAGCGACAGCCCTGGTCTGCAATTTCCTCCAGCACGTAATTCATCTCAGAGGGAGCCCGGAACGCATCCGCGATGAGACGCAGCGAGATTGATACTGCGCCGCCAATCTGTTCGAGGCGGCTCGCCAACCAGTCTGGTTTAATCTTCGACATAGAAATTACTGGGGCGCCGCTTCATCGTTTCGAGGAGAGCCGTAGCTGAGCGCCGTGCCGCATCCATCGGCATCCATGGCCGTCAATATGACCTGGGCGGCCACCTGCGGCTGATTGTTGCAGTTCACCATCAGGTCGTACAAGTGCGGGTTCAGGCGGTTCTCGCCGTAATGGCGACGGACGTAATGCAGGCGGCGCTCGTCCATGTTCCTGAGAAGCTCATCGAGATCGGTGCCCGAGGCATGCCGGCTGCGCACACGTTCGATCCGCTGCTCCCAGCTTGCGTACACGAAGACATGGAACACATTTGGTTCGTGCCTGAGAACGCATTGCGCTCCGCGGCCAACGACTACGCAGCCACCGAGATCCCAGGCATTCCTGATAATCCTGTCCGCGAGGGCGGCCTCTTCATCTGCATCGAACAGATGGACGGGCGCTATGGGTGAAAACCCGTCCGGGCTGGTGCCCCAAAGAGGGCGCGTCAGCCGGCAGATCCATGGGTCAATCGTTTCGTCGAAAGTTCGTACGTCCGAGATCGGCAGGTTTGCGGCACGGCCGACTTCGACCAGAAGGGCGTCGTCCAACAGTCGCCACCCGAGAGATCCGGCGACAATGGCAGCTATCTCGGAGCCACCGCTGCCATATTCCCGGGAGATCGTGAGTACACGGTAGTTCATGCAAGCCAAGGATGCACATCGGCTTCCGGCAGGAACACCTTTGTAATCAGCGGCGGAGTGAGGAAAGATCGGCGCCTGCCGAACCAAGTGCCGAAGGGTGGCGAGAACCGAGCATCGCGTGCCCTCGAGTGGCAACGGAAACGATTGTCGGGGTGGTGTTTTCGGTCGCGCTCGCCATGGGCAGCATGATGGCTTCGGGAGAAGAACTCATCGACGCGCTATTTGGCGGCGCGGGCGCGTTGAGCCGCGCTGAAATTATTTTTGGACTGGCGGGCTCCTGTGTCGTCGTAGCTTTTATCCTGACGCAGAAGAATAAGCTGGTGGTTATGCTCGTGTCTTCGGAAGTCGCGAAAACCGCCGGCATCAATGTAAGGCTTCTGGATTTCCTGTATCTCGAGATGTTCTCGCTCACCATCGCGCTCGGGTTGCGCTACCTGGGCGCGCCCTCCTGATGGGGGCGCTCATCATCATCCCGGCAGCGACGGCCAAACAGGTAGCGAGGAGCCTGAGCGGCATGCTGATCGCCGCCACTGCGGTGGCGCTTGCGGCTACACTGGCCGGGACCGCTCTGGCCGCGCAGATTCACCGTCCGACCGGAGCTCTGATCGTTACCGCCGCGGGCGCGATCTTCCTGCTTAGCCTCTTCTATCGGCGTCGCTGAATCGCCTGATATGAGAATCTTCTCTCTGCTGATGGCGTCGGATTTGATCTGGAAGTGGGTGCATCGTCCGGGCGGGCCTGGGCTGATCCTGCTTGGCCTGTGGGATAACGCTCCTATCCTCTCCGCCCCGCCCGGGAGTGTGGACGTATTCCTCATCGTGCTTTCGGGCCATCACCGCGAATGGTGGGCCTGGTACGCCTTCATGGCCACTGTCGGTGAAGTGCTGGGCGGGTATCTGACTTACCGTCTGGCGGAAAAAGGCGGCCAGCAGACCTTGGTCAAGAAAGTGGGCAAACCACGGGCGGAAACACTCTACAAGCTTTTCGAGAAAAAAGGGTTCATCACGGTGTTCACTGGTGCTGTGCTGCCCCCGCCGTTCCCTTTTACTTCCGTTCTGATGGCCGCTGGGATTATGCAGTATCCGCACAAGGAATTCTTCTCCGCGCTGACCGCGGGACGTGCGCTGCGCTTCTTCGCTATGGCCTGGCTCGGCCGAATTTATGGCCAGCAGATGATCCGCTTCTTCACGGAGCACTATAAGACGGCGACGTATTTTCTGATCGCGCTGGCAGTCGCGGCCGGTATCGGCGCTTTGGTTTATCTCAAATGGTACCGGCCACGCCACCAGGCAAAGCGCATTATTGAATCGCCCGTAGCCCCAAAGGTAATTTGATCCAGGTGATCCACTGAAACAACAGGTCGATGCCGACGAAGGTTCCGCTCGCCCACAGGCCTGAAATCGGCCATTGCGCCAGCACCACCATCGGGGGCCTCGGCATTTTACTGCCATTTCACCCGGCCGCCGAGGCAGTTTGCGCCGCATCGGGAACGGGAAGATTTTGCCTCTTGAGCTTGTAGCGGAAGGCATCCCGTCCGATGCACAAAATGCGCGCCGCTTCGCATTGATTTCCCCCTGCCGTTTCAAGCGCACTGAGCAGGAGCATGCGTTCGTGTTCGCGCAGCGTCATCCCGGTGGAAGGCGCCAGCGCGACGGTTTGACAGGTGGCCGGAGACGTGGCTCGCAGGTACTGAGGCAAATCCTGAAGGTCGATGGTGTCGCTGACCGTCATCATGGCGGCATGTCCCAGCACGTTCTCCAGCTCGCGCACATTGCCGGGCCACGCGTGCTGTTCCAGCCGGAGCCGGGCACGGTGCGTCAAACCGTGAATTTCCTTCCCGTACAGTGCGGCAAAGCGCGCAATAAAATGCCGCTCCAGCAGAGGGAGATCCTCGCGTCGATCGGCCAGCCGGGGGACATTTATTTCCACCATGGAGAGCCGATAGTAGAGATCCTCCCGAAAACGTTTCTCCGCGATGGCGGCGCGCAGATCGTGATTGGTGGCGGCGATCACGCGCACATCCACCTTATGCGTATTCAATGCACCCACACGCTGCACTTCCTGGTTCTGCAGCACGCGCAGCAGTTTCGCCTGGGTGGCCAGTGGCATATCGCCGATCTCATCGAGAAAGAGCGTACCGCCATGCGCATGCTCGAACAAGCCTGGCTTATCGTGCGTGGCGCCGGTGAAGGAGCCTTTCACATGGCCGAACAGCTCACTTTCAAACAGGCTCTCGACCACCGCCGAACAATTCAGCACCACGAAGCGGCCGGATGCCACCGGGCTGAGCCTGTGGACGACGCTGGCGACCAGATCCTTCCCGGTCCCGGTCTCGCCGGTAAGCAGCAGTGAGCGGTAATGCGCTGCGAGACGCCGGATACGCGAGAACATTTCGAGCACCCGCGGGCTGCGGCCAACCATGCCTCCGAACTCCGGCCCACCGCCGCCCTCCTGGCGCGGAGCGTGCTGCCGCTCGCGGGCTTGTTCCACCATTTTCCCGATGCGCTCGCGCAGCGGGCCGATGCGAACCGGCTTATGCAGGTAATCGCTGGCGCCTTTTCTGATGGCTTCTACGGCCGATTCCGCCGAGTCGTGCGCCGTCATGACGATCACGTTGGTGGCGGGATCGGTTTCCATGATGCGCTCCAGCACGTCCATTCCGCTCATCTCCGGCATCACCAGATCGCTGAGCACGATGGGAGGACGCCGTTTCGAAAACAAGTCCAGCCCTTTCCGCGCGCCGGAGGCTGTGAGAATCTCGAGACCCGGCTGGGCCATGGCGTTCGCGAGCAGCTCGAGGCTGCCCGGGTCGTCGTCGATGACGAGCAGTGAAACGGCCGATTTGACAGTGCCCCGACGTCCCGCATCTGTCATCGGCTTGCCACCAATTTGATATCGCTCGATAGAGCTTTCACGCCGTAGACGGACTTCGCAGCCTCCTCAGCTGCGATCTTCAGCGCGTAGCTGTAAATGCAGCCTTCAAGGGTGACCGCGCCGTCTTTGGAGCTGACGTCAATTTCGGGAGCCCATGCCAACTGCCGGAGCACGGCGTCCCGCAGTTTCCGATCGTTTTCTTCTTCCGCAATGGTCCACATGCCGGATTCCCGTCAGGCCGCAACCGTCAGTTGTCTCGCGCTTGCCCTGGGTGCGGTTATCTCGAGGATGCCTTTATCAACAGAGGCTGTCACCTTATCGACGTTGACAGAAGGGGGCAAATCGAGATGCCGGTTCACGCTCCGCGTGCAGCCAGTCGTCGAGATCGGCGCCAATCCCCCACCGCGGGGCTGAAATATGTCGAAAGCGCGCTGCCGGATTGAATCGGTAATCGATTCGATGTTTTCGAGCAATGCATTGAGCCCTGTTTCAGGATCTTTGCATTTATCAACGGCTACCTGTGACATGCGTGGTCTCCTTGAGCAATTCCTCCAACCGTGAAATTGCTCTCTCCCGGAGCATGTTCAGGAAGTTCGATAATATCGGGCCTGTGCGCCGGTGAAAACTGGCAAAAGTGCTAGGTAAGTCCTGTAACAATAAGGGCTAAATCAAGCCCTGCTCGATGGCGTGTTTGGTTAATTCGGCGGTGGTTCGTAACCCCAGCTTTCTCTTGATGTTCTCGCGATGGAAAGCGACTGTCTTGACGGAGATATCCAGAACATAGGCGATGTCCTTAGCGGCGTGGCCTTCGGCGATCAGCTGCAGAATTTCCCGCTCGCGCGCGCTGAGCCGCAGGGTAGC
>Ga0326727_10026193_pt1 | contig 10849 bp, 9 predicted proteins | sample MB2enrmetagenome_FD_207643 | JGI IMG/M metagenome (GOLD analysis project Ga0326727, IMG submission 207643) | Lab enriched peat soil microbial communities from McLean, Ithaca, NY, United States - MB29MY | ecosystem: Environmental > Terrestrial > Soil > Wetlands > Peat | place: USA: New York... | reverse complement strand
AGGTCCGAGCCCAGCATGTTGTAACCGGCCCAGGTGCCGATCACCAGCAGCAGGCATATTCCGCCCACCCACAGCGGCTTGGCCAGCACCCACATCATTACTTTCTTATGCCAGTCGAGGACGTGGCTCAGCAGCCACCGCGCCTTGTGTTCCTCGTGCTCCTTCGTGCTCTCCTGCTCGCTCAGCAGCACGGTGCTCAGGCCCGGCGTCCAGGTGAGCGCCAGCATCAGCGATGTCAATAGCGCCGCGGTCATGGTTACGGCGAGAGCGCGAAAGAAGCTTCCCGTTACGCCGCTCACTACGACCAATGGCAAAAACACAACAACCGGCGTAATAGTCGAGCCGATCAGCGGAGCGGTGATTTCTTTCAGCGCATGGTGCACGGCCTCGCTCCGGCTTTCGCCACTGTCGCGATGCATCACGATATTCTCTACAACCACGATGGCATCGTCGATCACCAGTCCGATCGCGGCCGCCAGCCCGCCCAGCGTCATCAGGTTGAAGCTTTCCCCGATCAGCTCCATCACCAGGATGGTAATGGCCACGGTTACGGGAATCACGAGCCCCGCAATCAGCGCTGTTCTCCAGTCGCGCAGGAAGAAGAACAGAACGATGCAGGAAAGAATCAATCCGATCAGAATCGCATCGCGGACACTGGTAATACTGTCACGTACAATTTGCGACTGATCGTAAAAGGGCGCGATCGAGACGCCCGCAGGCAACTTGCTCTTCAATTCCTTCAGCTGTGCGTTTACGGCGTCCGCCACGGCCACGGTATTGCCCGAGGGCTGCCGGGCAATATTGATCAGAACAGCGTTTTTACCGTTGGAGGTCACGGCGGTATAGACCGGTTCCGTTGCCGCTTCGACGCTGGCAACGTCCTCCAGACGCACGGGAGCGCCCGCTGCTGTGGTCTTCACCACCAACTGACGCAACTGATCGGCATTGTGTACCTGTGCGCCCACCAGCCCCAGAATGAGCTGATGATTGGCCTCGTAAAGGCCCGGAGAATCGATGATGTTTGAAGACTGAATGGTGTTGGCAAGATCGGTGATGGTGACGCCTGCGCTCTGCATCTGCGCCAGGTTCGGAACCACATGGAACTCCGGCACCTGTCCGCCCTGCACCGTGACGGTACTGACGCCTTCCACGCGGTTGAGGGGAGGTTTCAGATCGTAGGTTGCAATCTCCCATAGCCGCGTCTGCGACACCGTATCTGAAGTAAGGCTGTAGCCGAGGATCGGAAAGGTGGCGAAAGTAAGCCGGTTGGTGGTCACCTTGGCAGTCGAAGGCAGAGTCTGTTCCACCTTGCTTAGCGCTGCGTCCACAAGTTGCAGCGTGGTAACCATGTTCTGATTCCAACTGAAGAAGAGGCTTACTTCTGCCGAGCCGCGGCTGGTAGTCGATCGCACCATCTGCAATCCGGGAACCGCATTGACGGCTTCTTCAATGGGCTTGGTGATGGTGACCTGCATCTGCTCCACCGGCATGACGCCGTTGTCTACCCCGATTACCACGCGGGGAAAGTTCGTCTCCGGAAATACCGAGATGGGAACCTTTTGCGCCAGGTATATCCCGGCCAGCGTCAGCATTGCGGCAAAGAAAAAGATGGTGCGCGTGGAGCGCAACAGCCAGAAACTTTCCTGTTGCGGGGATTTGCCGTTAGTAGACGTGCTCATCAGCCTTTCTCCCCGTTGCTCGTTATCAGTGAACTCTTGTCGTCACCCCCGGAAGCGGGCTTGTCATCCTTGCCTTCGGCCGGAGCTATCTTCACCTTGGTGCCGTCGTCGAGCCCATAAGCGCCTTCGGTAATCACCATGTCTGTGGGCACAAGGCCGCTCAGCACCTGTACATCTTCGCCATCGGCAAGGCCTAGCTTCACCGTCCGGCGGCGAGCCGCGCTGTTCGAGTCGGCCACCATCACATACTTGCCGCCGTCTTCTCCGGTCAAAATCGATTTCGCCGGAATCTTCCACGCATGTTCTTCTTTCCGCCCGGTGATCGACACCTTGACCGGCGTACCGACCTTCAATTCGCCTTTCTTGTTGTCGATCTTCACCCAGACTTCAACCGTGGTGCTGCCCGGATCGAGCGCCGGACTCACCAGCGCAATCTTCCCGGCAATCGGCTCCGCAATTCCCGGCGAGATAACCGAGGCCGCTCCGCCCACCTTGAGGTTCAGCGCCACGTTTGCCGCCAGATGCGTCTTCGCCAGCAGAACCGATGTATCCATCACCGTCAGCAACGGCACGCCAGCGGCTGCCGTTTCGCCCGCGAATAGCGGCCTGTCGGTCACTACTCCATCGATAGGACTGCGAATCTCTGCATAGCTCGCCTGTGCCGCCGCGCCTTTGTACTTGCCCTCGGCCGAGGTCAATTGCCCCTGAGCCGCCTTCAACGCTGCCTCCCGGCTCACGTTGTGCACCGATTCCGCATGCTTGGCCGCGGCATCATAGGCGGCCTGCGCCTGCACCAATGCGGCCTGTGCCGTATCCAGGTCGCGCCCCGGTATGGCGCCCTGCGCAAAGAGCTGCTTGCGGCTCTTCACGATGCTCTGATTCAGTTCAAGATTGGCCTTGGCCTGCGCCAGATCCAGTTCGGCTTTTTGCGCGTCCTCGGGCACCTGCGCTTTGGTGGCTGTGTCATAGGTTGCCTGGGCTGCCAGGTACGAACCCTTGTTGTCCAAAGCTGCTGCCGTCAGATCGTTGCTCTCAAGCTCCGCCAGCAGTTGACCCGCTTTGACCCGGGTGCCTCGCTGAACATAGAACTTCTTTACCGGCGCGGTGATCTTGGGAGTCATCGCCGCCTGCGCCTGCGGAGCCAGCACCGCATCGGCAACAGTGCTCTCAGCTATCGCACCCTGCTCAGGATGCTCGGCCTGCACTTGCACTTCCGTCTGCGGAGCAGCTTCCTTCTTGCATCCCGGCAGCAACAGGAATGGCAACATTGCAACAACCATCAACATGCAGCGCATGGTTGGGACGGCGCTCATAATGGCTGGCATTTCGCAGGGTGGTGCGGTTCGTTCTGTGCTCATCTTTCTCTTCCTCAAATCAAAGAGTTCCCGTCAAATTCTGTAGATCGGCTCGTGCCGCCTCGTACCGGATGCGCCCGTCTTCACGAGCGTTCTCCGCGCTCACATAGGCTGCTTGCGCATCAACCACCTCCAGCACCGTGGCCTCGCCTTCCGCGTAGCGCAGTTTTGTCAGTCGCAGACTCTCGGCGGCGGTGCTCACGCTCTGGTCAAGCGACTCCAGCTGATCCATGGCCGAGCGGGCCTCGGCATAAGCTTCCTCCAGGCGCGCAATCAACCGCCTCTGGGTTGCGTCCAGGGCCACCTTGGTTGCCTGGCGGCGAATCTCGCTCTGCCGTACTTTGCGTTCGGTCGAAAGCCAATCCCAAACCGGCAAATCGACCGTCACGCTGGCCGCGTAGCCAAGATTCTGCGCCTGGTTAGGTCCGTTCACCGCAAACTGCTCCGCGTCGATACCGTAGGTATAGTTCAGCGACAGATCGGGCAGGTAAGCTGCGCGCGATGACAACACTTCGCCGTTGGCCGCAGCCAGTTCTGCCAGTGCCTTCTTCAGTTCCGGATTGTTTTTGCTTGCCGCCGCGTTCACCTCTTCCCGCGTTGCCAAAGAAGTTGCGGTGCCCGTCGTCGCGAGCGTGAACTCGGTGCGCGGATTGGGAAAGAGAAGCACGCCAAGTTCCAGCCGCGCTTTGTCCGCCTCCAAACGCGCGTCGGCAAGCTCTCGCCCGCGTTGCTGCTCGGTCAACTGAGCCTTCACCACATCGGCATGGGCGGCCTCGCGGGCCTCTTCGCGCTTGACGGTCAGGGCCCTGAACTCCTCCGCTTCCTTTTGGGCGCGTTCGGCAATCGTCAATTTGTTCGCTGCCGCCGCCGCGCCAAAATACAGGCCTGAAACCGTGGCCACCAGTCCCCGCCGGGCAATCTCCAACTCAGCCTTCGCCCGCGCTGCTGTGGCATTGGCAATGCGCACGTCGGCCACTTGCCCCATTCCAATCGTCTCGTTGATTACTGCCTGGCTGGCATACTCATGCACGGCATTGTTGGCAATGAAACGCGGCGCGTTATCGGCGGAAATTGTTTGCCCGTTCTTATTCTTCTGAATATAAGGCTGGGTATAAATCGCCTGGTTGTGATAGACCGCGTCCGGCAGCAGCGTGGCGTAGGCATTCCACCGATCCAGACTGGCAGCCTTGCTCTCTGCCCCGGTTGCGGCATAAGAGGCTTCGCTCGCCTCGGCCCGCTTGATCGCCTCGTCGAAGGTGATTTCAATCGGCCTGGCCGAAGCCACCGAGGCATCCGGAGCCGCCTGACCGCGCGCATTCAGATGCACTGCTGCCAGAATCGCCAGCCCCAGCACTGTTCGCGCAAGAGACAGAAGCTCCCGCCGTAACGCAGGATTCTTGATACGCTGTTCCATAACAGACTGAGTATATGTGATCAACCGTGGAATCTTCATAGTGTGAGCTGGGATCCTACCTACCTTTGTAGACGGCAGATTTCCGTATTCGTTGAGGAATCCAGGGCAATCTGCACGCCACCACCGGAATTCTTCCGCAGAACGGCTCGGCAAGTGGAAACCAGCACCGGTCTTGTGGCATCCAAGTTATTGAGAAGCGGGTTATTAGCCAATTTAATGCATGGTTGCGACAGTTGACCTTGTACTACAACCCTCGTATCGTAAGGAAATGATGATGAAGATCTCCGGAAATGCCTTGCGGATTGGGATTGCGGTGGCCATCATCGTGGGTACCGTCGCCTGGCTGGCCTTCACCGGAGTCGAGGCCAACAAGAGCTATTACGTTACCATTCCCGAACTCGGCAAAATGGGCGACAAAGCCTTCAGGAGCCAGTTGCGTGTCGAAGGCTTCGTAAAACCGGGGTCGATCGAGCAGAATGGCACGCACGTCGAATTCGTGCTCAATGAATATGAAAGCCACACCGCCAATGCTGCTTCGGGCCGCGTTCTCACGGTTGCCTATAAAGGTTCCGAGCCGCCGCCGGATACTTTCAAGGACGACGCCCAGGCGCTGGCTATAGGCACATACGGGCGCGACGGCGTCTTTCACGCCACCGCCATTCAGGCCAAGTGCGCCAGCAAGTACGCGCCAGCTCAACCGGGCACGCCGGCCAAGGCCGCCACAGCCTCCGCATCTTCCCCAGCCCGCTCTGCAGCGGCAAACTGACCGCATGAACGCGCACGTGCCCGGAACCGTATCCACGGGAACCGTAACTTCCGGCTCCCCGGACAATGCTTTTTGCGCGCGCCTCGACCGGGTCTCCAAACTCTTCGGCTCCTTTGCGGCGCTGCGCCAGGTCTCGGTTGATTTTGAGCCAGGGCGCTGCTACGTCGTGGTCGGCGAAAACGGGGCTGGCAAGTCCACACTGCTGCGCATTCTGGCGGGACTGCTTCTCCCCAGCCACGGAACGGTCCGGGTCTTTGGCGGTTTCGATCCACACGAAGCGCGTGCGCGCATCGGTTACATGAGCCACGCGGCAATGCTCTACGACGAGCTGACGGCCCAGGAGAACTTGCGCTATTTTGCCAGCCTTTATCCCGGCCGCAATTGCCTTGCACCTGCCGAGGCTCTGCGCCTGGTCGGCCTCGATCCCGGGTTGAATCGCCTCCTCGGTCAGTATTCCCAGGGAATGCGCCAGCGCACTTCGCTCGCCCGTGTTCTGTTGCCTTCTCCTGACCTGCTTCTTCTGGACGAGCCCTTCTCCAATATGGATGTCGATTCTGCCCGCCAGATGGTTGAACTGCTTGCCGGTTTCCGTCGCAACAGCCGCACCATCGTGCTCACAACGCACCAGCGCGAACTAGCCGCGCCCATTGCCGACTACGTGCTCACGCTGCACGCCGGCCGCGTGCAATCATTGGAAGCTGGGAGTCCCGCGCTATGAAGACCAATGGAGCGCGCCTGCTTGAAAGCCTCGGCATCGCCTTCGAACTGCGCGAGTATGAGGTCGATCCCGACGACCTTTCGGCGACTGCGGTTGCCAAAAAGGTCGGCATGCCCGCCGAGCAGGTCTTCAAGACGCTCGTCACCACGGGCGGTCCCGGCGTTTATGTTTTCGCGGTGATCCCCGGCGATGCCGAACTCGACTTCAAGAAGCTTGCCCGCGCTGCTGGTCTGCGCAAGGCCGAAATGGTTCCGCTCAAGGAGGTGCAGCCGCTCACCGGCTACATTCGCGGCGGCGTCACCGTATTCGGAGCTAAAAAGCCCTTTCCGGTTTTCGTGGACGAAACCATCATCCTTTTCGACAAGATAAGCGTCTCCGCCGGATCGCGCGGCACGCAACTGATTCTGAGCCCCGAAGATTATCTGCGGGCCGCTGAGGCCCAGACCGCCGATCTGACCAAAGACCAGCCCCATCCCTCTGACCCCGCCTGGATGGGAGGCTCGCATTGAGCCGCGCCCTCTGGACTCATCTCAAAAAGGATTTGCGCATTGAGTTGCGCTCGCTCGATGTCTTCGTTTCCATGCTTTTCTTTTCGCTGCTGGTGGTGGTTCTTTTCTCCATTGCCTTCGACCCGCATGGCGCCTTCTCCCGCGAGATTGCCGGAGCCGTTCTGAGCGTGGCCACGATGTTTGCCTCGGTCAGCGCCCTCAACCAGGCCTGGGCGAGAGAGATTCGCCACCAGGTGCTCGATGCGCAACGCATGGCGCCCACGGCGGGTGCGGAGCTTTACCTCGCCAAAGTGATTGCCAATTTTTTCTTTGTCACCGTGGTGCAGGCCATCCTGGCTCCGTTATTCTTTGTTTTCTATAACCTGCAAATCGAGGGCCAAGCCTGGCTGCTGATGATTGTGCTGCCGCTCGGCACCTGGGCGCTGGTTGCCAACGGCATCTTCTTTGCCGCGCTCTCCGTTCGTAGCCGCAACCGTGAGCTGCTGCTTTCGCTGATTCTCTTTCCCATCTTTATTCCGGCGCTGCTGGCCATGGTTCGGGCCACAACGGCTATCCTCACCGGCGAAAGCGACCCTACGCTCTGGATCAAACTTCTGTTCGGCTACGACATCATCTTTACAACCGCCAGTCTGCTGCTCTTCGACGTCATCTTCCACGCCGAGTAAACGTTTTTCGATCTTCTTCTCCTGACTGAGGATGCAATCAGGGATTCCAACTATCATAAAATTGAAACTGGATGTGCTTTCGACTTTTAACACGATGCGAAAAACCTCGACGCAGCTTTTCACTTGCGGAACCGGAGACTTCAGGCTGGCGCTTCCCCAGGGCATTTTCGCAACAAATTTGAGAGCAAGAGCAGCGTGTAGGAGCAGGACATAATTTGTGGGGTGGTTTAACTCTGGCTACAGTTTAGGCAAAGCCGGGGATGCGCCCAAGGATCTTTTAAGGAGATATATATGAGTCAATTTGAAGCTGATCTTGCGGTTGTGGCCGCTGGCGTCGGTGGCTTGGCTGCGGCTGTTGCAGCCGCTCAGCTGGGTCTGAAAGTCATCGTACTGGAGAAAAGTTCCACCACTGGTGGCGCCGCCAACATGGGCATGGGGCCAATGGCTGTTGAGAGCCGGTTGACCCGGGCCAAGCAGTTTTCTCCCACCAAGGATGAAGCCTTTGCGGTTTTCATGAATTACGTCCACTGGCAGGCGGACGGCAGGCTGGTGCGGGAGTATTTGAACAAGTCCGGCGATACAATTGCGTGGCTGGAAGCCCTGGGCGTCGAGTTCGCGGAACCGGCATCGTATTTCCCGGGATCGTTTCCAACCTGGCACATCGTGATGCCCGAGTCCAAACAGCCGGGCGAGGCGTCCGCCTCTGCCATGTTTAGAATCATGACCCAGCGGGCCAAGGAACTCGGCGTGAAGTTCATGCTGCAAACCCCGGTGACCAAGATTATCAAGGAAAACGGTAAAATCACCGGCGTCATTGCCGAAGACAAGTCGGGCGAAGAGGTCCACGTCAAGGCCAAAGCCGTCATCCTCTCCACGGGCGGCTTCGGCGACAATCCCGCGATGATCAAGAAGTACACCGGATACGAATGGGGCAAGGATCTTCATTCCTTCCGCATTCCCGGACTCACTGGCGACGGAATGCGCATGGCCTGGGAAGTTGGCGCCATGTCCACGCCAATCCGGATCGAGCTGATCTATAACGTGGCCAGCCCCACGATCATGGGTTCGGTGGACTGGCTGACGATCATGCGCCAGCCGCACCTTATGCTGAACCTCAATGGGGAGCGATTCATCAACGAAGAGATAGGCAATACCGCATTCAAGGGCAATGCCATCTCTCTGCAAAAGGACCGGCAAGCCTTCTTTGTCTTCGACGAGACGACCAAGGAAGAGATGAAGACCTACCTCGACTTTCTCAACCTGATTACGCGGGTTGAAAACTTTGCCAATATCGACGAAATCATCAAACAAACGGTGGAGAGCAAATACGAGCACTTTTTCGTTGCCGATTCGGCTGAGGATCTGGCGGCCAAGACGGGTATGGATCTTTCCGGGTTGAAAGCCACGCTTGCCCAATACAACAACTCCTGCGACCACGGGTATGACGAGTTGTTCAACAAGACCCACCGCTACCTCAGACCGGTCAGAAAACCGCCCTTCTACGCTCTCCGGCTCTTTGTCTCCGGCTATGGGAGCCTGGGCGGAATCAAGATCAATTACAAGACCGAAGTCATAGACAAGAATTGGAATTCCATCCCCGGACTCTATGCTGCGGGCATGGATGCCTGTACCATCTACGGCGACACTTATGTCTTTTTGTTGCCGGGTAACACCATGGGCTTTGCCCTGAACTCCGGGCGTATGGCCGGGGAGCATGCCGCAGAGTACGTCAAGTCATTGGGCTAGGCCCAAAGCGCTCAAATAGTGCAGCCAGCATGGCTATGCAACGGTAAAAAGGCTCTGGATTCATTCGCCAGAGCCTTTTTTCTGTCCAGTACAATAATTGTATGCAGGTAATGATTTATACGGCTCGCTGGTGCCGCGATTGCCGTGCTGCCAAACGGTTCCTTGACGAGCATGGCATCCAGTACAGCGAAATCGATGTGGACGCCGATCCCGAGGCTTCGGCCGAAATCCTGCGCCAGGTCGGCAAGCGAGCTATTCCGCAAATGGTCATCGACGGCGAATGGTTTCAACCGTATGCGCCGGGCCGAGGCCTTCTTTTCGATCAGCTTTACGAGCGCCTTGGCATTTCCCGCGTCGAAGCCACCGATTCCAATTGCATAGTGTAAGGAGCGTTCACGTGATCGCACGCTATACCCGCCCGGCCATGGGCCGCATCTGGACTGACGAGAACAAATTCCGCTGCTGGCTTCGTGTAGAGTCGGCAGCCAGTTACGTGCTCGCCGAGGACGGCGTTATTCCTGCCGCCGCCGCCGAGGCCATCGCCACCAAGGCCGGTTTTTCCGTTCCCCGCATTTATGAAATTGAGGCCGAGGTCAAGCACGACGTCATCGCCTTCACCACGGCTGTTTCCGAGAACCTGGGTGCGCAGGGCCTTGCCGCCGAGTCGCGCTGGCTTCACTACGGCCTCACCTCCAACGACATTGTCGATACGGCGCAGGCCTTGCAGATTGCCGAAGCCTCGGCGCTCATCAACGAAGGGCTCCAGAAGCTGATAGCCGTGCTCAAGCGGCGTGCTATCGAATTCAAGCACACCCCCATCATCGGCCGCACGCACGGCATCCACGCCGAGCCCACTACTTTCGGTCTCAAGCTGCTCAACTGGTATGCAGAAATGCAGCGCAACCTTGCCCGCTTCACTGCTGCCGCCGAAGATTTGCGCGTGGGCAAGCTCAGCGGTGCCGTGGGCACCTTCGGCCATCTCAAGCCTGAGCACGAAGAGCGCATTTGCGCGCGCCTCGGCCTTGAGCCCGCGCCCGTGGCCACGCAGGTCATCCAGCGCGACCGCCATGCGGCTTACATTTCCACGCTCGCCATCCTTGCCAGCACCATGGACAAGATCGCCGTCGAAGTGCGCCACCTGCAGCGCACCGAAGTGCGCGAGGCGCAGGAGTACTTCAGCGAAAAGCAGAAGGGTTCCTCGGCGATGCCGCACAAAAAGAACCCCGTTACTTCAGAGCAGATAAGCGGCCTGGCCCGCGTCATACGGGGCAACGCGCAGGCAGCCTTCGAGAACATCCCGCTCTGGCACGAGCGCGACATTTCGCACTCTTCGGTTGAGCGCATTATCTTTCCCGACTCGACCATCCTCATAGACTACCTGCTGGCCAAAACCGCCGATCTTATCGACCGGCTGCTCGTCTATCCCGAGCGCATGAAGAAGAATCTGGAAAGCACCGGAGGGCTGGTCTTCAGCGGCCAACTGCTGCTTGATCTTGCCGAGGCGGGAATGTTGCGAGAAGCGGCTTACCGGCTCGTGCAGTCACACGCCATGCGCGCCTGGAAGGAAGACCTGGTCTTCCGCGACGAAGTGGCGAGTGATCCGCAGATTACCAAACTATTGCCACCGGAAAAGCTGGAAAAAACCTTCGACTATACTCGCCAGTTAGGCAATGTTGATGCCATTTTCGAGAGAGTTTTGGGCGAGTAGGCTAGCCTAGTTGGAATTAGATGAATTTCGCTTTTTTTGTTGTTTCGTTACAACGCGCAAAAACGGAAGCGTAATTGCCGGATAGCCCATCCGTAAAATCACGTCTTGCACGTATTGTCGGTGGTATGGCCAACAATTAAAAATCGCATTTCCATCTTTGAAAGCCTTGATCTGTTCTTCGGTGGGTTCGAATCCAGCTTTCAGATGATAGCTTGCCTCAAAAGCGCATTCTATGCACAGGACTGCCTTGTCTTTTGACGGGTCTGATTTCTTCACTCCCGTCAAACGA
>Ga0326727_10026190_pt1 | contig 10851 bp, 7 predicted proteins | sample MB2enrmetagenome_FD_207643 | JGI IMG/M metagenome (GOLD analysis project Ga0326727, IMG submission 207643) | Lab enriched peat soil microbial communities from McLean, Ithaca, NY, United States - MB29MY | ecosystem: Environmental > Terrestrial > Soil > Wetlands > Peat | place: USA: New York... | reverse complement strand
CGGTCGTTCACGGGACCGGCTGTGCGCTCCCGCCATTGGTCCAGCGCCTGCTTGGGATAGAGCGCCCGGTAGCCACGGGAATTCAAGGAATCCCCGATAAACGACTGTGTGTTCAGCGGCGCATAACCGCTGGATGCGGGAATCCCCTCGGCGTCGAGCGCTTTCAGAAACTTCTCCCTCGGGAGCCCGGCGAAATGCTCCTTGTGGTACCGGAGCATGAAGAGATGGTAAGCGTTCCGCGTGCATCCATCGTACATGCGGGCGGGTACGATACCGGGGATCTCCTTGAGCATGGAGGTGAGGTAGCGCGCGTTGTCGGTGCGGGTCTGGGCCTGTTTCTCAATCCGCTTCATCTGGGCCTGCAGGAGCGCGCCCTGGAATTCGGTCATGCGCAAATTGGCGCCCGACTGAGCATAGGTGAAGGTGGCGCCGATATACTTGAGGCCGCTGCCGCTATTCTGAAATGCATAGCAACGGTCCCGGATCGCCTCGTCCGCGGTCAGGATGGCTCCGCCTTCGCCGGAGTTCAGGTTTTTGGAGGCTTGAAAACTGAAGCAACCGGTGGCGCCCCAGGTCCCAACCTTGCGCCCGCGCCATTCGGCGAGGTGCGCCTGGCAGGCGTCCTCGATTACCGGGATCTTGTGCTTGTTCGCGATGGCCAGGATGGCATCCAGGTCGCATGGCGAACCTCCCAGGTGCACCGGGATCATGGCCTTGGTTCGTGGGGTGATGGCAGCCTCGATTTTGCGCGCGTCCATCTGGGAGGTTTCGATATCGCTGTCCACGAAGATGGGCAGCGCATGCTGCCGCAGTACCACGTTTACGGTGGCGATGAAGGTGTAGGGAGGTACCAGCACTTCGTCGCCGGGCTCGACTCCGAGGGCATTGAGCGAGGTGTACAACGCCGCGGTGCCGTTGGCGGTCGCCTGGCAGAACTTCGCCCCGGTAAGCTGCGCGTAGGCGGCCTCGAAGTTCTTGACTGCCTGTCCGGTGCCGCGGAACCAGTGTCCGCTGCGCAGAACTTCGATGAGCGCGCGCTCTTCCGTCTGATCGAAAACAGGCCAGGAAGGAAAAGGCGCGGTGCGGACTTTACTGCCGCCGAGGATTGCCGGCTTGTCGGGCGTGCTCGCGGCCCTTGCTCCGCCCATTGCCAAACCTGCGGCTGGAACGGCGGAGAGAAAATTTCTACGCGTGACGGGTTGATTCATCGGAAAATCCCCTTTCAGATCTGATATCACAATTTACTCTAAGCCGCAAAGCCCCGCGCGTGAAATCCGCCGCAGTAATACGGATAGCCAGCCGGCGCGGCGCTGCCGCGGCTTCGTCTTCGCGTGAGACGCGCCAGCCTTCCAGACTGCAGCCCTGCAGCGTAGGCGTGGGACCCGCGCTTCGTCTTCGCGTGAGACGCGCCAGCCTTCCAGCGCGAGGATCTCGCCTTTCCAAGGCTTGGCGACGGTGTCCTTGAGGCCCACGACGATGCGGAACTGCGCTCAATAGAAGTTTCATCCTAAATCCGGCAAGCGCTCGTACCACAGACTTCAGTCTGTGTCTTTCTTGTGTGACAGGCTTCAGCCTGTCCGCCGTGTTGATACGCAGCAGCCGTTTCCATACTCACTCGGAAGGTGACACTGCGGAGCAGTCGGAATTCCTGCGAACAAATGGAGATCGTGGCGACCCGAAGCCCGCAATTGCCGTTTCTAGGCTCATGGTTTTCTGATGTGTACGAAGCCGCCATTTTCCGCGGGAGGTTCGTCGTCTTCCGGGGCGACGATTTCGTAGATGAGGTCGAGCTTGTCTTGCAGGATGCTGTTTAGTTCTTCGAGCTGGCGGATGCGTTCGAGGAGTTCTCTTTCCCGGTCGGGAGTCATGCGTACATTGTAATCAGGTGTCAGCGGTGCGTCAGAAAGTCCGGGTTGTCGAGGTGGGGGACGGTATTGAATTGGAAGAGCCGGATCCTCTCCTGGTCGATGCGAATCACCGTCAGCCCCGTATTGTAAGTGACGCCGGCCAATTGCATGACTTTGCGGCCGTCGAGTTCGAGAGCCATGGCCGCCCACACGGCGGTGGGGGTCGCGGAGGTGAATACGGCGACATTGTGCAAGCCGCCGGTGTCTTGCAGAATTTCACGGCCCGCACGGACGCGGGCGGCGAAGGCTTCGAAGGATTCGCCCGGGCAGTCGTAGCGGCCATCGATCCAGGCACGCACGACGGTTGTGTCGCAAGGCGACCAGGTGCGATGCACGCGGGAGGCGGCGTCCCGCATTTGGATTTTCAGTTCCTGGTACTGGCGGCGGAACTCCCGGTCGTCGCGCGCCAGTTGCGGGGCGATCACGCGATAGACGGCGTCCAGGTCGAACTCGTCCCAGCAGGCGTGGGGGACGATTTCGGGGAAATCGGCGCCCGTCCGGCAATAGGCGGCCCGGGCCTGCTCGGCGGTTTCCCGCTGGCGTGACAGGCGGCCCGACCAGGCTTGGGAGAAGCGGATTTCCCGCTGGGCGAGCCAGGTTCCGAGGCGGCGCGCCTGCTCGCGGCCGAGGGTGGAAAGATGGTCATAATCCTGGCGGCTGCCAGCCTGCCCATGGCGGATAAAGTAGACTGATAACACGCCTCCCGAATGTAGCATGGGAGGCTTTGTGGCCCGAGTCGCTCACCTGTGCCGGAGTCCCACATTGTTGTTATGGTTAAGTTCCGGTAGAATAAAGGATTCGTCGCAAGCGCACGGACGTGCTAACGAAACGTTCGGGGACATCCCGACGTCTCAGGCAGTTCAGCGCCAGTGGAAAGGAAACTCAAGTTCTTCATGAATAGTCTCAGGCTAATCAGCCTGACGGTCGCGATGGTATGCGTGTGGGGACTCTCTCCACTGCTCGCGCAAACGGCCGCGCCAGCGCCAGCCCCAGCTCAGCAGAATAAACCGAATCCCTTCGAAACGGTGCCACAGACGCCGACTCAGCCTCCCGCGCAGACCCCCGCTCAACCTCCGGCACGGGGGACCACGCCGCCACCGTTCGAGACGCTTCCGCAGGCCCCTGCGGCGGTGAAGCCGGTGATCGGCAACCAGAATGTCGTGGAGGCGATCGAGTTCCGCGGTTCGCGGCGCGTTCCGCAGGATACTCTCCGCGCCATGATTTCCACCCGTCGAGGCGACGTTTACAACGAAGAGAATCTTCGCCGCGATTTTCAGACTTTGTGGAACACGGGGCGGTTCGATGATATCCGGATGGAGACCGAACCGGGCGCGACGGGCACCATTGTGCGCTTCGTGGTCACCGAGCGTCCGGTGGTGCGAACCATCAAATATGAGGGCGCGAAGTCAGTCACGGTGTCGGAAATTCTGGACCGCTTCAAGGAGCGCAAGGTCGGGCTGTCGGTGGAATCGCAGTACGATCCGGCGAAGGTGCAGCGCGCGGCGGTAGTTCTGAAGGAACTGCTGGGAGAGCGTGGACGCCAGTTCGCCAAAGTGGAGCCGGATGTGCGCCGCATTCCGCCCAGTTCACTCGAAGTCATCTTCAACGTGGACGAAGGACCCAAGGTGAAGGTGGGTCGCATCAACATTGTCGGGAACCACGTATTCAGCAAGAAGGAAGTGGTCCGGGCGATGAAGAATTCTCATCCCATCGGCATCCCGCACTCCATTTTCTTCGAGAACATGTTTGCCAAGACTTTCGATAAGAGCAAGCTGGAAGAGGACGAGGAGCGCGTGCGCGACGCCTATCAGCAGAAGGGCTACTACATGGCCAAGGCGTTCGATCCCACGGTCACGCTGCGCGATACCGGCGGATCCGTCAGCGGGCATCACTTCTGGTTGCTCAAGCCCAACAAGCCGGGCAAGGCGGCGGATATCCAGATGACCGTGGAAGAGGGTGCGCTCTACCGGCTGCACCAGGTGAACTACGTCGGGGTGAAGCTGTTCCGCACCCCCGAATTGCTCACCAGGTCGTTCTTCAACATGGATATCGGCGACGCGTTCTCCACCGCGAAATTGCGCAAAGGCCTGGAGAACATGCGCAAGGCGTACGGCGATTTCGGCTACATCGATTTCGTTCCGGAGCCGGAAATCGAGCCCACCCCGGGCGTTCCCAACCAATTGGACCTCACGCTCACCGCCGACGAAGGCAAGCAGTTCTTCATTCGCCGCATCGATTTCGTGGGCAATACCACCACGCGCGATAAGGTCATCCGGCGTGAACTGCTGCTCAACGAAGGCGACCTGTTCAGTCAGCGGTTGTGGGATGCCAGCATCCTGCGCTTGAACCAGTTGGGCTACTTCGAAGTGCTGAAGGAGAACGAAGCCTATACGCTCAATCGCAACCCGCAGAGCAACACCGTGGACGTAACGCTCAAGGTGAAAGAGAAGGGCAAAAACTCCATCGGCTTGAATGGCGGCGTGTCGGGGATTGCGGGCACCTTCCTGGGCTTCAACTATTCGACTAATAACTTCCTGGGCCTCGGCGAAACGCTTTCGCTCTCCGCGCAGCTAGGCACGTTGATGCGCGACGTGGTGTTGGGATTCACCGAGCCCTACTTCATGGATCGCCCGCTGCAGCTCGGATTCTCGGTCTACATCCGCGAGTTCCTTTTCAATCAGGGACGCGAAGAATCGCTGCTCACCGGCCAGAACCTGGTCCCGTACTACAATTCGCTGGGATCGGCCAACGTGCTGAACTACACCCAGAAATCCAAGGGCGGCACGGTTAGTATGAGCTACCCTATCAAGCGCAGCTTCGCGCGTTGGGGACTTACCTACGGTTACGACGATTCGACGATTAAAACCAACAGCACGGGCGCCGCCACTTATTTCGACTACATCAACTTCGAAGGCGTCAGCGGGCCCAATTCTCTGGCCGGCATCCGGACCAGCAAAATCGTCCCGTCCTATAGCTACAATTCGAAGAACCATCCGCTGAGCCCGACGCGCGGCAAGAGCATCTTTATTTCGACCGAATTTGCCGCCAGCTTCCTGGGCGGCAACGTCAACACCATCAAGCCGACGGCCGACTTCCAGTACTACCATCCCAGCCCCAGGTGGCACCGCAACGTGATGGCGTTCCACTTATTGGGATCGTGGCTGACCGGATATGGTGGGAAGGTTGCACCGCCGTTCGCCCGCAACTATATCGGCGGCGAGCAGGACATCCGCGGCTTCGATTTCTATAGCGTCAGCCCGATCGCATTCGTCGCCAGCGAGGCCAGCATTGGAGTCCTGAATGCCAACGGTACCCAGCGCACCCAGAACATCCTCGTCAACGGGCAGCCGGTGTCGACCAACGTCACCCAGAACATTCCGATCTATCAGATCATTACGCCCGGCGGCGACGCGCAGGTAGTTACCAATGTCGAATACCGCATCCCCATCATCGGTCCGGTGACGATCGCGCCGTTCATGGATGCCGGGGAAAACAAAATCACCCGCACTGATCAATTGCAAATGAATGCGGGGCGCGTAGAGCAGCTCAACGCTCTGTTTCCACAGGCCGGATTCAGCGGCAAGATTCTGATCGCGCCGGGCACCGAGAATATGCGCATGTCCACCGGACTCGAGATTCAGGTGCTGCTGCCGGTAGTCAACGCCCCATTCCGGGTATACTATGCATTCAACCCCTTGCGCGTGGACCGCAATATTCAGACCCCGTTTGTGTTCGACCGGTCGATGTTTCCCAACAACGCGACCTACCAAAACGCCATCGCCAGTTACGGGGTAGCCTACCCGTTCGTCGAACGAAGCGGGACCTTCCGGTTTACCATCGGCCGGACTTTCTAGGGCGCCGCGCCATCGGGATTTAGTATCGTAAAATTTGAAGGAGTTTGAGAGTGAAGATGAAATTGACGGTCCTGAGCCTGCTCGGCCTGGGAGTGATTTTGCCGGGAGTGAGTTATCCTGCCGCGGCCCAAACGACTCAGAAGATAGCTGTGATCAATATCCAGCAAGCCATCGTGTCGACCAAGGACGGACAGAAGGCGCGCAACGACTTGCAGGCCAAATTCGGCCCCGCGCAGAAGGAGTTGCAGGATAAGCAGGCCAAGCTGGCCGCCTTGCAGGACCAGTATCGCAAAGGCCAGAATACGCTGAGCGATGAGGCCAAGCAGAAACTGGCGCGGGATATCGACAGCGCGACCACCAACCTGAAGCGCGATACCGAAGACGCCAATACCGACGTGCAGAATGAAGAGCGCAAGGTCATGGACGAGCTGGGCGGAAAGATGATGGCCGTGCTCAACAAGTACGCCTCCGACAACGGCTACGTACTGGTGATCGACGTCAGCAATCCGCAAACCCCGGTGCTGTTCGCGTCCAACACCATCGACATCACGCGCGACATCATCGCCCTGTACGACAAGAATTCCACCGCCAGCTCACCCGCCCCGGCCACGGCTGCCCCGAAACCCGCTGCACCGGCTGCCCCCAAACCCGCAGCCCCTGCTCCTCCGGCGAAGTAAGAAAACAACCAGCCGCGAATGCACGCGAATACACGCGAATAAAACCAGGTCTTTCATTTGCGTGTATTCGCGTGCATTCGCGGCCAGTTGTTTTTATCTCATCTGCTGCAATCTCGCAATCCGGTCTTCGGTGCTCGGATGTGTCGAGAAGAGTTTGAATAGCGCGTTTCCGGTGAACGGTTTCATGATGTAGAGGTGCTGGGTTGCCGGGTTGGCATCCATGGGGATGCGTTGCGACCAGGTGTCCAGTTTTTCGAGGGCTCCGATCAGCGGGTACGGAGAGCCGATGTACTTGGCCGACGCCGCATCCGCATCGTATTCGCGGCTGCGCGAGATCGCCATCTGGATCAGCATCGCAGCGATCGGCGCCAGAATCAGCATGGCCAACTCGCCCACGACGTTCCCCCCTCTTTCGTCGTCATCCCGCCGCGGTCCGAAGAACATCGCCATGCGCGCGACCGCCGTAATGGCCGCCGCAATGGTCGCCGCCACGGAACTGATCAGAATGTCGCGATGCAGCACATGGCCCAGCTCGTGGGCTACCACCCCTTCCAGTTCGTCATCCGTCATCAGTTGAAGAATGCCGGCCGTGAAGGCCACCGACGCATGATTGGGATTTCTCCCCGTGGCGAAGGCGTTCGGCGACTCTTCCGGCGTCACGTAGAGCTTAGGCATCGGAATGCCCATCCGCTGGGCAATTCTCCCCACCAGCGGCGCGATCCGCTGATAAACGTTCGGATCCGTTTCCACGGTCAAAGGCTGGGCGCCGGACATCGCCAGCGCCAGCTTGTCCGAGAAGAAATAGCTAAAGAAATTAGTCGCCACCGCGATCGCCAGGCCAATGTAAATGCCCTGGCGGCCCGCAATGGCCGAGCCTCCGATAATCAGGATAGCGCTCAGGAGGCCTAACAGGAGCGCTGTTTTGAGCCCATTCGCGTTGTGCATAACAAATCACTCCGTGGGGCAGACCACCGTTTTTCGTGGTCTGCCTGGCTGCGGAGCAGCCTCTTACGCCGTAGTCAGCTCCGGCTCCTTTACCGGAGCCTTGACGAAGGTCAAGTGCTTCTCCGCATCCGCATCCACCACGATGGTGTCGCCCGCCAGATACTTGCCTTCCAGTAACTGCAAAGCCAGCGGATCCTGGATCAGGCGCTGAATCGACCGCTTCATCGGCCGCGCGCCGTAGTTGGGATCATAGCCGTCGGCCATCACCACTTCCTTGGCTGCCGGCGTGATCTCCAGCCCGATGCCGCGCTGCGCCAACATATCGCGCACGCGTCCCAGCTGGATGTCGATGATCTTCGACAGATGCTCCGGGCTCAGCGGATTGAACACGATGATGTCGTCCACCCGGTTCAGAAACTCCGGCCGGAAGGTCTGCCGCAGCGCGTCGAGCAGCCGCTTCCGCACATCCTCGTGCTTGCCGTTCTTGACATTCACCGAGAAGCCGATGGGGCCGCTGTCGTGAATGATGCCGGAACCGACGTTCGATGTCATGACGATCACGGTGTTTTTGAAGTTCACCGTGCGTCCCTGGCCATCGGTCAACCGGCCGTCATCCAGCACCTGCAGCATGGCGTTGAACACTTCCGGATGGGCCTTTTCGATTTCGTCGAACAGCACCACCGAATAAGGTTTGCGGCGCACATGCTCGGTCAACTGGCCGCCCTCTTCGTACCCCACATAGCCCGGAGGCGCGCCGATCATTCTCGACACGGCATGTTTCTCCATGTACTCCGACATATCGATCCGGACCATGGATTTCTCGTCGTCGAACAGGAACTGCGCCAGCGCGCGGGCCAGTTCGGTTTTGCCCACGCCCGTCGGCCCCAGGAAGATGAAGCTGCCGATGGGCCGGTTGGGATCGCTCAACCCGGCGCGGTTGCGCCGGATGGCATTGGCCACCAGCGCGACCGCCTCGTCCTGGCCGATTACCCGTTCGTGCAGCCGCGTCTCCATATGGATCAGCTTCTGGATCTCGCTTTCGAGCATGCGCGACACCGGGATGCCGGTCCACTTGGCCACGATCCTGGCGATATCTTCTTCGTCGATTTCTTCTTTCAGAAGCGGTGAGTTGCTCTTGATGGTTTCGAGCGCACGATTGGCCGCTTCCAGCTCACGCTCGATCTCGGCCAGCTTGCCGTAGCGCAGTTGGGAGGCTTTCTCCCATTCGCCCTGGCGCGTGGCGCGCTCTTCGTCGAGACGCATCTGCTCCTGCTGCTCCTTGAGCGAACGGACACGCTGGATGGCCATCTTCTCCCGCTCCCAGCGCTCTTTCAATCCGGCGGATTCGCCGCGCAAACGCTCCAATTCGTCTTCCACGTGCCGCAGGCGTTCTTTGCTGGCCGGGTCTTTTTCCCGATTGAGCGCCTGGCGCTCGATCTCGAGATGGGAGACACGGCGCTCGATCTGGTCGATTTCGATGGGCATGCTGCCGATCTGCAGGCGCAGAGCGGAGCCGGCTTCGTCGATCAGGTCGATGGCCTTATCAGGCAGGAAGCGGTCGGTAATGTAGCGGTCGGAAAGCACGGCCGCGGCCACGATCGCCGCGTCCTTAATGCGCACCGCGTGATGGATTTCGATTTTTTCCTTGAGCCCGCGCAGGATGGCGATGGTGTCGTCGACGCTCGGCTGATCCACCAGCACCTGCTGGAAGCGCCGCGCCAGAGCCGCGTCCTTCTCCACATACTTGCGGTATTCGTTTAAAGTGGTCGCGCCGATGCAGCGCAGTTCGCCGCGAGCGAGGGCCGGCTTCAACATGTTGGCCGCGTCGATGGCGCCTTCCGCGCCGCCCGCGCCCACTAAGGTATGCAACTCGTCGATGAAACAGATCACTTCACCGGCGGAATCAGTGATTTCTTTCAAGACGGCTTTCAGCCGGTCTTCGAATTCACCCCGGAACTTGGTACCGGCAATCATAGAGGCGAGGTCGATCGCCACCAGCCGTTTGTTGCGCAACTGGTCGGGGACGTCGCCTTTGACGATGCGCTGTGCCAGTCCTTCGACAATGGCTGTCTTCCCGACGCCGGGCTCGCCGATCAGCACCGGATTGTTCTTGGTACGGCGGCTGAGCACCTGCATCACGCGCCGGATCTCTTCGTCGCGGCCAATGACAGGGTCGAGCTTGCCCTTGCGCGCCTGCTCCGTCAGGTCGATGGCGTAGCGCTCCAGGGCCTGATATTTGGATTCGGGATTCTGGTCGGTGACGCGCTGGCTGCCGCGCACCGCGACCAGAGCTTTCAGAATGGCTTCATGGTCGGCGCGGTGTTTGATGAGCAGGCTGCCGGCGGGGTCGTATTTCTGGTCGGAGATGGCCAGCAACAGATGTTCGGTCGAGACAAACTCGTCCTTGAAGCGCTCAGCTTCCTTGAATGCCGACTCAAACACTTGATTGAGCGACGGCGAAAGCATCTGTCCGGTCGGCTGCCCGGTGATTTTGGGCAGGGATTCGAGCAGGCGTCCGGCTTCGTTGACAACGACGTCCGGCTGGACGTTGCACTTCTCCAGCACCGGCCGCACGATGCCTTCCTTCTCCGCGGCCAGCGCTATCAGAAGGTGCAGCGGATGCATGGCCTGGTTCTGGTTCTTTTCGGCGATGGATTGCGCCTGCTGGACCGCTTCCTGCGCCTTTTGGGTGAGTTTGTCAAATCTGAACATGTTGTTGGTTTACCTCAAAACGTTGGGCCGCGAATGCACGCGAATACACGCAAATGAGCCTTGGCCCCATTCGCGTGTATTCGCGTGCATTCGCGGCCTTCTTCTTTCTTACTTATGCCGCCTGGCTGATCTTGATCTGGCGCGGTTTGGCAGCGGCCTTTTTGGCCAGCTTTACAGTAAGGACGCCGTTCTTGTACTCGGCGTTCACCGATTCGGTGTCCACCGTGGACGGCACCCCGAAACTTCGCACAAACGCGCCATAGCTGCGCTCGATGCGGTGATAGCCGCGGGCGTTTTCCTCTTCCTGGAACTTGCGCTCGCCTTTAATGGTCAGTGTTTGGTTTTCGACATGCACTCCGATGTCTTCGAGTTTGACGTCGGGCAGGTCGGCTTTCAATACCAATTCGTTCTCCGTTTCGACAATGTCCACCGCCGGCGACCACGGGCGGCTGGCCCGCGGCTCACTCATGAAGCGGGTGACCGCGTCCTCGAAGAAACGAAGTCCTTGGAGTGGATCGTGGGTGATGCTCATGGTTAAGTAGATTCCTTTCGTGACATTTGGATTCAGGCTTATTAGCTAACCTCATCCACTTGCAATCATAAAATATGAGTGCGTCTATGTCAATAGATTTTTTCGAACCTTACGGTATCCTAAGATCAGCAATGTCGCTACGCCTCCTTGTCCTTGCCCTTCTATGTCTTGCGAACGTATTTGCGGCCTGGGTCCCCATCGGCCCCAACGGCGGAAGCGCCCAC
>Ga0326727_10026188_pt1 | contig 10851 bp, 8 predicted proteins | sample MB2enrmetagenome_FD_207643 | JGI IMG/M metagenome (GOLD analysis project Ga0326727, IMG submission 207643) | Lab enriched peat soil microbial communities from McLean, Ithaca, NY, United States - MB29MY | ecosystem: Environmental > Terrestrial > Soil > Wetlands > Peat | place: USA: New York... | reverse complement strand
TGGGTTGCCGGAGCCTTTATCAGTCTCCTTGGGCTTCGCGTCGGTTTCTTTGCCGGTGGAGCTTTGGTCGTTCTTCTGCGCCTTGGAGTCCTTGCCCTTCCCGACCATCTTCTTCACGATATGGAGTCGGCCTTTCTTCTTCTCAGGCGCGGACGCTGCGGATTGCTTGCCGGTGCCAGCGTGAGCCCCCTTGGCTTTCGCTTCCTTTTTCTCACCGGCGGGACTTGCTTTCTTCGTCTCTCCCCCGTAGTTATCATCCTTCGTGATGATCTTCTTCTTCAGATTTCCGAGCCGGCTTTCCTTCTCCTCGGTTGATGACATCCCGGGTTGCTCACCCGACTTGGCGCCCTTATCCTTCCGGACGACCTTCGTCAGGGCGGCGCCCAACCGGCCTTGCTTATCCGATACCTTGAAGATTGAGGAGTCATTGCCAGACCCCCCGCCTTTGGCTGTCGTCTTCCCGCTGGCCTCTTGCGTCTTGGAGCCGCTCTCGCTTCCGGCCGCTTCTTCGCCAGCCGCGGTTTCAGCCGGCGTTTCGGAATCCACGGAGGTGTCGCTCTCCGGCTCGGCAACAATCGCGTTGGCCGGGGGAGGCGGAGGGGGAAGTTCAGCCTTCGCCGCTTCGACAAGATTCGGTTGCAGGTGAACCGGGCCGCGCAGAGTTGTGCTCGTATCCGGCGTGCTGGACATGAGCGCCATCATCTTCTGAATGCCCGATTTCTCACGGAGTCTCACGGTATCCGCCCGGGCTCGCGCCAGGGTCGCCTTTGTAGGTACCGGAACAGGCTGTTTCATAGACACAAGCCGTGCCGTGGCCTCGGGCACATGCTCGCTTAAAGGAAAATCACTGATCAACCGCGAATAATAGGGAACAGCTTCCTTGGGAATTCTCAAGTGCTCCAAGGATTGGCCCAGGCCGTAAAGCGCGTCATCCCCGCCGCTGAAATTCGGGTATTTCTCCACCACGTCCCGGAAGCGTCCACGCGCGGCACGATACGCCCCTCTCGCCAGGTAAAAGCTCGCAGTTTCGTACTCGCCCATCGCCAGAACTTCTTGTGTCTCTCGAAGGCGCGCCTTCACCCGGATCGTCAATGGGCTGGAGGGGTATCTCACCAGAAATTCCTTGAGTTCGACTTCCGCAAGGCGAGCTTCCGTGGGGTCCCTGTCGGCCTTGGCCATCAGGTGAAAATGCGACATGCCGATGCGGAACTGCGCCTCCGGAGCCTCCGGAGCCGTCGGGAAGAAGGTGATAAAGTCTTTGTACTCAGCCTCCGCCTGGGTAAGTCCCGAGGTGCCTCCCTGGGTAAAGTACGAATTCGCGATGGCAAGCTTGGCTTTTGCGAGGAATTCGCTGTCCGGATACGTATTGATAAGGGTCTGGAGAGTAAGACGGCCGATGTCATAACGGCCATGCGTGATTTCATTGGTCGCCTTCTCGAAGAGCATCTTATCCGGCTGATCACCGGCGTTAACTGAGGCGGCCAAGTCTGCATGCCGGCGAGAGTGCAGTGAACATCCAGGCAGGAACGCCGTTCCCGTGACTGCCATCAGCACAAAGACCAGGATCTGCTTCCATCCGAACTTGCTCGTTTCCTTCGACAGTGTATTGACTCCTGTATCGCGTTCTTCACGCCTTGGACGCAAGACGCATCATCTCGCGCAGGCGTGCTTTTGGGTCATCGCTATAAAAGATGGCGGAACCGGCCACCAGGATGTCTGCTCCCGCCCGATCAAGTTGCCCGACATGCTCAAGGCGGATTCCACCTTCCACCTGAATCGCAAAATCTATGCGGGTTTCCTCCCGCAGGAATGCCGCCGCCCGCACCTTCTCGACCGATCGCGGGATGAAGTGTTGCTCGGTCAGCCCGGGGTCGGAGGACATCAAAGAAAGAAAATCAAACTTCCCCACCATGTCCACAAGTGCTTGGACAGGTGTCTCGGGGTTCAAGGCAACGCCTGCTTTGGCCCCGCGCTTTCGGATCTGCTCCAGAACACGGTGCAGATGAGTCGCGCTCTCCGCGTGAACCGAAATACGGTCCCCTCCGGCCTCGATGAAATCCGCGGCATAGCGCTCCGGAGCTTCGATCATCAGGTGCAAATCCAGAGGCAACTTCGTGGCCTTGCGGAGGCTCCGGATGACCGGCGGCCCAACGGTGATCTCTTCCACAAAATGCCCGTCCATCACATCCACGTGGATCATCGGCGCGCCTGCCGCCTCGATAACGCGGAGCGCCTCTCCAAGCCGCGCGAAGTCTGCCGCGAGCAGTGACGGAGCAATCAATACCATACACAAAGTCCCACAGGGACAATCCTCATCATAGGATGGACTTCGTAGAGTAGCATAACTCCCGGACTCGTGGCCATCCTTCCATTACGGGACCAATCGGATGATGGCCCCTTCCGGACCCCGGTTGAAAACCCCTGCCACCCTTGAACCTGATGGGCAATGGGCGGAATCGTCATTTGACGCCCAGGAGTTCGACGACAAAAACCAGCTTCGAATTCGGCGGAATCACTCCCGGATAGCCCGTGGACCCGTAAGCTAACCCCGCAGGGATGACCAGCTTGCGCTTTCCACCCACGTGCATCGAAGCAACGCCCTCATCCCAACCCTTGATCACCTCGCCGCGCCCCAGCCGGAACTTGAAGGGTTGCTTGCCCACCGACGTGTCGAAGATCTTTCCACTCAAGAACCGGCCCGTATAGTTGACCACCACGGTATCCCCCGCCTTCGGCTGGGGTCCCTTGCCGACGAGCAGGTCACGGTACTGCAATCCCGAAGGCGTTGTGGTCATCTGGACCGCGGGTTTCGGATGTGTTACCCCGGCCTTCGGGGTCGTCGCGCCTTTCTGAGAAGAAGACGGAGTTTTCGCGGCGGGCGCCGGCGACTGACTTTGCGCAGCCCATGCCGCCACCGACACAAAGAAGGTCAGGAAAGCAAGAACCAGGGATGATTTCTTCATTGGAATACCTCTCCAGATTCGATCGTATAGATTTCTTGGGGCCAATTGCACCGCCCGTAGAAGGTATCAGGAGTGCGGAACTGATTCAACGCTCATCTTACAGCACAGTGGATTCGATAGGAGCAAAGGCGAGGAAAGAGGCGGCCGGGAAGCCGCCCCTCCCAAATGACGCAAGCTAACTCTGTAGATTCACGAGGCCGTTGTCTTTTCCGGCCGCTTCCGGCTGCTTTTCCAAGGGCACGGAGAATTTCCGCTCAATTTTCTCGCGGAAGCAGGGCCCGGAGTTGTAAACGCAGAAGGGATAGACCAATCCATTGGGCGCTGTGTAGTGAATCACACATCGCTTGACGCGGGCGAGATCGTAATTGTAGGAATCCATGAAGTGCATTCCCGCCACCAGCAGCGTCTTGTACGTAAACGTGCCGTCGCCCTTGCCCCGTCCGTACTCATGGTCGGTCATGCCTTGGAGCGTCTGCAGAAACCGCTCGAAGGTCAAACCCGGCGGCGCAAATTGCGGCTTGAAATGCTTACGGAGTTTCTGCCAGGCGTTGATCTTCGTGAACATCTTGATTCGCGCCCCCTTGGCCTGGCGGGCCAGCAGCTCGATATCCCGCAGCATCGCGGGCATGTCGAAGAACCGCGTGATGGGAATGGCCTTCTTCGTTTGCGGATCAACGTAGAGATAGGTTCCCATGGCGCAATGCGGGTGGGAAGTGAGGTTGGGGCGCTCGTAATCCTGCAGATTGGTCAGCAACTTTGAGAACGTCGATGTGCAGGAAAGCGGGAACCAGTCGTTGTATTTGTCAGTCAAGCCCGTCTGGTCAGCCACGGCGTGAGCCAGGTCGGATTGCGTGTAGCGTTTGCTCTCGAGTTCTCTGCGGTTGATGCGCCCTGTGAAACAGACCGGCTGGAAACTGAACCCGCTGACGCAGTCGATATTGTCGATCGCCAGGCGAATCATGTCCCCGATCTGATGGTCGTTCACCCCCTTGACAATGGTGGGGACGAAGACGATCTTGAGCCCTGCCTTCCGGCAGTTCTCGATGCACGCCAGCTTCTTATCCATCAGTCGCTGCCCGCGCGTGTGAAGGTAAACTTCATCGGTGACGCCGTCGAACTGAAGATAGAGGGTGTGCAGGCCGGCTTCCTTGCATTTCTGGGCAAACTCCAGGTCCGAGAACTCAATACCGTTGGTTGCGCACTGGATGTGGGTGAACCCCATCTCCACGGCCATCCGCAGGACATCGTGGAAACGCGGATAGATGGTGGGCTCGCCGCCTGAGAACTGAATAACGCGGTTCGGCACCGGACGCTGATCGCGAAGCGTCTTGAGCATCCCGCGCACCTGCTCGAAGGAGGGTTCATAGACGTAGCCCGCCGCGTTCGCGTTAGCGAAGCACACAGGGCAGGTCAGATTGCAGCGGTTGGTAAGGTCGAGATTGGAAAGCACGGTGTGCGACGTGTGGAGCGAGCACAAACCACAATCGTCCGGACAACGGGTGGCGTCCGGGAATTGCGGGTTCTCCAGGCCGCGGTTGTCACCGAACTCAAACTGCTCCATCTTCAGATAGAGCTTCACGTCGGAATAGATCTTGTCCCGAAACTCGCCGTGCTCCGCGCAGGTCTTTTCCATGTAGACCGCGCCATTCTCTTCAAACAGACGAGCCTCAATCACTTTCAGGCACTCCGGACAAATCGATTGCGTGGTCTTCGGCAAACCCTTTTGCAAGGGCTCGATGGGCGCCCCAGTAAAAGTCGTTCCCGGTTGAATAATCTCGAACCCCTTCTGTTTCGGTGTTCGTGTTTGAGGATCAATAGTAACCGTCGCCACAACGCCTCCTTCGAATCTGAGCTCAATGCAGTTATGCGATATCCAATGAAAGGGACTCCGTCTGACGGTGGAGCCCGTATGAGTTCCAACCTGTGGAGTACTGATCGTCCGGTAAGAGAAACCCTCCCATTCCGGGTGGATTAGACCATCCTTGCCGAGCGCAGAGCAATTCGTTAAGTGCGGATTGCAGTAGTTAACCAGCGAATGGCAAATAATATGGGTTGAACGGAACGGCTAGTTAATTGAAAAGAAAAGAGTAAGCGACATAATGTCGCAATCAATCGCGCAGCTCAACGGTGCGGTTGGATCAAGCGAAGCCACCGAGTCAACTTGCCCCGGCCAAGTTGTGTCGCGCTTTCTTCAGGCCACCAACGGGAAGAGATCCAGAACGAGTCATGCTACTTTCGAAAGAGGTTCTCAAAGGCTTGGCGTGCGTCGAGAGGTCTGGACGACGAGGTCTCACGCTCAACGGTTCTCCGTGCTGAATAAAAGTTGCAATGGTTCCGGCCGTCTTTCTTCGGGATGCGGGCGGTGATTGGCTGGGTACATTCAAACCGGCTGGCCGTATCAAAGAAGGAGCACTGCTTGCAACTGTGCAGTTCAGCGTTACACTTTGGACAAAGTCCCTGCATGTCGATCCCGTGCGGCAGCAAGGTCGCGCAGGATGCGCACCTCACGACTTCGCGCTTCCCCGGCATGTTAGGGGGCCTCGGTCCAATATGCTCCCTCCTTGGCGGCGGGGCCTTCTCGGTCCTTTCGCGATCGCGGTCTGAATCCATATATCCGCGCTGTCTGTACTTACGTTCCATCCTTGCTCCCTTCGGCTGTAAGAATTAAAAACGACAAAAGGCCTGCCGTGATTCCATCATACGCTGAGGGATCATCGGCAGCAAACAAGAAAATAGCATTGCAACCGCTGGACTTCGCCGGCCGGCGGCCGATCGGCGGCATCATTCTGACTTCGTCGCCGCCGTCGAGTGCGCCAGCATCAAACGCGAGCCAGGCGCCATCGCTTGGTAGTAGCCGATGAAGCGCTTCGGCTCCGTGGCATCGTACGGCAGGAAATTCATAGCCCAGCGATACGAGATCGGCTGATACCAAAGCTCCGCTTCCACCTGGAACGGACCCTGCCGGCCACTGATCGCCACCGAATACCGGAGGGTATCGCCGCCCGCCGTAAAACCCGGGTCCTTCTCCGCTTCTCCGTGCACGGCCACGTCCTTGCCTGCGGTTCGCTTGTCAAAACCCGGCGGAAGCAGGCGGTTATCCTTAAGGAACCCTATGGCCGTCAATAGTCCGGTGGTCGGCTTGCCCGCCACATCTCCCAAAATCGCCTCATAGATCTCGACTTGGTCCGGGCGGGTGATCTCAGTGTAATGGTGCTCAAAGCGGGTGGCGTCGTCGTCGTTGGCGTTACCCACAATGGAGCCATTGGGATTGAGCGCACCGGACTCGAAGAGCGCTTTGCCATCGCGATCGCGCACCGTCACATGGAGCCACATCCGGCGGGAAGGATAGGCCGTCGGCAGCTTGTGGCCCGTCAGATTCTCAACCGAAATTACGGCTTCCACGCGGCCGTTGCGAACCTCCAGGTTCTTGATCGCAAGATTGGCAGCTGCCGATTCGAGATGCGCGATCGTGCGGTTGGCCGCGCTGTCCATGTCCTCGGGCAGCGCCATCATCATCAGGTCGTTCCGTTGGAGGTTCGTCAGCCGCTGCATGAAGAAGTTGCCGCCGACGAAAACGTGCCGCGAGAAGCCCGGGTGGGATTCACCGAGCACGGAGGTAATCGGCACGTCCTCTTGCACCACCGGCATATGGCAGGCCTGGCAGCTCATAGCATCTTTGTAGTCGCTGTGCAGCCATTCCTGATAGGGAACCTGCTCGGGCAGTTCACCGATCACCTGCCCCTGGGAATTCATTGCCTGGGTGTAGAGGGTGTGGCAGGTGGCGCACAACTCCGAGGATCGAATCACCTGCGTGGCTTGCGTGGGCTGGAAGGTGGAAGATGACCGCATAACGGTCGTGCGGCCCTTGTCGACGCCGAACGGACCGTACTCCTTGCGCTCACCGGGAGGCGTCTTTTCATCGATCTTGAACTGTCCCACCATACTTGCGCGCGTGCCCAGATTTTCGCCGGTAACCTGGTGGCACACCGAGCATGAAACACCGTCGACCGCCAGCCGGTCGGCGAACTTGTTCCGATTCGGCGGATAGTGCTCAAACGCTTTGCCCGCGCTCCCGGCCAGCTTGGATTCGTAGCGCATCATCGGCATGTGGCAGATCGTGCATTCGTCCTGGATTCCCGCATTCGCCATGGGATGATCGATCGTTTCGCGGCGCACGGACGAAATCCAGTAGGGATCGCGCGCCGCATTGGCCATCATGGTGGCTCGCCAGTGAACCCCAATCGAGATATCCTCTCCCGCCGGCGTCGAGATTCCGTTGTGGCAGGCAAGGCAGCGGTCCGAGGGCTTAAAATGCGAACCAAAGGTCTTGGCACCGGCCTTCTCACGCGGGGCGCCTTGCTGGGACTGCGCCGGTGGCGCCGAGACTCCGACGGTTACAAAAGCGATCAGGAAGAATGAAAACAGAATTCTGATTCTCATTTACCAGCCTTGCCTCAGGCTGCCGTCCACATAGTCCCACAGAAGATAGAACATAATTTGTTGGGGCCGGCCGGCGGTATTGTTAACGGGGATGCGGTACCCGATGCTGCCCAGAATGTGCATGCGCTTGCTGATGGGAATCTGGATTTCCGGCACGACATCCCAATTCGTGACGGCGCCGGTCACTAGGTTCCGGTCAGCGATGAACTCGGTCATGGGCGACCACCTGCGGCCGAGCCCGCCTTGGGTGCTGAACGTCTTGCCGATGGCCGTGCGCACATAGCAGGCTCGCGGAACCTTGTCGGGTTGAGTCGGCAGCTCCACTCCCGCCTGCATCTGGAGAAAGCTGTCCGCCGGAAGAATCTGCCCGTAGGCTCCGTAGGTCTCGAACACGGTGGATCCGCCTCCCGTCCCGATGTTCGCGTTCCCCGTCGGGACCGTCAATTCGCCGCCCACGCTGAAAATCGAGCCTTTTTCGAGACTATCGAACAGCTTGCGCTTGTAGCCGAGCGCGATGTCGCCGAACCCCGAGCGCGTGACGCCGCTATCGTGCGCGTAGTTGTACGGAACCGAGGCCTCAATCATGGCGGAGCTTCCGATGCGCTTCTCGTAAGTCGCCGTGGCGCCCCCGCCCGGAACGCCATGGGCATTGAACCCTCCGCCCACTACAGCCTCGTCTTCCGGAAACGCTTTCTCGGTAATCATCGCGCGCGGGAGATTCAGATCGCCCCTGGGCCAAACCTTCTCCGTGCAGAGACTGCGCAGGTAATCAATGGCCTCCCCGATCTGGTCCTGGGTCAGTGCGTCCTTGAACGACGGCATGATCTCGGAGAATGCGCGCGCCGGGCCGCCATTCGTGATAACGGCTCGCCACTGGACGTCAGGTTCGGGGGTCGAGCCCGCGCAGTCGCTGAAATCCGGGAACGTGGACGGCCGCTCGAAGCCCGCCAGGGCTTGCGACTGTCCTTTCCCATCCGCGCCGTGGCAGGAGGCACAGTCTGCCCTGTAGATCTGCCGGCCCGCGTCGATCTTGCGCCAGATGTCGCCCGGCCTTGCGAGCGACGTGACCCTGTGCATCGACACCATCGCCGCAAGGATGGCCATCAATGCATAACTCCACAAAGGCCAGGACGAATGAGGGCGGCGGGGAGCGTCGGGACGCACAATTTCTCCTGATTTTTCTATTTCCCATCAAGCGGAATTACAAGAACGATTTCTATTTTAGCATTCCACCATGCGTCAATGTACACTACTTTGTCTTGCACCGACTATCGCCATAGCTTGCCCTCTGTTGTGTAACCCCGGCGGACGCGGGAATGCCCACCTAACCGTAGGGGCGGGGCTTGCCCCGCACTGGCGTGGCGGCGCGGGATCAGTGGGGTTTTGCCGTATCCACCCGCGTCGCGTTCGGCGGCAATAGGCCGCGGACTCGGAACCAATCCGCCAACCGCTGCGGCCACGATGACAGAATGGGATCATCCGGGGCCAGGCCCACGCCGTGCCGCCCATGCGCGTAGACGTGGAGTTCGGCGGGCACATGCGCCTTGCGAAGGGCCGCGTAAAACGCCAGGCTGTTTTCGACGGGAACCACAGGGTCGTCATCGGTGTGGAAAAGGAACGCTGGCGGCGTTTCAGGAGTGACTCGTTTTTCATTGGAGAGATACTCGGCCATCGCGGGATCAGGGTTATCACCCAGCAGATTCTTGCAGGAGATCGCGTGCTTGAAGCTTTCAGAACAAGTGATTACGGGGTAAGCCAGGACCGCGAAATCAGGACGCGAGCTGACTCGCTCAACGGGATCAGAAGAGGCAGCGTTCCCGGCATCAAAGTGTGTGGCCGCCGTGGAAGCCAGGTGCCCTCCGGCGGAAAAGCCCCAGATGCCGATGCGGTCCGTTGCAACTCCGAATTCCTGCGCCCGCGAGCGCACGTAGCGCACGCCGCGCTGAGCATCTTCGAGCATCACAGGATGGTGGTAACGCGGCGCCAGCCGGTACTTGAGGACGAAGGCGTCGATTCCAAGCCCGTTCAGCCACTCCGCCACCTGTCCCCCCTCGTAGTCCATCGCCAGCATTTCGTAACCACCTCCCGGGCAAACGACCACTGCGGTGCGAGGCAGCCGACCCGGAGGAAGAACGTAAAGCGTCAGCGACGGACGATCAGCATCTTCGTTACCCACGGCTCCCGGCGCGCCCTCCGGCCAAAGAAGCACGGTCTTCGGTTCGGCCGCCCCCGTCTGGCCAAATCCCGGGCAAGGCACGATCAAGGCAAACGCCATCAGCACACAACACAGTGTGACTCCCTTTCGCAGCATCTCATCCTCCTACCGGACTTCCGGTCAAAACAAGTATCCCCCGCGAGAGCCGGGGGCTTCAGGATTGCAGGCCCCTCAAAGGGGCCTGCCGACATCGTCTGAAAGCAGCAGGGGCCGAAAGACCCCTCACCTGCCTGCGGGCCGAAGCCCCAGCCATTTACGAGTTCCCGGTGCCCCTTCGGCAGGCGTGGGCCTGCCTTCGTACCTCAGGCACCCTCTCCCAAGGGAAGAGGGTGGCGAGCGGAGCGAGCCAGGTGAGGGGCCTCCGCTCTGATTCCTCATCGCAGCGTCCTTTGCCGCCACTTTGCGACTTGCTATGATAAGCCATGGAGTGCAGGGGGAAAAAGACGATGCCTCGGAATCCCGGGTTCAGTTTCCTCGCGGGCTTGTTCTCAGTGGTCCTTTTGGCCATGGCATTGTTCGGCGGCTCGCCCACTCTTCCGCCAGACGCGGTTCCCGCGCGAGGAAACGCCCAGGCGCCCGCGGGCCGGAAGCCGGATACGACCCCTGCATCTGCCCCGGCCGGTGCAACAAATATAACTCAGGAGCCGGAGTCAAAGCCCGCCGAAAACACCCCGGCGCCTACTCCAAGCGGGCCTTTGACGCAGACGGTGGTCCACATCGTGAAACCCGGCGAGAGCCTCACGTCGCTCGCGCGCCATTACTTGCCGCAAACGATTTACCTGGCCACGGCGGAACTCGCGTCAGCCATAACAGAGGCGAACACCGGCAAGCTGGACAATTCCCTGAGGCCCGGCTCCGCGGTGAGTATCCCCGGCGTCCTCGCGGCCCCGCTCGCCGAGCGGCCTGTCCCCGTCGCGAAGGATTTTGAAGTCCGCGGCATTTATCTGACCGGGTACATGGCCGGCAGCAAACAGGGTTTGCAGTTGATTCGCCGCTGGCGGGAAGCCGGTGGCAACACCGTGGTTTTCGACGTGAAGGACATGGACGGCCTGGTGAACGTGCCGTTCGAGCACAAGCTGGCCCCCAAGCGGACGTACGTTCCCATACGGAATCTCGCCAAGTTTGCGCATTTTCTCCACTCCCTGGACCTGCATGCGATCGCGCGCATTGCGCTTTTCCGCGACGAGTATCTGGCCGAACACCATCCTGACCTGGCCGTCCAGTCGCGCGGCA
>Ga0326727_10026187_pt1 | contig 10851 bp, 7 predicted proteins | sample MB2enrmetagenome_FD_207643 | JGI IMG/M metagenome (GOLD analysis project Ga0326727, IMG submission 207643) | Lab enriched peat soil microbial communities from McLean, Ithaca, NY, United States - MB29MY | ecosystem: Environmental > Terrestrial > Soil > Wetlands > Peat | place: USA: New York... | reverse complement strand
ACCGCTGTAGATTTCTTCGCGGGCTGTTTCGAGCAGAGTCTTGGATTGCGAGGCGCTCTCGTCCGGGCCACCTTTTGAATCAACCTCTAGGTGCGTTTCGCACGGAGGCTTTCCCGGTAGGGTCTGCTGTTCGGCACAAGCACTGGAATCCTTATCGCTGGTCTTGTAATATGAAACTCCAGTGCTCGTGGTTTTATCGGGCTGGGGCTCAAAGATCTTCGAGTAGCATGCGTGCAGCTTTTGGAGGCATTTAAGCTTCGTTTGGTCCTCCAATCCCATCAGTTTTCGTACGTCCTCGTTTTCATCGGAGAACAGGACTTGGTACGGAGACAAAAATAACGCCGGTTTCTTCAGAAAAATCTGGCTGAACGGCGGCGAAAGAAACATGTCGATTGGGAAGAAGCAAACGATGATGTCGGCGGACTGCTTGGCGATCACCTTATTAGTCTGGTAGCCGAAATCACTAATGCGGTTCTGTTGGGCGACAGACCCATCCGGCCATGCAATGGCAACCCCTGGGACGAAGTCTCCATTGAATGCGGCGATACCCTTCGCAATGCCTGTTTCCTTGAAGGCGAACGTGTACCCCGACGCGATGGATCCTGCGAGGGTCAGCAGCCGGACAGTCCAATTCCGCGCACTCCACTGTTGCGCGTCGAGCATCTGTCCACGCGCGATCCGCGACTCTACGCTGGCAATGCGGTTTGAGTGAGAGCCTGACCTGGCTGCTTCGGAAGCGTCACCACTCTTCTGGACTCCATCCGTGGAGAACCCCTTGGTGCCGCCCCCGAGCGCCCATTGGCTGGTGTCGATATACGCGCTGTGAACCTCAAACGCCGCGTCCGGGCTCTTGTTGGAGATGGTCACTTGAACGACGGCATAAGTATTGGCGATCTCCTTACCGAAAATTCGCCGTACAGCCGGTTGAGTCAAAAGTACGGCTGTGACCCCGACGCTGTTCTGAACTGTGCTTTTCGTTTGGCTCGTCACACTTGATTTATCGGTTGAACCGAGGGTGGTGGTCTTAGCGGGAACCGGCACGCCTTCCTTGGCGGCCGTTTCGAGCATGGCGGCACTTTTTTCCTTGTCGAGGCTATGGTTCTGAGAAAAAGCAGGTAGCAGGCAAACGAGGGAAAGGGCGATTTGAGCTAGTAGACGCATAGGTTTCTCCGAAGGGAAACGTCGCTAATAACGACTTCCTATGACAATAGCGTGAGAATCTGTGAAATGGGGACAGAACGGGCCTATATTGGAGTGATTTAGCGGTAGCCGCGTCCCTTTTTTTTTAATCCTGTCTCAAAGCGCTCAACGGATCAACCTTTAAGGCTTTCCTGGCCGGCAATAGAGCCGCCACGGCCACGGCGAGGCTGAAGACGCCAACGGCGGCAAAGTAAGTGACTGGATCTAAATGGCTTACACCGTAGAGCTGACGCCGCAATACCTGAGACAACCCCGCGGCTAAGCCCACCCCCACAACTAATCCAACCACTACCGGCTGGGACAGCTGACGCAGAACTAAAGACAAGACATGGGAAGGCGCGGCGCCCAGCGCCATCCGGAGACCGATCTCCTTAGTGCGCTGGGAGACCGTAAAGGCCACTAATCCCACAATGCCGGAGCATGCCAAAAGAAGCGCCACGAAACCGAGCAGGCTCACGGCGACAGCACTATACTGAGTACCCTGGACGCGCTCCTGAAATGAACTCTTGAGTAAGTCGACCTGCGGGAACACTTTTGGGTCAATCGAATGCGCGATTGACGTCACAAAAGGAACCAACCCTTCCGGTGGACCGGATGTCTTCACCACCATAAACATCGAGGGAACGTCTTCCTCGGAAGCCGAAAAATAAGCCTGCACAGCGCCCGCGTCTTCCATCGCCACCAGGCGGGCGTCCGCCGCAACGCCGACCACGGTGAAGTCGCCCGCGCCGGAGTTAAATACTTTTCCCAACGGATTTTCGCCCGGCCACACCTGGCGCGCCATGGAATCGCTGACGATGATGTCGTGCGCGTCGCCGGGTTTGAAATCCCTGCCGCGCAGCAGCGGTACCGACATGGTCTCGAAGAAATGCGGGTAAACACTGTTGGTATGGACATCAATCGCCTTTCCATTGATGGTGACACCCATGGTGGCCACCCCGCGGCCCAGCGGGACGAATGTTGCGAGCGATGCGGATTGCACTCCCGGCGTGGCGCGGAGACGATTCGCGAGCCCGTTCATGTAAGCCCGGGCGGATGCGGGCGGGTAGCCATGAGCCGCAAGGGCCGGATGAATCGAAAGCACCTGTTGATACTCGAAGCCCGGATGAGCTGTCATGGCGCTCTCCAGCGCGCGCACCAAAAGGCCGGCGACGATTAGCAGCACGCAGCTGCCGGCAACTTGCGCGCCAATCAGGAACTGTCGGAGCGCGGAGGCCCGGTGGCGCTGGCGGGTCAGTTGCAGGGCCGGGGTAAGTCCGAACAGAACAGCGGCGGTAAAACCGATGCCGATGGCGAAGACGATGACGCGCCAATCGGGAGTGGGATTCATCCACGCAGGGGTAGCGCTATAGGCCATCAGGATTCGAAAAACAACGTAACCAAGCCCAAGTCCCGCGGCCGAACCCAACAACGCCAGTAACAGACTCTCCGTGAATAACTGCCGGATCAGGCGTGCACGTCCGGCGCCCACGGAAACACGAATGGCGATCTCCCGTTCGCGGGCCACGCCGCGCGCCAGCAGCAGGCTGCCCAGGTTCCCACAGGCAACGGCTAGAATCAGCAGCGTAAGTGCGCCTACCAGCGCGGCCATGGGGGCCTTCTCGTCTCCATTCGGGTTGCCCGATCCGCTCCGGCTCCCGGTTATGTTCTTCACGTAAGCACCGGACTTGCTGGGAAGGGTTTCGTTCTCCCAAATGCCCGCAGGCTGCCGTTTGCGTAACTGGGCAGCGAGAGAATGTAACTCCTGCTCGGCTGCCTGGGCTGTGAAACCGGGCTGCAAGCGTCCGAACATTTTCACGCCGCCATCGCCTGGAAATTCAGTAAGTAGTTTGCTCCCTTCGAAGAAGTAAGGTTGTTGGTGGATAGGCGCCCATAAGTCGGGGCTATCCATAGTCATTCCGGTGAAATCCTGCCGGGCGACGCCGATGACGGTAGCAGGCTTGTTATTCAGGTGGATGGTCTTTGCGATTATCAGTTGGTCGCCGCCAAAGTGCCGCTGCCAGAAGCCATAACTCAGAACCACTTGTGCCGGGCCGCTTGCCTGGTCGTCAAAAGTTCGTCCTAACATGGCCATCGAGCCCAGTTCATGGAAAAAGTTTGGCGTGACAAAGTGCGCGGTGAGCGGTTTCTGTTCGCCGTCGATAGTTAGTTTGGCCGGATCGATCGCCAGGACGGCAGAGAGCGTGTGGGTATATTCCTGAAAGAACGCTACCTCGGGATACGGTAAGTCGGACGCAAAGCGCTGCGGCGAGCGCCGCTCGAATCGCAGTAACGAGTTTGGATCACGAACGGGCAGCGGCTTGAGCATGAAGAAATTGAAAAAGCTAAAGGCCGCGACGTTGACGCCGATGCCGATAGCGAGCATCAGCACAGCGGCCAGCGTGAACCCAGGCGCTTTGCGCAGCTTGCGAAACGCATAGCGGAGGTCTTGGGAAAGGCGGTCGATCCACGTCCAACCCCACGCTTCGCGCGCCTCCTCACGCAGACGGAGTGTGTTTCCAAGACGGATGTTACCGGCCATCTCGCGATGGAATTCCATGTCGTCCGCCAGTTCCCGGTCGAAGCGGCGGCGATTCAGCACATAGCGGAGGCGGCGAAAGAATTGACTCATGGATTCCTATTCGTAGCGAAGAGCAAGCATAGGGTCGACCCGCAATGCACGTCGGGCCGGGAACAACGCAGCCACCGCTGCGGCAACGGCGAACACACCGGTCGACACAAGATAAGCAATCGGATCCAGGTTGCTGATGCCGTAAAGTTGGCCCCGTAAAACCTGTGACAAAGCGATGGCGCCGCAGATTCCGACCAGCAACCCAGCGATTACAGGCGTGGCAAATTGACGCAAGACGATCGAAAGAACATCGGTCGGCTTGGCGCCCAGAGCCATGCGAATCCCAATTTCCTTGGTTCGCTGCGCCACGGCGTAGGCCACAACTCCGACGATCCCCAGGCAAGCCAGTAACATCGCGATCAGACCCAGCAGACCAACTGTCAGGCTGGCATATTCGGCCAGATCTACCTTTTGGCTATAGGAACTCTTCAACAACTGAATTTCCGGAAACAGCTTGGGATCAACGGCTTTCGCGGCGGCAGTTAACAGCGGAGCGATTCCTTCCGCGGAACCTGAAACCTTCACTAACACAACCATGGAAGGCAGTAAGTCCTGCTGCGCTAAGTGGTAGACCTCCACTGCATCGGAATCCTCGGGAGAAACCAGGCGTGCGTTGGCCGAGACACCTACAACGATGTCCTTTGAAAACGTCTTCCCGATCGGATCTGCCGACGGCCATTCGATCCGTGCGAGCGATTCGCTGATGACAATTTGATTGGTGTCACCCGGCTGCAGATTGCGTCCTCGCAACAGAGAGATGTCCATCGTCTGAAAGAACTTGGGATCGATGTTATTGAAGTGTATGTTTACCGGCCGCCCATTAACGTTCGTCTTAGACACCGACCATCTGTTACCTAACGGTGGGTTGGAGGCCATTGAAATGGACTCTACTCCAGGAACCAGGCTCAAGCGCCTCATCAGGACCGCAAAGTATTCAGCCGCCTGCGCCGGTGTAGGATCGTGAAGACCGGGGTCGATCGCGATCACATGGTCATAGTCAAATCCGGGAGTTGTCGTCAGCGCGTGGTTGACCGCCCGAACCAGCAAGCCTGCCACGATCAATAGAACGCAACTGGAGGCCACCTGCGCTCCAACCAGCACTTGGCGCACCTTGGTGGCGCGAACTTTTTGCCGGGCAAACTGCCATGCGGGCGTCAGGCCGAACAGGATGGCGGCTCCGAATCCAAGACCCAGCGCGAAGGCGATCACGCGCCAATCCGGCGCCGGGTTCAGCCAAGCCGGAGAATCTGTCCACGCGATTAGACCTCTTACAGCGAGGCATCCCAGGATCAATCCGGCGGCCGCGCCCAGCATGGCCAGTACGACACTTTCGGTGAATAGTTGACGCATTAGCCGGGCTCGGCCCGCCCCTATCGAGATGCGGATGGAGATCTCTCTTTCACGGGACACGCCGCGCGCCAGTAACAAGCTACCGAGGGTGGCGCAGGATGCCCCCAGAATCAGAAGGCCCAGGGCGGCGAAAATCGCAAAAACCGGATACATCTCTGGTCGGATGCTTGCGGCGTAGCCACCGGGCTGGCTGGGCAGAGTTTCGTTTTCCCAAATGTCTTTCGGATTCTGCTGCCTGAGCCGGGCTGCGAGGGAGGCGAGTTCAGCTTCGGCGACGGAAGGCGTTAGGCCTTGGCGCAAACGTCCCCACATTTGCACGCCTTGCACTTCGCCGCCGCTTGTGAAATAGATTTGTTGCGCAATGGAGGCCCACAGATCCGGGCCGCCCAAACCGAGACCGCTGAACTCTTTTCCAGCAACGCCGATGATGATAGCCGGCTTGTTATTGAGATGGATCATCTTGCCCGGAATAGATGGGTCGGCTGCAAAGTGGCTTTGCCAGAACTTATAACTCAGCACAATCAGTGGCGCTTCATTTTGCTGCGGGTCGAGCAGCCGCCCGACTGCCGGCGCCGCACCCAGTTCGCTGAAGTAGTTGGGAGTCACGAAACTCGCGTTCAGCAGTTTTTCTTCGCTGCCGATCTTTAGTTTTGCGGGGCTGGCCGCCAGTACTGCGGACAAATTCTTTGAATACTCCGCAAAAAATGCGACTTCAGAGTAAGGGAAGTTATCTGCCAGGTTCTGGGGCGCTTGTCGCCAGAAGTGCAGCAGCGTTCCCGGGTTACGGACGGGAAGCGGCCGTAGAAACATGAGATTGAAAAACCCGAAGGTGGCGACGTTCACGCCGATGCCGAGCGCCAGCATCAGGACGGCGGTAATCGTAAAGCTGGGCGATTGGCGAAGCTTGCGCGCGGCGTATCGGAGATCCTGCCCCAAGCGGTCAATCCAGGTCCAGCCCCATGCATCGCGCGCTTCCTCGCGCAGGCGGAGCGTGTTTCCAAGTCGGATGCCGCCCGCCATTTCGCGATGAAATTCCAGGTCGGCGGCCAGTTCCTGGTCAAAACGGCGGCGGTTCAATAGATAGCGGAGACGGCGCAGGAATTGGCTCATGGGTTCTCCTTTCAGGCGGTTCGCAAGACGGATTGGATGGCTTCATTTACGCGGTCATAGCCATCGAGTTCGGCTTCCAGTTGCTTCAAACCTTCCGGGGTGAGCCGGTAGAAACGGACTTTGCGGTTGGTTTCCGAAATACCCCATTCGGCGGTCACCCAGCCTTTGAGAAGAATCTTCTGAAGAGCTGGATAAAGCGAGCCTTCCTCCACATGAAGAACCTCCGAGGAGAGGACGTGAATGCGTTGCGCGATGGCATAACCATGGAGGGCGCCGGAGCGAAGAACCCGCAGTATCAACAAAACTAACGCGCCGGGAGGCATTTCCTTTTTAGGCATAGTCTTAATAGGGGTATGGTATCTATGCCTGAATAGAATGTCAAGGGTCTTGACGTTTTCCTGTATTTCTGTAGAATTAAAGTACAGGCGAATAAAAGGCGAATATTGATATGTCTGCCGCTGCTGCAATCCGCTCCCAGGTTCAGGCCGCGCTCCCGCGCTTTGACCTGCCGCTGGTTATCACTCCGCGGCCAGCACCGGAGTTGCTGCCGATCGGCATTCCTGCTCTGGATTCCTTGACGCAGGGTGGCATCCCACGCGGTTCCATGACGGAAATTGCCGGGGAGGTTTCTTCGGGGCGCGCCACCATCCTGCATTCCCTGTTGGCGCGTGCCACAAGCCAGGGCGAATACTGCGCCTTGATCGATACGCATGATGCATTTGATCCCGCGACTGCCGCCCATTGTGGCGCGGCGCTTTCGCATCTGCTGTGGGTTCGCTGCGGGGCGAATACTGAAAACGCTTTAAAGGCGGCGGACCGCATTGTGCAGGCGGGCGGATTCGGCCTGGTAATTTTCGATCTATCCGATACGGACCTCTTCTCCGCCCGCCGTATTTCGCTGGCGTCCTGGTTCCGGCTGCGCCATGCGGTGGAGAAGACCAATTCCGCCCTGGCCATTTTCTCAAGGCAATTTAACGCCCGCTCCTGCTCCCGCTTGCAGATTGAACTGCGGCGCACGGGCGCCACATGGACCACGCATCTGCGCTCCATTGCTTTTGAAGCGGAGACGCGCAAATACCAGTTTTCCCGTCGGGCTGCTTTTGAAGCCCAGCGCTTTGATCCGCTCGCATGAACCTGTTCGCCTGTCTCTATGCACCGGGGAATGTTCCGCTGCTGGTGGAATGCGCCCGCCAGTTTTCGCCGCATATGGAAGAGGTTCCGCCGGATGCATTGATCTTTGATCTCACGGGTCTGAATAAAATGTTTGGCACGCCATCTGAAATCGCCGCGTTGATTGCGGCGCGGGTGGGTATTCCGGCCTCTGTTGCGATCGCGCCGAATCCCGATTGCGCCCTGCATTGCGCGCGCGGTTTGCAAGGTGTCACCATCGTTCCGCGCGGCAAGGAATGCGCGGCTTTGGCTTCGCTGCCGATCAATTTGTTGCAAGCCCCATCTGAGATCGCCGAAACGTTCGATCAATGGGGCATCCGCACTTTCGGGGAACTGGCCGCGTTGCCTCCATTGGGTGTGGCTGCGCGGCTGGGGCAGGAAGGCACGCGGCTCTGGCAACTGGCGCGCGGTGAGTGGGAGCGCCTGCTGAACTCCGCCCGCGATCCGCTGCGCTTTTCCGAAGAACTGGAATTGGAGTATCCGGTGGATTTGCTGGAGCCGCTTTCATTCTTGCTCTCGCGCATGCTGCATGATCTTTGCGGGCGTTTGCATCAGGCTTCGCTGGCGGCTTCTGAAATCCGCCTGCGGCTGACGCTGGAAACCTGTGCAGTTCATGCGCGGACCCTGCGCTTCCCTGCCCCGATGATTGATCCGATGGCGCTGCTGAAGATCTTGCAGCTCGATCTGCAAGGCCAGCCGCCCACGGCGCCGGTGGTGAAGGTGTTGTTGGAAGCTGAGCCCGCGCGTCCACGCACGCAACAGCATGGTTTGTTCCAGCCGCAATCGCCCGAGCCGGAGAAGATGGAATTAACCATTGCCCGCATTGGCGCTTTCGTCGGCGCAGGGAATATTGGGACGCCGCAGTTACTCAATACGCATCGTCCGGATGCTTTCGAGATGGTTCGTTTCGGAAGTGTGGTTGGTGAGACAGTTAGTAAGTCAGCACCAGTGCGAGCCGCCTTGCGCCGCTTTCGCCCGCCACGCATTGCGCAGGTGCAACTTTCCGGCGGCAGGCCTGTGAATGTAAGATCGCTTTCGATTAGTGGGGTGGTGCAGGATTGCTCCGGGCCATGGAGAACATCCGGGGATTGGTGGACTTCGGAAGCTTGGGAACGCGATGAGTGGGATGTCGCGTTATCGAGTGGGATGTTATTGAGAATGCATTTTGATCGAGGGACGGAGCGGTGGTTTTTGGAAGGATGTTACGACTGAGGTTTGAGATACTGAGTGTATGGAAGTAGAACGTCTTGTGGCGGAACTGAAAAAGCTGCATTGCACAGGAGCTTTCCACAAACAAGCCCCCCGCAACCGCACCAATCGAGTCTACAGCCATTCCTCAATCCCTGATCGAACAGGCCGTTCAAAATGGCTGGCCAGCCACTTTGTTTACTGAAGTGATCGGGCAGATTGAAGGCGGTTTGGAAAGGCCGCCAGATCTACCCTACGAAACCCGTTTGACTTTGTGAGCAGGTACTTACTGGATACCGACACGGCGATCGAGATCCTGCGCGGGCGAAATCTCGATGTTCGGAATCGGTTCGCTTCAAACCGGCGCGAAGAATCCTGCCCGGAATCTTGCGCTTTGCGCGCAGTTCTGCTCAACTTTTGAAGTCTTGACCCTCACCCGCGCAATCGGCTGAACTATCCGCCGCTATCCGAGCCGAGCTTGAAACGCGTGGACAGCGGATTGGTCCATAACACGCGTGAGTTCAAGCGCGTCACTAACCTTGGAATCGAGGATTGGGTTGCGTCGTGATCATCTGTTCTGCAATCCGGTTCTCGGCGAATGTCCGCAGTCCTGTTCTCGCAACGCCTGGCTGACCCATCCATAAACGGCTACCTCCTTGCGTTGGAAAAGACTCTTCCTTTCGGTCGTGTACACGTCGTGTATATAATGAGCGTTCGCTCGACCACAATCCAAAGGAGCCTCCATGCTGCCAGGCTACATCGCCAAAGCTGTACCGAATCCGATTTCGAATCGCGCGCCTTGGTATAAAAACACCGCGCCCACTTATGCAGGTGTTTTTCTCTGGATCGTCTTCTATCGCGAAATCGCATCGGGCACCCTCGACCGCGCCGGCGTTGGCCTGTCGCTACTTGCCCTCGTCGTAGCAGGACTCATCAGCTATGGACTCTTCTACTACGTTCCCGCCACCATGGGCATGAAGACCGGATTCCCGCTCTACGTGGTCGGCAGTTCCACTTTCGGCACAACGGGCGGCTATCTCATGCCCGGCATTTTAATGGGATTGCTCCAGGTAGGCTGGATGTCCGTGAACGCGTTTGTCGCCACCACGTTTATTCTTACCGCATTCGGTTCTACAGCCGGGCCTGGCAGCTTGCTCTTTGGCGTCATCGCCGCCGCTTGGGCGCTGGGTTTGGGATACGTTGGCGTCAAAGGCATCCAATATGTCGCGCGGTTCGCGCTCTACCTGAACGCGGTTCCGCTTTTGATGATCTTGATCGTGTTCTTCAGGAACGTGGGAGGAGTCGCCAGCTTCCAGCCCGCGCACCCTAGCCCCTATATCGGATTTGTGATGCTCGTCCAGATCGTGGTCGGCTTCTTTGCCACCGCGGGAGCGGCGGGCTGCGATTTCGGGTTGAACAGCCGCGATGAGAGCGATGTCAAATGGGGAGGATTGGTGGGCGTCCTGCTCGCCATCCTGATCGCCGGTGGCCTGCCGCTTCTCGCCGTCGCCGGGGCGCACGCCCTGGGCGCGCAAGGCTTCCAGTTCGATGCTGCCATCGCGCAAACGGGAGGCCTGGCGTCCATCGTTTTCTTCTTGTTCGCCATAGCCTCAATCGCACCGATGTGCTTTTCCTCCTTCATCGCCGGCAATAGTCTGGCCACCATGATCCCCGGCGTGCCCCGGTTTACCTCCACCATGGTGGGAGCGGTGGTGGCCGCGGTGCTTGCCATAACGGGCGCGGCGGCGAATCTGGTGAACCTGTTCACCATCATCGGCGCGTCCTTCGGTCCAATCTGCGGGGCCATGGCGGCGGATTATCTGCTATCCGGGAAGAAGTGGGCCGGTCCGCGTGAAGGGATCAATATCGCGGGATATGGCGCTTGGGCCGTTGGCTTCGTGATCGGTATTCTGCCGTTTCTCCCGATCTCGGAAGACACCAAACCCTATCTTCAGCCAGCCGCGGTCTATAGCTTTATCGCCGGGTTCGTAGTGTATGTCGTTCTCGCCAAAGCCGGTCTGCAGCCGAAGCCGGCCTCCGCTTGATCACGTGGGCCGCGTACCTCAATCTGCATTCCAATCAACGACTTCCACGAACCGATCGGCGACGCCACTCCTCCCCGCTGGTAGCTTGAAAGTGGGACAGCCATTCCCGGCTGCAATCTTCGCCTTTCAGGCGGCCCCTTTCAGAGGTACATATACAATGCAAGACTTCACCGAACG
>Ga0326727_10026186_pt1 | contig 10851 bp, 11 predicted proteins | sample MB2enrmetagenome_FD_207643 | JGI IMG/M metagenome (GOLD analysis project Ga0326727, IMG submission 207643) | Lab enriched peat soil microbial communities from McLean, Ithaca, NY, United States - MB29MY | ecosystem: Environmental > Terrestrial > Soil > Wetlands > Peat | place: USA: New York... | reverse complement strand
AGGCGCAGCCGCTTTTGGTACTGCAATGGGCTCATCGCGGTCAGCGAGCGGAAATGATGGTGTAAGGTAGAGACGCCCATCTGCGCCACCGAGGCCAGTTCCTCGACGCGCAGGGGCTTTTCGTAATTCGCCTTGAGCCAGGCAACCGCCTTGGCCGTCCGGTTGCTCTGCTCGCCCAGCGTGGCGATGGAGCGCAGATGCTTGCCCAGCGGCGAGCGCAGCAGCCGGTAGAGAATCTCCCGCTGCAGCAGGCTGCCGAGAAATGGAATATCCTTGGGCGCGTCCAGAAGATCCAGGAGGCGGCAGCAGGCGCTGAGCAACTCGACCGGTGTCTTGCCCACCGCCATGCCGAGTGTGGGGGATGCGACCTCGGGAACCAGAAACTCGTCCTGGCTGAGAATCTCGCGCACGACAGGCATCTCGAGCTTGAGGACCAGAGCCAGAAACGGCTCGTTCCTGGATGCCTTTGTGAACTGGCCCAGGACCGGCAGATCGACCGAGGTCAACAGAAATGTGGAACCGTCGCAGAGGTGGGTCGTGCCGCCGACGGTGATGCGCTTCTCTCCCTGAGCGAAGACCACCAACTCAGGCTCGTAGGCGGCGGAATAGCATTCAGTAGGCGCACATCTGCGGGAAAGGCTCAGGCCCGGAACTTCGGTGGCCACCGGACCATCCACTTGGATGTGGGCGGCTATCTTGCGCGCCAGCTCAGCTCGCATCTTAATCGCCTTTAGCTCTTCACTTGTATCCATTTCTTTTGCCACCTGGCACGCATCACTCCTACAAAACCAACGTAGCACTGTATGCGGGGTAGTGTGCATAAATATCTGCGCATCGACAGGAATAGGCAATAAACTGGCAGGATTTGGATACCGCTCAGACGAGATTCTTGTGTAGTCTTTGGATGGAGAAGGGCGGTGAAGTGGCCGTTCGCTTTGCTTCTCCGAATGAAAGGAGCCATGTATGACAGAAAAGAACCATCCGACCGGGGCAGAAAAGGCGATAGGCAGTTTCTCTCCCAAGCTGGTGAGCCTGACCGACGATGTTCTGTTTGGGGATGTGTGGGAGAGAAGCGCGCTCTCCAAGCGCGATCGCAGCCTCGCCACCATCACGGCATTGATTGCTCTGCGCGCGTCAGAGCAGCTTCCCTTCCATCTGAAAAAAGGTGTCGAAAATGGCTTGACGCAAGAGGAAATCACAGAGCTCATCACGCACATGGCCTTCTACTCGGGATGGCCGAGCGCCATGTCGGCAATAGGTGTTGCGAAGAAAGTCTTCGAAGAAGAAAAACAGTAGCCATGGGATTTGGAACGAGACGGTTCAGCCCCAAAACAGTCTTGACAGGAAATCGGAGAGACAATGCAAAAACGCAAACTGGGAAAAAGCAATCTGGAAGTATCGGCAATCGGCCTGGGCTGCATGGGCATGAGCTCGGCTTATGGCCCGGCAGCCGACAAGGGCGAGATGATCCAGTTGATTCGTACCGCCCATGACCTTGGCATCACCCATTTTGATACGGCCGAAGCCTATGGACCCTTCGCGAACGAAGAGCTGGTAGGCGAGGCGCTCCAGCCGATCCGCGACAAGGTAGTGATTGCCACAAAGTTCGGCTTCGACATCAATCTTGAGACTGGTGAACGCAGTGGCGGGACCAATAGCCAGCCCGAGCATATCAAGCGTGTGGCGGACGCTTGCCTGAAGCGTTTGCGGACCGATTGCATCGATCTCTTCTATCAGCATCGTGTCGATCCTGACGTGCCGATTGAGGACGTGGCCGGAACGGTCAAAGAGTTGATTGCCCAGGGCAAGGTCAAACACTTCGGTTTGTCGGAGGCCGGGGTTCAGACGATTCGCCGGGCTCACGCGGTTCAGCCGGTCACCGCGGTGCAGAGCGAGTATTCGCTTTTCTGGCGTGGCCCGGAGGCCGAGCTTCTGCCGGCCCTGGAGGAGCTTGGTATAGGGTTCGTGCCGTTTAGCCCGCTCGGCGCCGGGTACCTCACGGGCAAGATCGACGAGAACACAAAGTTCGATCCCACCGATTTTCGCAACTTTGTGCCCCGCTTTACACCCGAGGCGCGAAAGGCCAATATGGTTCTGGTGGGCCTGGTCAAGGCCGTTGCGGAAGGCAAAGGCGCGACGCCTGCACAGGTCGCACTCGCTTGGCTGCTGGCGCAGAAGCCGTGGATTGTGCCAATTCCAGGAACCACGAAACTACATCGGCTGGAGGAAAACCTCGGCGCGGTGAATGTCAAGCTGACCGCGAATGACCTCAAGCAGATCGACGAAGCTGCTTCCAGGCTGAAACTCGAAGGCGCCCGGCTGCCTGAAGCTGCGCTCAAAATGACGGGCCGCTAGCGATCAGCTGGCTGCTTATTCTTTTACGAAGGAGAGAGACAATGCAAAAACGTAAATTGGGAAAGAGCAATCTGGAAGTATCGGCTATTGGCCTGGGCTGCATGGGAATGAGTTTTTCCTACGGCCCGCCCAAGGACAAGCAGGAGATGATCGCGCTGCTGCGCGCGGCGGTGGAACGCGGCGTTACGTTCTTCGACACGGCGGAGGTCTACGGGCCGTACATCAACGAAGAACTCGTAGGCGAGGCGCTTGAGCCCTTTCGCGGGCAGGTGGTCATTGCCACCAAGTTCGGTTTCAATCTCGATCCGAAAAATGATCCCCGGGGGATGAAGGGCGGACCGGCCCTGGACAGCCGGCCGGAGCACATCAAGCAGGTTGCCGACGCCTCTCTCAAGCGGCTGAAGGTTGATGCCATCGATCTCTTCTATCAGCACCGGGTTGACCTGGATGTGCCCATCGAGGATGTGGCGGGAGCGGTGAAGGAACTGATTCAGGCGGGCAAGGTGAAACACTTCGGGCTCTCCGAAGCAGCCGCGAAAACGATTCGCCGCGCTCACGCCGTGCAGCCGGTGACCGCGGTGCAGAACGAGTATTCGCTGTGGTGGAGGAAGCCTGAAGAGGAAGTCCTGCCCACGCTGGAGGAGTTGGGCATCGGCCTTGTTCCCTACAGCCCGCTAGGCAAAGGCTTTCTGACCGGAAAAGTGGACGAGAAAACCACGTTCGACAAGACGGATTTCCGTAACACGCTGCCACGCTTTACGCCAGAGGCGATGAAGGCGAATCAGGCATTCGTCGATTTGCTGAGCAGGATGGCGGCGCAGAAGAAAGCGACACCGGCGCAGATCGCGCTGGCCTGGCTGCTGGCGCAGAAGCCGTGGATTGTTCCCATCCCGGGGACGACCAAGTTGTCTCGCCTGGAAGAGAATATTGGAGCTGCCGCGATTGGACTGACGGCGGAAGACCTGCGCGAGATCGAAAGCGCCGCCGCGAAGATCACCGCGCAAGGAGCTCGCTACCCGGAGCAACTGGATCAATTGACCGGCCGCTGAACTGGAGATAACGAAATGAGCAAGAGAGTGCTGATTCTATCGTCGAGTCCCAGAAAAAAGGGGAACTCGAATGCCTTATGCGACCGGTTCATGGAAGGCGCCATCGCAGCCAATCATCAGGTGGAAAAAGTGGTGTTGGCGGAAAAGAAAATCAACTACTGCACGGGTTGTTATGCCTGCAAAAAGAACGGGCGATGCGCGCAGAAAGACGATATGGCGCAGATCCTCGACAGCATGGTGGCGGCCGACGTGATCGTCCTGGCGACGCCCGTGTACTTCTACACGATGTGCGCCCAAATGAAGACCGTGATTGACCGGACCGTTGCGCGGTACACGGAGATCACCGGTAAGGAGTTTTATTTCATCGCGACCGCGGCGGTCACCAGCAAAGCTGCTTTAGAGCCGACCATCGCGGGTTTTCGTGCATTCACATCTTGTCTGCCGGGAGCAAAAGAAAAAGGCATCGTGTATGGCACAGGCGCATGGGAGATCGGCGATATCCTCACGCGCCCCGCCATGAAACAAGCTTATGAAATAGGTAAGGCGTTGTAGGCGATAGTCAGTGCAGCTAGGTCGGCCGCTGATACTCAGTTGCTGGCTTCTGCCTGGGCGATGGCCGGAACGCGGCGCAGCAGCGTGGTCAGCATGAGGGTCATCAGCGCCACAGCGGGGACGGCGATCAGCAACCAGGCCAGCAACGCCTGGCCGAACATGCCGCTCACCTGCGAAATCAATGTCAAGGGCGAAGTGTGCAGCAGAGATCCAATATCGGTGGCGCGATGTGAGCCGAAGGCAAACATCCGCCCACCCAGGCGCACAAAGGGCACAATCAACACCAGTTGCAGCGGCGCGGCGGCCCAGTTTGCCGCTTGAATCACGGGAAAATTAAGCCGCAGGGCGAGGGCCACGAAAACGCACAAGGTGGTGGTCACGCCCAGCACTGGCATGCAGCCGATGGCAAAACCCAGAGCCATGGTGAGAGCCAGCCTTTGGGGCGAGATGCCCTGGCGTAGCCATGTAGCCGCATTGTGCTTCATCGACTGGAGGTATTTCATGGTGCTCATACCCAGCATATCGGTACGAAAGGGCAAACATAATAGTTTCTTAATGAATCTTTGGTAAGAAAGCCATAAATGCTCTAAATAGTCTGTATTTTTTCAATCCGGGAAACTTAACAGACCGCGGCGGTTCATCTGGGCCAGGATGAGCTCGACTTTCCAGTCGAGGGCGCCGGTTCCGTCGACGCAGAGATCGGCGTTAGTGGCAGAGGGGCGCACAAAGGCCAGGCTTGAGGGCCGGACGGTGGCGTCATATTGTTGGCGGACCAACTCAGGAGTACGGCCGCGCTCTACGATGTCGCGCTGGAGGCGTCGTTGGAAGCAGACCTCGTCGGGCGTGTCCACGTAGACGCGCAAATTGTAGAAGGACAGCAGTTCAGTGAAATGGAGGGCGAAGATGCCCTCGACCAGCAGATAGGCGCTGGGGCGGACGGTCTCGGTCAAGGCGATTCCGTTGGAGTCGAGGATGCGGGTATAGGAGGCAAAATCATAGAGGGGGCGCTCGATGGTCTCACCCCTGGACAGAGCAGCAATGTGAGCGACCAGCAGCGGGGTCTCGATCAGCGAGGGGTGGTCGAAGTTCTGTCGGGCGCGCTCTTCCAGGGGCATGTGGGCCAGATCGCGATAGTACGTGTCGGTATGGAAGTGGATGCCGCTGAGGGTGCGGGCCATGGCGGCTGTAAGGGTGGTTTTTCCGGAGCCGGAGCAGCCGGCAATTCCCACCACAACAGGTGGAAAGGGGAGACGCGCGCTGCGCCCGGTTTCCTGGTTCACGGCTGTTTTTCTCCTGTCTCCGATGTTGTCGCGGCAATTTTGGGCACGAGCCGCTCGAGCAGCCGGGCCAGGCGGTGCTCGACTTGGTGACCGATTTCGATGACTTCCTGTTGGCTGAGGGGCGTTGCACCCAGGCCGGCGGCCAGGTTGGTGACGCAGGAGATGCCCAGCACCTCGATTCCCATGTGACGGGCGACGATGGTTTCCGGCACGGTGGACATGCCGACCAGGGTCGCGCCCAACGCGCGGAAGGCGCGAATCTCGGCGGGGGTTTCATAGCTGGGTCCGCTGACGGCCAGATAGACTCCCTCGGCAAGATCAAACGCCTCTTCTTTTGCTGCCTCTTGCGCCAGGGCACGGAGAGGCTTCGAGTAGGCCTCGGTCATGTCCGGAAAACGAAGACCAAAAGCTGGAAACCGCAATCCAGCACCGGGCCGCGCGGCGAAACGCGGTTCGTTTGGCCCAACGAGCGGGTTCCAGCCCATGAAATTGATGTGGTCGCTGAGCGCCACCAACTGGCCCACGCGATAACCTTCCTGGATGCCTCCGGCGGCGTTGGTGAGGATGACCACATGGAGGCCGAGCGCGCCCATCACGCGCATGGGGAAGGTGACCTGCTGCGGCGAGTAGCCCTCGTAAAAATGAACCCGGCCCTGCATGACGATGACCGGGATTTTGTTTAAGAGTCCGGCGACGATGCGGCCCGAGTGGCCTTCGACGGTGGATTGCGGAAAATGCGGAATCTGCGCGTAGGGAACGGCGACCGGCTCAGTGACCGCATCGGCCACGGCGCCCAGCCCGGAGCCGAGAACGATGCCTATGCGGGGGCTGTGCGAGCCCAGCTTGCTGCGGAGAAACGATGCGGCTTCGGAGACTTGGTCGAAGTAGGTCATTGATTGCGACCGATGGTGCGCTTTAGACATTCTACAGGCGAGGGGCAAAGAGAGCCTGATGTGAATAATGAGAATGGATAGATAGTCTATTTGGATGTATGGAGGCCGGTGATGAAAGAGCTTGTGGCGGTGATCTTCGGATTGGGGCTGGGGTGCAACGCATTGCTGTTTGTGCCGCAGGTGGTGGCACTGTGGCGGAAGAAAAGCGATGCGGGAATTTCGCTACTGACCTTTGGCGGCTTCAGCGTCTTGCAAGTGATGGGGATTGTGCATGGGGCCTATCAGCGGGATCTATCGCTGATATTGGGCATGGCGGCGAGCCTGATGACCTGCGGAAGCGTGACGGCGCTGACGATTTTTTACAGGGTCAAGAGGTTGAGGGCTGCGAGAGTGGCGGGTTGAGGGTTGTGGTCTCCCGGCTTTGAATACATACATTATGGTGCAATTTGGAGTGAATCACGCGTGCATATAAGGACATGTAAAACTGTAATTATGGGCACGAGATGCTTTTTGGAGTGAATTACGCGCGCATATAAGTACATGAAAATCGGTGAAAAGCAGGGTAAAAATGGCAGTTTTTGAGGGGTAAAACGACGAAAAACCTGGTCTAGACCTAGTCTGGTAGGGGGACTTGGAACTGAAAACAGAGGTTACGATCCGCGGAATTGTTCCACGTGGAACATATTTATTCTATTGATTTTAGTTGTAAGTTTACTATTTAATTATCTGCAAAATATCTGGATTTATTTTGTAAGAGATTTTGGGCGGCAAAAGAAGTGATCGAAAAGAAAATCTAAATTGAATGCTTCCATTTGGTTATTATATGAAGCTAGAAATGCCAGGAACGAACTTCATTCCCCGGCGACAGGGGATGCGCAAATTTGCTGACGTTCCGAGCATTGCACTTATCACCATACCCATACCGTGGAAAGAAATACCTTGGAAGGAGCAAAATGTAGCAACGTGCGATCCAGTGTCTCTTTACCTGTGTTTTTGCCGTCATCATTCTCAACACTTTTGGCTGCATGACGCCCGACACCGCAGGAAGAAATCGGGCGATCGAAAGTGCCGTGAACGAGGTTTTCGGAATCCTTTATATTCCAACGGGACCACAACTGAGACTCACAAACAGTGGCGTTGTCTTTCTACGTAAGGTCGAGGCAGCCGGTCTAGTCAAGATCCGTGAAGTTCCGCAGGGATCCTTGGACTTGTTCTTCAATCAAACTCAAGGATTGGGCAGGCCATTCCAAGTAGTCTCGACCGACAAGCTGGCCGGGATAGCCCTCAATCCGAATTTGGGAGGTGAGCCAGGCAGTAATCCCAACTACACGGAAGAGGTGAGGATTAGTAAAGCGAAGATAGACAAAGTGATTTCCGACGATGAGGCGTACCAGGGGCCATTGGCCACTCCTGGGGAGAAGTATCGCCTGATTCTTGGCACTGTCAAAAGCACGCCGACACCCGCTGCCGCCGTGGTGGGCCCCAACCTCTCAACGCCTTCGGTTGCACGGTTTAGATGTGTTGTGAAATACAGTGAGTTCAAGAAGGCGTGGAGCGTGATCGCACTTGATATGGGATCGATTGACGTCGAACAGTGGAACACCAACAATGTTAAGTGACGGTCCGACGGTCCTCTACTACAGGCTCAGGGCAGACTTTCGACTTCGCTCATGGTGGCAGCTTTTTGAGAAAGGACAAGATTTGAGCGCGACTTTGTCGCGCTGGTTGATTTCTAAAAACTAATCTATGCGTTTGCGGCGCGACTGAAGTCGTGCCCTGATACAAAGCAAAAACAAAAGCAGGTCCTTCGACTGCGCTCAGGATGACAAGCAGAAACAAAAGCAAAAACAAGTGTAAAAACAAAAGCAGGTCCTTCGACTCCGCTCAGGATGACAAGCAAAAACAAAACACGATAACAATGGTGCTGACAGCTACGTCATTCCCAGGTCCCCAAATGCGAGGGACCTGGGGCACCCGAACGGTTAGCGAGTTAGCGGAATTGAGCGTGGCTTCGCCGTGTGGATTGATTTTCAAAAAACTTGTGGATACGTTTCGGCCGTCAGGGTTAAAACCCTGACCTACCAACCGTGCCCTTTCAAAGATACGAAAAGCAACCGCAGGTCCTTCGACTGCGCTCAGGATGACAAGCAGAAACAAAAGCAAAAACAAGTGTAAAAACAAAAGCAGGTCCTTCGACTCCCCTTCGCTGTGCTCAGGGTTCGCTCAGGATGACAAGCAAAAACAAATGCAAATACAAGTGCAAAAACAACCGCAGGTCCTTCGACTGCGCTCAGGATGACAAATATATTTTGTAGATATCCCACCCATCCGCGATAAAACTGCGGATGGATGGGTCACCCAGAATTTTTCGATGGGTTGAGTGTGGGGCACCCGCGGCGTGGACCAGGAGGTCCACGCGACAGCCGGCCGGGAGGCCGGCGCTACAGAATTTCGGCGGGAATGAGCTATGAGGCGGCCGGCCAGACCTCTGGCGCTAGCGTGACCATGCAGCAGCCGAGCGTGTAGTTATACCAGGAGTGTTCGGTGGTGGGAGTGGCGAAGAAGCCTTCGAGATTCTGTTGGCGGGCTACTTCGGTGACAAACACGCGCGGACCGTAGAAGAGGGTGAAGAAGCTGTCCCAATCGACCGTGAGCAGGAAGGATTCATCCGGAGCTACGAGAGTGCCACGGGAGGGGAATGCTTCTTTGCGATTCCTGAGTTTGGAAGCGTTGAGGAGTTGGATGGGATCGGTATGGGGAAACTCCGGGACGAAGATCAGTTCTTCCTGGCCGGCGGCGGCGAAGGCAGCCAGGAAGTCCATTTGCAGCAAGGGTTCGAAGCGGCCTTCGACGGGCATCCAAACGGATGCGGATTGCAGAAAGTGCTGGAGCGTGGTGGCGGCGATGAGATCAGCGAGTTCGGGAGAGATGGATTCAGTTGAAGTCAGCAGCGCCTGATTTAGTTTGGCGCAGGTGCTGAGGCCGGTTTGAGCGGCAACGCTGGCCCAGGGGCATTTTGTTCCCTGGCTCAGAATCAGTTCGTCGCTGGGATATTTTTTGGTTGCCTTCCAGGAAAGATGGTCCGGGACGCTGACAAAGGGGTGAAGGATGATGAAGACGGATTCGAAGAGACCGTTGTAGGCGTCCGCAAGGGGCGCGTCATAGGGCGGGTAGGTGTAGCGGTCGTACTCCACCGGGATAGGATAACAAATGCGTCGGTTGACTATTTCAGCGCGAAGCGTGCCAACACCAGCCCTCCAACGGCGTCCTGAAGAAAGTGGGCTATCATGCCAGGCCGGAGGCTTTTCCGCCAGTAGGCAAACGCTCCATACATACAACCATAGACAGAGATGACGATCATCATCATTGAACCCTGATAGGCGTGGGCTACACCAAAGAGGATGCCCTGCAGTGCGATACCCGCCGCGGCGTTTCTGGTCCATGCGGTGAGTTGGTGCTGCAGATAGCCGCGAAAGATCATCTCCTCGCAGATGCCGGCAGTAAGCGCCAAAAGCAAAAAGGCGGCGTTCTCCAGGATGGAGTGGGGAAGCAGGTTCTTGAGGGCGGCATTGTCAGAGGCGGGTCCGAAGCGCGCCAGGATGTGTCCGAGGATTGCCAGGACGATGTTTGCCGCAAGGAGGTAGGCGGCGGCCAGCCAGAGATCGCGGCCGATGGAACGCCATCCCAGAGGAATTTTTCCGGCCAGGACACGCAGCGAGGCGCCGCGCCACCGCGGCCCCAAAGCGATAAACGCCACGATGAGCCATTCCATAATCATGGTCAGGATGTAGCCCGGAAGCCGGCTGTGCGCTTGCCCGATCTGACCACCAGCAACCCAATGCTTGGTGAGCGTGACCATGGCGAGAAGAAACAGGAGAATGCAGGCCGTATGCCAGGCGGGGGCGATGGCATTTACTTCAGGCTGGGCTGGAGACGATTCGACGGTTGTGGCTTGGGTCAATGGCATCGCGATTCCTTTCCGGGTTCACTCAATCCATATACGCAAGCGGTGAGCGATAAGTTGCGAGGCGTTGCACAGGCGAACTAACCCAAAAATATCCCTGCGATGGAGGCGGAGATGAGGTTGGCCATGGTGCCGGCGAACATGGCGCGGAAACCGAGCTTGGCCAGGTCGTTGCGGCGCTCGGGGACCAGCGCGCCGATGCCGCCGATCTGCATGCCGATGGAGCCGAGGTTGGCGAAGCCGCACAGGGCGTAGGTGGCGATGGTGAAGGAACGCGGCGCGAGAGAGGCCTTCTGCGCGCCCAGCGAGACGTAGGCGAGCAACTCATTGAGCGCCATGCGCGTGCCCAGCAGGTTGCCGATGGCGTGGCAGTCGTGCCAGGGAACGCCGATGAGCCAAGCAACGGGCGAGAAGAGGAAACCGAGAATCTGGCCGAGCGAGCCGGGAAACCAGTGCATGTAAGCGAGCGAGTGCGTCCAGCCCAGCAGGCAGTCGAGCAGGGCGACGAGAGCCAGGAAGCTAATGAGCATGATGGCCACGTTCATGGCCAGCTTGCCGCCGTCGATGGTGCCGCGGGCGATGGCGCCGATGAAGTTTTCATCCTTATGTGTCTGGTCCTCGGGGATGATGACCTTGCCTTCGGTGGCTGGGACGCCGGTCTCCGGGACGAGGATCTTGGAGAGCAGGATGGTGCCGGGCGAGGTCATGATGACGGCGGCGAGCAGATGGCGGGCCTCGACGCCATAGGCGATGTAGGC
>Ga0326727_10026185_pt1 | contig 10852 bp, 10 predicted proteins | sample MB2enrmetagenome_FD_207643 | JGI IMG/M metagenome (GOLD analysis project Ga0326727, IMG submission 207643) | Lab enriched peat soil microbial communities from McLean, Ithaca, NY, United States - MB29MY | ecosystem: Environmental > Terrestrial > Soil > Wetlands > Peat | place: USA: New York... | reverse complement strand
GTAAGTACTCATCTTGAGGCCGAACCTAGTCAGCAAATATCTGCGATTCGATACTCGAGTTGTGGGTAATTGAAAGGGCTGAAGCCCGGTGCTTCCACCCCTGAAAACGGGAACTGAGAACTCCCCTAAGCGTAGGGATAGATTTTGCGCTTGAAGTCTTCCAGTTGCGACAACAGGCGATCATGTTTGCGTTCGTCCTCGATGAGATAAGTGAGCAGGTGGCGCTGGACGAATCCGCGGCAATTCTGGCGCGCCTTTTCCGCCAGCGCGATCGTCTCTTTCTCCATTTCCGCGTGCTTGGCCACGGAGTCCCATATCTCCCCGAGTTCCTCCGGCGTCAGGTGGAAGGCTTCCTTTTCCAGGCTGTCGAGCAGAACCTGCTCCACCTTCTCATGCATGGTCGAATCCTGGCGGATGATTTCCATGAGCAAACGGATCAGCGGATTGCTGGTCTTCTCCATCATGGCCGTGCAATGGGCGATGGTGCCGGCTTCGAGTTCCTGCCAGCGCTTCACGATCTTTTTCAAACCTTCCACGTCTTCAGCTACAGGGCTACGCATTTAGGCGCCTTTCTGGAAAAATCATTTTGATTTTTGAATTTTGAATTTTGATTTTTGCCTATGGCAGCGCACCCTGGCTTCTGCGCCCGCGAGAGCAAGAGGGAAATCAAAATTCAAAATTCATAAATCAAAATTCTGCTGACGTCCAGCAGCTTAGATGCGAAATGGGGCGGGATGGACTATTTAGTTTGCCAGGGGCCAAGGGATCCTTTGTCGAGGGTTTTGCTGTGCTGCCAGGTCCGCTGGTACTCCTCCAAGTCCCGTTGATACTCAGCCTTGCGGTAAGCCGGCGCCAGGCTGAGGGCTTCCAGTTGGGTCTGGATCGCATCTTCGAACTGTCCCTCGGTGTAGTAAGCCTGGGCCAAAGTACGGAGCAATTCCGGATCGCCTCGCTTGGCGTTTACGGCTTGGCGCGCGTAATTCAGGCCGGCCATAGGATTACGGACGTCGGGATTTCGGCTGGTCAAGCAAATCCGCGCGGCATTGGTCAACGCCAGCACGTCGCCTTGATCGGCCGCCTTGCGGTACCAGTAGAGGGCCTGCACCTCGTCTTTCGGCAAGTCGGCGCGGCCGAATTCGTATAAGTCGCCGATCTTGTTCTGGGCGGCCGCGTCCCCCTTGTTGGCCAGCCGGCGATACAAACGCAGGGCTTCCACACCATCTTTTGGCAAGCCCCCGCGGCCGCTTTCGTACATTTCCGCCAGTTTGATCTGGCCCTGCTCGTCGCCGTGATCGGCGGCTTTCCGGAACCAATAGGCCGCCTTCTCTTCGTCCTTAGTAAGTCCTGCCTGGCCGGACTCATAGGCCAACCCGAGAATTCGTTCGGCCTGCGACTCGCCTTTTTCCGCGGCTTTACGGAACCAGCGCAGCCCTTCCGCTTCATCCTTGGGCACGCCGTCGCCCAGGAAATACATCCGCCCGAGCTGTAATTGCGCCTGCACGTTTCCGCCGTCCGCGCGGATGCGCATACGCTCCAGTTCCCTCGACTTGTCCGTCTGGCCCGCTGCCAAGCCGCATGCCAACAGCAGCGGAAAGATCAGGACGAAGAATCTCCTCATCGACCACCCTTTTCCGGGGACACTTGATTCGTTAGCAAGAACAATAACCCAGAAACCAGCACTGAGCAATGAGCAGTCGCAATGTGGAGGGCACAAAAACCCTTTCACCGCAGAGGATCCTTCGCTAAGCTCAGGACAGGCTACAAAGGACGCAGAGGAAGAATTTGATTTTTGAATTTTGATTGAAAATCGGGTACTGCCGATTGGATTGTGTAAATCAAGATTCAAAAATCGAAATTCAAAATTCGTCTGCGTCCTTTGTGTACTCTGCGGTTAAAGGGTTGGAAATTAGAATTTTGCCGGGGAATTCCAACGCTCGGCGAATACGAGGTGTTGGAAATCGAAGCGGCCACCGTGGGGCTTGTCGTTGCCTTTGCGGTGCCCGATTCCGAGCAGGGCTACGACCCGCACATGCTCAGGAATACCGAGTACCTGGCGGACCTTGTCTTCCCAAAAGCCCTCCATTGGGGCGGTGTCATAGCCGAGAATCTCGGCCATCCAAAGCATGGTGGTATAGGCGATCATTACGTGGCGATTGACCCAGAGATTGATGTCGCCGCCGATGCCGGCGGCAGTTCCGGCCTGGCCACTCAGCAGTCCGGTAACCGCCTTGCGCGCGCCGTCATTCCCCGATTCGGGAAAACCGCGCTCGTTGCCCATCTTCAGCATCCGCTCAAGATCTTCCTTCCACGCCCGGGTATCTCCGCAGGCCACCACTACCGCGGAGGCTTCTTCGACTTTGGGTTGGCCCATGGCGGCTTCCCGCAACCGTTTCTTCTGCTCCGGGTCGCGCACTACGACAAAACGCCAGGGCTGGAGGTTATAGCCGCTGGGCGCCTCCATGCCGGCTGCCAGGATTTTCTTCAGGTCTTCTTCCGGAATAGGGGTGGAATCAAAATGAACCGTGGCGCGGCGTTCGCGCAGAACCTGACTAAAAGCCTTTTCCGCAACGTTGTTAGCTGTGTCTACGTCTTGCAAGGTGGACACGATATGAATTCTCCTTCCCATTCATAAAGATGCCGCACGCCCGGTGGGGTCACTAATAATTGTATTCTTTTTGGCGTTGCCCCCTCTTTCCATCGCCAGCAACTGGCGCTTGCGCGCGACGCCCCAGCGATAACCGGCATGGCGGCCATCTTTATGCACCACCCGGTGGCAGGGAATGGCCAGCGCCACGGGATTGATGGCGCAGGCTTTGGCTACCGCCCGGACGGCCCGAGGATCGCCAACCTGCTGCGCCACTTCGCTATAAGTCAGGGTTTCCCCATAAGGAATGGCGCGGAGAGCATTCCAAACTTTCCGCTGAAATGCCGTCGCCCGGATGTCGAGCGGAAAATTGAGGTCGGGCGCACTGCCTTCCAGATGCGTACGAACGGCACGCGACAATGCTTCCAGGGCGTCATCGTCGCGGCGCAGACTGGCGCCCGGAAACTCGGTTTGCAAACCGCCGGCCAGCATTTCCGCCGTCTCGCCAAAGCGGATGGCACACACGCCGCGTTCCGTTGCGGCCAGCGCCGTCATTCCCAACGACGATTCGAAGACCGTATAGCGGATCTCCCGGCCGGCTGCCCCATTGCGGTATTCGGAAGGCGTCATGCCCAGCCGCTCGTTGGCGGTCTCGTAAATTCGGCTGGTGGAGCCGTAACCGGCGTGGAAGATCGCGTCCGTGACGGTCCGCTGCGCGTTCAACTCCGTCTTAAAGCGCTCCAGCAGGCGTGCCTGCCGATACTGTCGTGGAGTTACACCCAGGCGCTGCTTGAAGACGCGCGAAAGATGGAAGGGACTCATCCCGGCGGCCTTGCCCAGGGCGGCCAACGATAGTTCGCGGTCGAGATTACGGTCAATGTGGCGGCACACCGCCTGCACCACGCGCACCTGCCGATCGATCTCGGTTGGCCGGCAGCGCCGGCACGCGCGGTATCCGGCCCGCTCAGCGGCCTCCGCGGTGGGAAAGAATTCCACGCGCGCGCGGTGCGGACGCCGGCTGGGGCAGGAAGGCCGGCAATAGACGCCGGTGGTCCGTACCCCGTAAAAAAATTTCCCATCGGAACTGGTGTCCCGCGACAGGACCAATTGCCATTTCTCATCCCCAGTGATTGCCATTGCCATTGCCTCCAGATGGAAGCCTATGCTTGGCGAGCTTCGCCCGCCATCCGAAGCTTGCGGTTAAAGTGTAACGGCACTTATAGGCACTCTCTGCCGAGGAACACACCGTTTTCAGTTTCCACTTGGTAGGATACTCGCTTCCAGTGAGGCCCACTGGAAGCCGGAAACTGGAAACCGGAAAGGGTACCTTTGGTAGAGGGGCAACTCTGGTTCCGCTATCATGTTCCAAGCAAAGGAGGTTATAATATCCATGTAGTGCTCTGGATATCCGTCTGGGGCACGCTGGGTCAACGATAATGCAGCCGTCGAACGATCCCCGGAGTTTCGGAGCGCAACAGCACCTGAGCTTATTGCGAGCCGGGGTCCCGCTGTTGCCTGCGCAGGCCCGCCCCAGTCTGTTTGGTTGCGACTAATCCAGCCAGCCACTAACCCTCCCAAGTATGTTCCCTGAGCCCCTGGCTTTGAATGCCACCTGATCTGCTGGACTGGGGATCCGGGAAGAGGCTACCAGGCATCCGTCCCGGTGGAGTCCAGAGCACCGGTGGCTGGAGCAGCTCTTATGCGACGGAGAGAATTTCATGACGAGCACGCTTATGTCCGGCCCTAACATTCGCACCAAACTGCCGGGACCGAATGCCCAGCGCATTCTGGCCGCAGATGAAGCCCTGATCTCGCCTTCCTACACGCGCAGTTATCCTTTGGTAGCCAAGCGCGGCCGGGGCGTCCTGATCGAAGACGTGGACGGCAACGAATTCCTGGACTTCTCTGCCGGCATCGCCGTCACCGCCACCGGGCATTGTCACCCGGAGGTAGTGGCCGCTATCCAGCAGCAGGCGGGGGAACTGATCCACATGTCGGGAACCGATTTCTACTACGAGAGCATGGTGACCTTGGGACAGCGGCTGTCGGGGATCGCACCCATGCCGGGACCACACCGATTCCACTACAGCAATTCGGGGGCGGAAGCGATCGAGGCCGCCATTAAACTGGCTCGCTACCACACGCGGCGGCCCACCATCCTGGCGTTCCACGGAGCTTTTCACGGCCGCACCATGGGCGCTCTGGCCTTGACCGCCTCCAAGCCGCAACAGCGGCGGCGGTTTGCCCCGCTCATGCCCGGTGTGGAACATGTGCCCTATCCCAATCTGTACCGCCGTCCGGCCGGCACGGATCCGGTGGAGTACGCCATCGCTACGGCGCGTTTCATCGAAGACCGGCTGTTCAAAACCATGGTACCGCCGGAGGAAGTGGCCGCCATTTTTGTGGAGCCCATACAGGGTGAGGGCGGCTATCTGGTGGCCCCGTTCGAGTTCCTGCGCGAACTGCGGCGCATTTGCGACGAGCACGGCATTCTGCTGGTCGCCGACGAGGTACAGTCGGGCTGTGGCCGCACCGGCCGCTGGTGGGCAATTCAGCATTCCGGTGTGGAGCCGGATATCGTTTGCATCGCCAAGGGAATTGCCAGCGGCATGCCTTTGGGAGTCACCATGTCCAGGGGCGAGATCATGGATTGGGTTCCCGGTTCGCACGCCTCCACCTTCGGCGGCAATCCCGTTTCGATCGCTGCGGCGCTGGCCACCCTCGACGTCCTGGAACGCGAGGCGATGGAGAATGCCGCCCTGGTAGGGCAGCACATTATGGACCGGATTTCCGCCTGGCCGGAGCGGCACGAGATCGTCGGCGATGTGCGCGGGCTCGGCCTGATGATCGGGATCGAGATCGTTGCCGACGCGGAGAGCAAGAGAATGGCGGGGCCGGAGCGCGATCGCATTGTCGAATTGGCGTTCGAGCGCGGCTTGCTGTTCCTGGGCGCCGGTGCCAACACCATCCGCATCTGCCCGCCCCTGGTGGTTACGCAAGAACAGGCCGACATCGCCATGGACGTGCTGGAAGAATGCATTGGTATCGTGGCGCACGACCGACGCTAGAGCAACAAGTATCAGGTAACAAGTTGCAAGTTAAAGGCAACCTCCGCTTTAACTTGCAACTTGATGCTTGTTACTTGCGACTTGTTACTTTTCAGCGCGAGCAACAGAATATCCGGGCGGGCAGGATATTCATCAGTTCGCGTTCCTGGCGCACTTCTCCGAATACCTCTTCCAACTGGGGCAGCACCGCGGCAGTGAACTGATAGACGATAAAGCTGCCGCCGGGGCGGAGGACGCGCCGGGTGCTCTGCAGGATCTGGGCGCGCAGCTCAGGAGTCAGAGTGCTGTGGGGGATGCCGGAAACCACGCAGTCGGCGCGGTCCAGGTGCATCTCGGCCAGAATCCGTTCGACGTCGGCCGCCGACCCATGAACCACCCGGAGGCGCGGGTCAGATACCGTCTGCCGCAGATAATCGGCAAGATCCTGATTGTAGTCGATTGCCACCAGCACGCCTTCCGGGTGTAACCGCTGCAACAAGGCGGTAGTCACCGTGCCCACTCCGGGGCCGTATTCCACCAGGACGCGACTGGTCTCCCAGTCGGTCTGCTGGGTCAGCCTCCTGACCAGGGAGGGTGAGCTGGGAACCACAGAGCCCAGCATAAAAGGATGTTTCAGAAAGCTTCTGGCAAAAAACAGGTGCGCCCGCAGTAAAGAACGTTCCAACCTTCGTCTCCCCATTTACGTCATGCTTGAGATGTAAACAGAACTGAGAAAAGCCGGCCCTGGTCTTTGGCAGTGCCAGCAGCTTACAACCCGTGGTCGATCGCTTCGGCCAGTTCCTCCCGGTTGACGGTCGCGGTACCTCGCTTCATAACCACCAATCCGCCAGCATAGTTGGCCAGGCGGGCGGCGGATTCCGTGTCAGTACCCGCCGCCAGGGCGGCGGTGAAGTTGGCAATGACGGTGTCGCCGGCGCCGGTAACGTCAGTGACCTGGTCGGTGCCGAAAATCGGAATCTGCACCGGCTTGCGCCGCCGCTCGAACGCCACCATTCCGTCGCGGCCGCGGGTGATCACCAGGGCCTGAAGCCGCATCCGGTCCATAACCGTTTTACCGGCACGGAATAGTTTCTCCATGTCCGTACCGATCTGCATTCCCAACGCTTCTTCGACCTCGGGCTCGTTAGGCGTCGCCGCGGTGACCCCACGGAACTCCAGTAAACGGTACCGCGAATCCAGCGATACTGGAATATTCTTTGCTGCCCCCCGTACCTGTTCATAGATGCCAGGCGTTGCGGCCCCATAGCCATAATCTGAGAGCAGCAGCGCGTCGGACGCCCGGACATACTCGCGTGCGGCCATCACCAGCTCCCGTTCCAGGTGTGAGTTGGGCGTCCGCTCCGGTTCGCGATCGACGCGCACCACCTGCTGGCGGTTGGTATGGGTCATACCCGCCAGGATGCGGGTCTTGGTCACCGTAGTGTAGCCGCGAACCTTGAACACACCCGCGGTGGAAATCTTTCTTTGCCGGAAGCTCTGGAGCAACAAGCGGCCGGGTTCATCATCCCCCACAACTCCGACGGGCAGAACGCCCACGCCCAGGGCGGCGAGATTATATATAGCGTTGCCTCCGCCGCCTGGAACCACCGTGCGTTCGCGGTGTTTCAGGATCAACACCGGCGCTTCCCGCGACACCCGCGAGATTTCTCCAAAGATGAATTCGTCCGCCACCAGATCCGCAAGCACGGTAACCGTCAGCTTGGGGAAGGCGTCCAGGACCTTTTTGAGCCGCTCGTATTCTTTTGTATGTTTCAAGTGTTTGATAACAAATAGAAAGCGAATTATACCGGGGTTAGAAAGGAATTGCTTAGCCCAATTTTCAGGAGCGCGGTTTCCAGCGCGCCCTGAGCCTCTGCCAATTCCATAACCACCCGGGCGATCGCCGCCGGCTGCAATTCCGCCAGCCAGACGCCCAGATTTACGGCGTCTTTTTCGGTGGTGACGAAACCGCCGGCCGAGACCCGCTGCTTGGTTTGCAGCAGGCCGGCAACGTCCGCTCGCGTGTATTCGTGGTGATCGCGAAAAATTGTTTCCGCCGCAAGTTCGACTCCCGCCGCGCGCAACTGGGAAAAGAACCGCTGGGGGCGGGCAATACCACAGAACGCCACCGGCCGCGGAGGCAAGGGTTCGGCCTGAAGACCACGCTGCAGGCGCCAGACGTGTGCGCCTGCCAGGGGCAGGTTTTCGGCGGGGAACTCCGGCGGCAATACAACCGCATGGGCTCGCCGCAGCGCGGAAACCGTCTCGCGCAATCGCCCTGCCGGGAGCAGCCGATCCCCTGTATCTTCAGGCGCGACCAGTACGATGTCGAAATTCCGCGCCAGTTGCCGGTGCTGAAATCCGTCATCCAGCAAGTGCAACTGGGAAGCGAAGCGGCGTTCCGCAAAAACGCCGCCCTGGTAGCGCTCCGCAGCTACTATCACTGGCACACTTAAGCGCCGGGCGATAAGCAGCGGTTCGTCCCCGAATTCGCGGGCCGAGCCATTCGGGTCCACCAGCGCGACGCCGCGCGAACGGCGACCATAGCCGCGCGTGAGCACATCGTAGCTGACGCCTCTGGCCTTGAGCAGTTCGCCGAGCAGAATGACGAAGGGCGTCTTTCCCGAGCCGCCCACCGACAGATTGCCAACACTAATCACCGGCCGCTGCAACCGGCGGGCCGGCAGTACGCCGCGATCGTAGAGAGCATTCCGCAGTCCAACTGCCGCGCCAAACAGGGTGGCCAGCGGATTCATCGGGCCGCCTCCGGGATACAGAACCTCTTCAACGCAGAAGACGCCGAGGTAAGAATTTTGAATTTTGAATTTTGAATTTTGATTCCCAAACGGCATTCGTGCGGTGTAGCTGACTCAAAATTACGGAATGGAAATCCGCAACGCCTTCGAGGGCCTCTACGTCCTTCGCCTCCTCTGCGGTGGAGAGGTCTGTTTTCGGTTTTTCTCACGTTCTCACCAAAGCCTGCAGGATATCTATGGTGCGTGCCGTCGCACCCGAATAGCTGCGCAGTACCGCGCCAGCCCGGCTGCCCAGTTCGGCGCGCTCACGCTCATCGGCCAGTAAACGCAGCCACAGATCCGCCAGTTCTTCGCCATTCTTCACTACGCGTACCGCATTCTGCCTGGCGAACAGCGCGATGACATCGCGAAAATTTTCGGTATGCGGCCCCACCACCACCGGCACTCCGTGGAAAGCGGGCTCCAGAATGTTGTGCCCGCCCCGCGGCGCCAGGCTGCCGCCCACGAAGGCTATTTGCGCTAGCGCGTAAGCCGCGCTGAGCTCGCCGATGGAATCGAGCAGGAATACCCCGCCGCCGACCGGTGTTCCAGTCCACTGGGACCGCCGCCACCAAGTGAGTCCGGATGCAACTAATAGCCCGGCTACGTCCGGGAACCTTTCCGGATGGCGCGGGGCCAGCAGCAGGACTGCCTTCGGCCACCGTTCCCGTACACGCCGGAACGCCGCTAAAATCTCCTCTTCCTCACCTTCCACCGTGGAACCGGCGGCGATTAACGGGCCGGCGCCAGCCTGCTGCAGTGCGGCGTGCAGGCTCGCCACCAGAGGCAGCGCCGCCGGGGGGCGAAAGTCGAATTTGAGGTTACCGCATACCCGAATGCGGTTGGGCCGGGCGCCGATTGCGGCCAACCGGCGCGCATCTTCCTCGCTCTGCGCCAGGTAGACGTCGATGGTATCCAGCATGGAGCGCAGCAGGCGGCGAAATCGCCGGTAGCGGGGAAACGACCGGTCGGAAAGACGCGCATTCACGACGGCGACACGGATACCCTCCGCATGCGCCAGCCACAATAGGTTCGGCCAGAATTCCGTCTCGACCAGGATCAGAAGTTGAGGCCGCAGCCGGTGGATATATGGCCGTATGGCGAAAGCAAAATCCAGGGGAAAGTAAAATACGTTTTCCGCGCCGAAGCGGTCGCGCGCCAGCTTTTGCCCGGTCGCCGTGGTGGTTGAGATTACTACCCGCTGGTGAGGCTGGCGGCGCAGCTCCTCGATCAGTCCCGTGACGGCTAGAACTTCTCCTACCGATACGGCGTGTACCCAGGTGCAGTTCTCCGAATTGGTCGCGCCAGCGGTTCCTGACGGTCCTGGGGTAGAATTCAACCGTCGCGGCACGAATCCGCAGCGTTCCCAGAAGCCGGCGCGGTACTTGCCGTGGCGGAACATGGAGAGCAGCCACCAGGGCGCGCCCACGATCAGGGCGCCCGCCAGGACCAAGCTGTAGAGGAACGGCATGCGTTCCACATTGTAGCGGAGACCTCATGGCTTCCGTGAGTTGTGGACGCGCACGCCCCGTTGGATAATGTTGCCATGCGCCACCTCAGCGTTGCCGTGCTACTGGTCCTGGCGTGGATATCGCTGGCGGCTGCCAGTAAGGAATTCACGCTGCCGCGCCCCGCCCCCGCCAACACTTATCCGGCCCATGACGATCATTCCAACGAACACGTAAGCATTGCCATCGATCCCTATGATTCGGCTCGCAAAGCCGAGATTTTCAAAGTGAATTGGCGCGAACACGACTACCTGCCCGCATATCTGATTGTGAGCAACGATGGGGATGAACCGATCACACTCAAGGCGCTGCGCGTCCAATGGGTGACCGCTGATCGCGGCAAGCTGCAGCCCGCATCGGACGACGACCTGGCGCGCCGGCTCTCGCGCATTAAGCGCCGCGGAGACGAGCAGCCTTTGCCTCTGCCGATTCCGCGCGGGCCGAATGTTGGGGTCAGCAAAGAAGCGCGCCGGGAGATCGACGCAGCGCAATTCCACGCAATGGCGGTCGAACCCCATTCGGTGCGGGCGGGATTTCTATTCTTCGATGTGCAAGATATTCGGGAGCCTCTGGCCGGCGCCCATGTCTACATCAGCGGGATTAAAGACGCCAAAGGGCAGGAGTTGATGTTTTTTGATGTCCCGCTGGATAAGTACCTGGGCAAGTAGAGGGGCCGGTAGCGCTGGCCTCTGGCCGGCAGTTCCCTCGCTGTGCTCGGGACAGGCTGTGAGGGCGTCTCCACCCTCACGTCCTGTCGCACTGTGGGCGCGGGCGCCCACAAGACTGCCGGCGAGGACGCCAGCGCTACTCGGGCGGCCATGTGACCTATGTCACTGACGAGTCCGGAGCCTTGCTGCAGGATAACGGGTAATGTAGTTGGGTCCACCCCCGTGGCGTTTGCGTGTGGGGACCTGTGGA
>Ga0326727_10026181_pt1 | contig 10853 bp, 10 predicted proteins | sample MB2enrmetagenome_FD_207643 | JGI IMG/M metagenome (GOLD analysis project Ga0326727, IMG submission 207643) | Lab enriched peat soil microbial communities from McLean, Ithaca, NY, United States - MB29MY | ecosystem: Environmental > Terrestrial > Soil > Wetlands > Peat | place: USA: New York... | reverse complement strand
GGACGCGCTCGGCGACCGGTACCCGACCTTTACGCTCGACCTGCGCGGTGCGGGCGCCTCGAACGGCGCTCCCGGGCCGTACACCGTCGAACGCTTCGCTGACGATCTGGGCGACTTCATCGACGCGCTGGGCCTCGATCCGGTCGTCGTCGTCGGTCACTCGATGGGTGCGATGGTGGCGCAGCGATTTGCCGTGGACCGGCCCGAAGCACTCGAAGCGATCGTGCTCGTCGCACCGGTGCCCGCGAGCGGCATACCCTTCCCGCCCAAGGTTCTCGATTTTCTGCGCGGCACCGTAGGAAATCGGCAGCAGGCCGCGCGCTGGTTCTCGGGGCTGACCGTCGGCGAACAGTCGCCCGAGACCGTCGCGATGCTGCACGCGGCGGCGGCGACCCTCGCGCCGGCGACGGCGCTCGAGAGCTTTGCATCGTGGCAACCCGGCGACTTCAGTGCCGAGGCGGCGACGATCGAGACGCCGACGTTGGTGCTCGCGCCCGACCACGACCGGCCCGAGTTCGTCAAGGAACGCGTCGCCGACATCATCGGCGGCAGCAGCTTCGTGGTCGTGGAAAACTGCGGACACTACGCGCCGGTCGACAAGCCTCGCGAACTCGCGGCCGCGATCGCGGCGTTTCTCGACGGCTTGAAGCCTAAGGGCAACTCAAGGTAAGCCTGCGCACGTCGCCCGACGCCCAGCCGGGGGCTCCGGTGGGCAGGTGCGTGTAGTAGACGTAGTAGCTCTGTCCCAACGTGTGCGGGTCGCTGCCGAGCCCGACGGCCGTCGGATAGGCGGCGATCGGGCCGAAACGCCCGAGCGTGATGGGGACGGTCCAGGTCAACGCGTCGCTGGATTCGGCGTAGCCGAATTTCGTGTCGTCGGAGATCAGCATGACGTAGCGCCCGATGTAGTTGTCGTAGTGGACGTCGATGTAGCCCTCGTAGGCCGAATTGGGATTGAGATCGCTCGAGGCGCCGCCGAGCCCGGGCTGCAGGGTCCAGTTGCCCTCGTAGAACTTGGCGAACGGCACGGCGTGCTGCGGCGTAGCGTGAAAGGCTGCGTCGAGCACGGCCGAGACTTTGGCGCGCGCGACCGATACTTTGTTGATGCTGGTGGCATGCGGCGTGCCGTTGGCGATCCAATCCGGGAAGTACAAGTAGAAATAGTTGCCGTCGGGCGAGAGCACGAGCGGTCCGTCGCCGATCTCGAAGCCGTCCAGGCCGCGCGCGTACGCTTGGTTCAAGCGCACGACGTCGCCGAGGTCGGTCCAATGGGCGCCGTCGTCCGACGAAGCCGCAAGCCCGAGCGTCGCATACAGCGCGTCGTCGGGGAGTTCGGCGTGATAGGTGGCGAGCAGGCTGCCCGCATCGCGCATTCCCGGCGGCACCTGGTATACCGGGCCGCCGCCCATGTAGCGATACGCGGTGTAGAACGGATCGACCGCCGGGTCGGGGTTGGCCGAGACGCTCGCGTCCAGCGGCGGCGTCGATCCGAGCGGGTCGTCGAGCGTGCCGACGGTCATCGTGATCGAGCCGGACTTGTCGTTGCCGCTCTCCGCGCCTTGCCACAGTTGCCGCGGGTGGTAGCCGCCATCGCTTCCGAAAAACTCGTAACCGGTTCCGGTCGCAATCACGCCCAGCGGCGTGTCGGGCCAATCGAAGCCCGTCGTCAGCGGCGGCCGCACGAGTTTGCCGGCTTTGTGCCGCTGCTCCGACGTCGCCACGACGACGGGCTTGCTCACCGTGGGCCGGCACACCTGAGCGGCGGCGCCTTCCGGCCGAAGCGCCAGAAGCGTCGCCGCTGCGAGGCTGGTGAGAACGGGACGATCGAACACGCGCACCTCCGTCGGCATAACGCTCGCCGGGGGTGCGCCGTTCCGCCGGCGGTTCGAACTAATAGCGCGGGTCTTGGGCGATCCCGATCGTCGAGGTGGTCGACGAAAGACCGTTGCTGAAACTGTACTCGTACTTTCCAGCCGGGTACGTGTAGACGTCGACCGTGTCGTTGGCCCGGTCCGCGCAGGCGACGTCGCTCTCGGCCTTGTTCACGGCGCATTGGATCGACAGACCCTGCAGCGCGAACGACGAGGTCAGTTTGGTGTAGGGCGGCGCGTAGGTATCCAATGCGAGGCCGCCTTGATCGGGAACGATGATGTTGTCTTTCTTGTCGACGAAGACCGTGCCGGGTTCGGAGATGGCGATGCCCGTGAGCACCTTGCCGCCGCCCTTCCCGCTTGCGAATTCGAGTACGCCGCCGTCCGAGGCCGACGCGCCGAGGTACGACTGATAGACGTTCCCTTTCGAGTCGACGGCGACCCCGAGCGAGTAGAACACGTTGGCGTTGGTCAGCTCGCCGGTGGGCGAGGTGTCGCCCTTCGGATATACCGAGATCTGGCCCGTCGTCGAACTCGACGGCCCGAGGATGTCGCTCACGTAGATCGTGCCGTTCTTCGCGAAGGCGATGTCGACGGCCTGACCGTTGGGGTCGCTCAACACCGTGCCGGCGGCGCCGCAGTCGGGCGCGTACTCCACCACTTGATTCCCGCCGGCCGACGTCACGTACGGGACCCAGAGATTTCCCGAAGCGTCGGTCTCGATCGCGTTGATGCCGCTGAGCGGCCCGATCTGGCAGAACGGGGCCTTGTTCTTCGGATTTTTGGCCGCGTATTCGTTGACTTCACCCGGATCGCTGGGAACGCCGTACTGCGACACGTCGATTTGCGCCTTGACGCTCGCCGGATCGACGAGCCGCAAGCGCGCCGGGTTGGCGATCGGGACGATGCCCCGCGACGCCGCAACGTCCGCGAAGGAGAGGGTTCCGGTGCGGGCTCCGGCCGCCGCGGCGCGGGAGTGCGCTAACTGAGATGGACCCGAAGGCGGGGCGAGGGCTGGGCCGCCGCCGGCGCATCCGGCAAATGCGAGGAACGAACCTGCGGCGAGCATCGCCGGGGCGTGAAGGTTGAGACGCATGAGCAGTGAGCTCTCCTCTGGATAGGATGGATCCGCCCGGAGGGAGCCGGGCTCGAGCTCAGTATGCGTCGCGCCGCCGGCAAAGCATATGGGGGGAACCCCTACCTAGCTCGAATCTTCGAACGCCGACGGGGTTTGGGCGGTGCGCCTAAAAACGAGCCATCCCATGAGTTCGCTCCCTCCGCAATCGCTTTGGATCTACCTCGCCCTGGTGGCGTTGATCGTCGTCCGCTTCCTGATGCGCGAGCTGCGGGTGCGTCGAATGGCCTTGTCGCGCATCTGGTACGCGCCGGCGTTCGTCGTCGCCGTCGCCGTCTGGCTGGCCTGGACGACCCTGAGCGCCGCGCCGTACGTCGTCCCGCAACTGGTCATCGCCGTCCCCGCTGCCTTGGTGGTCGGCGGCGCGCTGGGCTGGGCGGTCGCGCACTTTACCACCGTGCAAAACGGCGGGAACGGGATCGCGATCGTTCGCGGCTCGTGGATCACGGTCGCCATTTGGCTCTTCGCCTTCGCCCTGCGGCTCGTCGGCCGGCTCGCCGTCGGTTCCGCCGGCCTCGGCGAACAGTTGATGCTGAACACGGCCCTGGTCGTGCTGGTCGCGGTGGCGATCTCGGTCGTGCGCTTTCGCATTCGCGCCGCCGCACTTGCCGCACCCGCGCAACCCGTTCCGGCAGCGTAACGGCGCAAATCGTTGCGCTCGCACGGGGGGTTGCGGCGCACCCGCTCGGAATGCTCGGCCAGGAGGGTTATTATGCGCCGCTATTCAGCATACGGTCTCGCCGCGGCTCTCGGCGCGGGTGCGGCCGGGGCGCTGGCAGTCGGCGCCATCGCGGTCGGGGCGGTGGCCGTGGGCAGGCTTTCGCTCGGAAGCGGGCTCGTGCGTCGGCTGCGCGTCGCCGACCTCAGCGTCGGCGAGTTGCGCGTCGAGCGGCTCGTCATCGTCGAGCGCGCGAACGCGAACGCGAACGAAGACGGCGCGTAGCGCCGCGCCGCTACTTCGAAAGGGTCTTCAAGAACGCGATCAGCGCCCGCCAATTATCGTCGTAACCGGCGGGATTCTTGTCGGAGCGTAACGTCGACGCGCCGTGAACGCCCGCGTGCGGGACGTATTGCTGCTTCTGTTTGGACGCGACCGCGCCGAGGATGGAACGCCCGGCGTCGATCTCCTGTTTGTCGGCCGCGGTGTCGATGAAGACCGGGACGCGCACGCCGCGCGCCGCTGCATGCACGGCTTGTTTGTCCGCCAGATATTCGCCCGGGGAAAAGGCCATCACCGCCGAGACCTCGTCTGGATGACGCGCCGCCAGTTCGAAGACGAGCGCGGCCGAATAACTGCTGCCCAGAACCCAAATCTTTGCAGCGGGATGGGCGTGGTGAACGTAGGCGACCGCCGCCTCGAGATCGGCGAACGCCTTCTCGTACGATTCGCTCTTGCCCAAGTGCTCGACGGTCTCGTTGCCCGGCGGGTAGAGGTCGCCGCCGGAACGTTGATCGACGGCGAGAGCGTTGTAACCGAGTTCCACGAGCCGCGGTGCGATCGGCGCGTACTCGTTCTTGTTGGAACCCGCTTGATGGAAGAGCACGATCCAAGGAGCGTTCGCCGATGCGGCGAGATACGGCTTGGCGTAAACCGTGACGCCGTCGGCGGCGGTGAAGGTCACGGGAGCACCCGGCGCGAGCGGGGGCACGAGCCCCATGCCCGCCAGGAGGATCAGCGTTCGCAGCATGGCGACGAATTCGCCCCGCTCCCGCAGGCCTCCGCCGGGAGACTTCTAGGCGCGGGCGTCGGCGGAGGAGCCGACCGCGTCCGGCGACGGGGCCGAGATCTGCAAGGGCGGGGCAGCGGCGAGCGGCTCGTCGGCTTGGGCTTCGATGACCTGGGCCGTCTTGGCTAGCATTGCAAGCAGAAACGTCTCGACGGGTTCCAAGCGAACCGGCCCGCGCGTGTCGCCCGGCGCCAGATAGCACAAGTCGGCCCGCGAGAAGTCGTCGGGCACGCGCACTTCGACGATCTTGCCCACCGTGCCGAAGATCTCGGGTTGCGACGCGTGCGAGTACCGGCCGAGCGAGTCGACGGCAATCTTGAACTTGCTGCCGTCGAACATCGCCACCACCACGGCCATCCCGCCGCTCGCCTTGTTCTCGTCGACTCCGATATCGACCAAACGCGCACCCGTGATGGGATCGGTGCGGCTCAAATAGTCCGCTAGCATTATGCGAAAATAACCCGCCAGCCGGGTCAACTGCTCGGAGCGCGCGATTCGAGTTTGCGTCTGACGGGCACGAACCGCCGTGATGCGCGCGAAGCTACTGTAGAGATCGTCAGACACGGTTCAGAGTCTCTCCGAACACTCGAGCGGAATCCTGCCGAACCCCGTACGCGCGCGATGCTTTCCGCTCACGGCGGTGCGGCGGCGACCCCCGGCCGGACGACCGGCAAACCGCTCGAGTCGAAGTCGGCGCCGACGAGCCAGCGGACGAAGAGCCGATAACTCGTCACCCCAGACTTCATGCCGTTGCCTTTGAGGTAGCGATCGTAGGCCACGCGTTGCGCCTTTTCGAGTCCGGGGTTGACCTGCTCGTGGTAACGAGCCAGGATGCCTTTCACGTCCGCGCGCGCGAGCGCGGAGAGATGGTGTTTGACGTGCACTTCCTTGCCCAAGTTGAACCACAGGAGCATCCATCCCGAATATTCGATGAGCGGATCGGGCGTGGTCGTGCAGGTCAGCACCGAGATCAGGTTGGCTTCGGTCTCGTCGGCGAATCCCGAAATGTGACCCCATTCGTGCGCGTAGATCGCCGGCCGCTCGAACCAATACGCCGACGCGTCGACGTTGACTTCGTGCGTCCACGGGTCGGTGAATCCGTTCGTGCCGGTCGCCGCCATCAAGGGTTGAAACAGCGTCGGCTTGATCCTCGGCGGCGGGAAGATCGACCGATCGCCGAGCCGCGCGATAACCGCCGAAAACCGCGGAAAGAGTTCTGCCTCGAATGCGTCGTCGGTGGGATGCTCGCGGTGGGCGAGCGGCGCGAGGCGGTTGAGTTCGTCGGCGGCGTGATCGGCGAAAGCGTCGACGCGGGCCGGAACCGTGCGCTCGGCGTGAACGGGAATCTTCCGCTCGAGCGGGACGCGCCCGTAGTTGAACGCCCACGAGACTTCGAACCAGAGAAAGACCAACGCGAGCGCCGCGACGGTTCGCGAGAGCACGCGCACGACGCGCGACCGAAGCGAACCGCCACGCGGCGAGCGCAGCTCGCTTACCCAGTAGACGGCGAGCCAAAGCAGAGCGACGGCGAGCAAGAGATCGCCGACCGTGAACGGCACGGGTCCGGTCAGCGCGCGGACCGCGCGATCGATGGCGGGGTACGCTCCGTTCGAATAAAAACGCTCGATCCACTCCGGCGGAAGCGGCACGAGCGCCACGATCGCCGCGGCGGCGACGGCCACGCCGTCGAAGACGAACCCGGACCTAGGCACGTTCGCCCTTGTGCGCGGTCCGGCGCTGACGTCCTCCCCGCCGCGCCGCGCACGTGCCGTTCTTTATGCCGTCCTAACGGACGAGGCCGTAGACCGCACCGCACGAGTTTCCGGAGCGCTCCGTCGAGCCTGGCGCGTCAGCCTGCGCGCCCGCTAGGTAAATCGACACTCCGGACGGCAATGAGTCGGGGTCTTGAAGATCGTCGCCGCCGTCTTGTCCGCCCTCTTGGCGCTCGCAGCCGCCGTGCCCGCCGCCGCGGCGGGTTTCCAGCACGTCTTTGCGGCGGATCCGCAAGGCACGCCGCTCGAAATCGGGGTTTGGTATCCGAGCGACGCGGCGCCCAAACCGCAGACGCTCGCCACCTTCTCGCAATCGATCGCGCTCGACGCTCCGGTCGCCGGAAACCACTTGCCCCTCATCGTCATGGCCACCGACGGCGCAGCCTCGTACGCCGGTCATTACGACACCGCGTTGGCGCTGGCCAAGGCGGGGTTCGTCGTAGCGGCGGTCGCCCATAGCACCGACGACTGGCGGGACCGGAGTTCGTCGTTGCACGTCATGGACCAGCCGCGTCAGATCGTGCGCGCGATCGACTATCTGCTCCAAACGTGGCCCGACCACGCCCGCATCGATCCCGCGCGCATCGGCATCTTCGGATTCGGCGCCGGCGGTTTCGCCGCGCTCGTCGACATCGGGGGCGAACCCGACCTTCCGCTGATCGCGCCGCATTGCCGGGAACATCCCAAGGAGTACGTGTGCACGCTGATCGCCACGGATACGGTGGGCTCGCCCGTTCCACCGGTCGTCGCCTTCAAACGGCTGAGCGATCCGCGCATCAAGGCGGCGGTGATCGCGGCCCCGGCGCTCGGTTTCACCTTCACGAGCGAAGGCATGAAGAACGTCTCCGTTCCCGTTCAACTCTGGCGCGCCGGAGCCGACACGATCGCACCGTCCCCGTTTTACGCCGAACCGGTGCTCGACGCGCTGCCCGGCTCGCCGGACTACACCGTCGTCGCCAAGGCGGGACATTACGACTTTCTCGCGCCCTGCGGGGCGGCGCTCGCCGCCGCCGCGCCGGAGGTCTGCACGAGCCCCGCGGGCTTCGACCGGGCGGCGTTTCACGTCGGCTTCAACCGCTCGGTGGTGAACTTCTTCAGTACGGCGCTCGCCGCGAAGTAGCCGGTGCTGCGCGCAGCCGTGATCGTGCCGATCGTCCGGCATTCCGAGCCCAGCATCGTCTTCGTGCGCCGCAGCGCGCACCTTCGGCGTAATCCCGGACAGATCGCGTTTCCGGGCGGCGCCGTCGACGCGAGCGACGGCGACGAACGCGCGGCGGCGTTGCGCGAATTCGAGGAGGAACTGGGCGTGCCGCGCGACCGCGTGCGCGTCGTCGGGCGCCTCGACGACGTCGTCACCCTGGCGTTGAACGCGCGCGTCTCGCCGTTCGTCGGAATCGTCGAACCGCCCGTGCGCTGGGTGCCCGACGCCCACGAAACCGAAAGCGTGCACGAGGTGCCGTTGGCCGCGGTGTACGCGCCGGGGGCGTTGCGCGAAGACGACGAGCACGTGCTGCACGAGGGCCGGCGCTACGTCGTGCGCACCTGGATGTTCGACTACGCCGGCCTCCACGTATGGGGTGCGACGGGCCGGATGCTGCATCTGCTCCTCGAGCGCTATCCGACGCTCGCGGCGTTCGAACAGCTCTAAGGCTCGTCCGCAGGCGCGACCCGCGTAAACGTATATTTCTGCTGGCCGGCGTCGTGAACCAGTTCGCGGCGGTCGGCCGACGGCTGCAAGCGCAGGCCGCCGAAAGGCGGATCGATCAACGCGATCAGTTTGCTGCCGTCCGCCTGCGTCTCGACGCCCAGCGCGCTCGCGCAACTGTCGAACACCGCGCGGTAGCCGGTCGCCCACGGCTCGATGCGGGCCGCCCCGAGTTCGTTCGAGACGTAGTCGCCGGCGAAGGGTGCGAGCCAGGCCGCTGCGCCGGCATCGATCGCGACGCGCTTGCGCCTGCCCTCGACGAGCGCCTGGGCCGAGTTCGCGATGCTCGCCGTCATCTGCGCCGCGACGGGCGGCGCCCCAAAGAGCAGCTCGAGGATGCGTTCCCTGACCGCGGCCGTGAACGCATTGGCCAAGTACATGTTGCTCAGCACCACGCCGCCGAGATTCTTGGCGGGCAGAAACCACATGTCGGCGGTGAAGCCGAACGTGTTGCCGCCGTGTTCGACGAACCCGAGCCCTTGCTTTTTGGTCATGAACAAACCCAGGCCGTAGCTGGATTCGGCGTCGATCTTGGTGTGCGGCGCGTGGCGCGACTCGGGCGCGGCCGCACCGGCTAATTCGAGCAAGACGTAGCGCGCCATGTCGGGCGCGGTGGACCACGCGGCGCCCGCGGGCGCGACCGCATCGGCGAAGCGCTCGAGGTCCGGATCGATCGCGACCGCGTCGCCCGCAAAGTCGAGCGAGTGCGGCGCGGCCTCGTTTTCGAAGGTTCCGTTGCGTGGCGGAAGCGTGGAGCGGCTCATGCCCAGCGGCTCGAATACCAGCGCGCGCATCGCGCGCTCGTAGGCATCCTCGAGCGAGCCGTCCGCGCTGAAGGCGCGCGCGGCCGCAAAGCCGCCGGCGGCCACCAAATGATTCGAGTACTGAAAGGTCTCGCCGAAGCCCGTGGTCGGGAGCATCTCGGACATCTCGGCCATCCGGTCGGCGGCAGTGACGCCGCGATTGCGAAAGACCAACCTCGTGTCGTGGCGCGGCATGCCCGTGCCGGCGGCGACGGTGTGACGCATTTCGAGTTTAGCCGTTATCGCGGGATCGGCCAGGGCGAATCCCGGCAGCAGTTCGGTTACGGGCGTCGACCAGGCAAAGCGGCCGGCTTCGACGAGGCGGGCCATCATCAGCGTGGTGAGCGGTTTCGTGGTCGAGCCGATCATGAAGCGCGTCTGGGGCGTGACCGGCTGGGGATCGTCGAGGCTCGTTACGCCGAATCCCTGCGCGAAGACGAGCGCCCCATTCTGCACGATGGCAACCGCCGCACCGGGAACCTTCGCGTCCGCCATAGCCGCACTCATGAAGGCGTGCAACTCGCCGCTCTCGCGGCCGGACCACGGAAGCGGTTCCCGCGCGCCGAGGTCGGTCGTCACCAGCGCTGCCGGACGCCAGACCTTGATCGCTTCGCCGACCTGGGCCATCCGGCGTCCCATTCCGGCCTTCGTTCCCCACACGAGGTTCACGTAGCTGCGCTGCTTCAGCCGACGGACGATCGCCATGGCCGCCCGCGCTTCGGCCGCGGGGGCGCTATAGGTAATCTGCGCGGTTCCATCCCAGCCGCCGCTCGCGGGTCCCTCGGCCGCATTGAACACCGGCAGGGCGAAGCCGGCGTCGATCGCGTGCCAAGCGGCGAGCGCGTCGTCGGCCGGCGCCGCGCCGGCCGACAGGGCGACGAAGCTCACGCGAATGTCGCTTTCAGGCGCGACGAGCGTTAACGCCGCGACGGCTTCGTCGACTCGCCAGCCTTTGGGCAACGCGACCGGCTCGACGGCGTCGGGCAGCAAAACGGTTTCGGGGGCGTGCGAAACTTCCACGTCGGCGAAGTACCCGCACGCTCCGCGCGGCGCCTTCCGGCGCCGAATCCGTCAGCCGTTGAGGTGCTCGTACCGCTCCAAGAAGCGTTGCGGCTTCTTGAGCGCATCGCGCCGGAACGGCTCGCCGAGTTCTTCCGAATCGACGACGAGGTTTATCACGCAGGGGCGTTTGGAAGCGAGCGCTTCGCGCAGCGTGCCGGCGATCTCCGATGCTTTCTCGACCTTGTAGCCGTTGGCGCCCATCTCGCGGGCGACCCCGGCGAAATCGGGGTTCTTCAGGTTCGTTCCGAGAAAGCGGTCGTCGTAGAAGTCGATCTGGTTCTTCTTCTCCGCGCCCCACTGACCGTTGTTCCAAACGATGGCCACGACCGGAATCTCTTCGCGCACCGCGGTCATCACCTCGGCCAAGCTCATCCCCCAGGCGCCGTCGCCGATGAACGCGACGACCGGCAGATCGGGGCGGCCGAGCTTGGCGCCCAGCGCCGTGGGATACGAGTAGCCGCAGTTGCCGAAACTCATCGCGGCCAAGAAGCGTCGCGCGTCTTTGAAGCGCAAATAACTATTGGCCACCGAGGAGATGTTGCCGATGTCGGTGGTCACGATCGCATCGTCGGGCAATGCGGCGGCCACCGTCTTGAGCGCGTGGCGCGGACTGAGCGGCGTCCCGTCCTTCGCCGACATGGCGTCGAGTTCGCGCGCCCAGGCTGCGCGCCGCTCGGCGATCGCGGCGATCGCCTCGGCGTTGCGCGGACGATCGGGGGCGTTCGCGCGCAGGCGTTCGAGTAACGCGCGCGCCGTCTGCTTCGCGTCGCCGCAGATG
>Ga0326727_10026179_pt1 | contig 10853 bp, 5 predicted proteins | sample MB2enrmetagenome_FD_207643 | JGI IMG/M metagenome (GOLD analysis project Ga0326727, IMG submission 207643) | Lab enriched peat soil microbial communities from McLean, Ithaca, NY, United States - MB29MY | ecosystem: Environmental > Terrestrial > Soil > Wetlands > Peat | place: USA: New York... | reverse complement strand
CAAAGCCCGTCGGTCAACGCACTCCAGCTCGCACCGGAACCCCCAGTTACACCAGTGCCGGCTTGCGGCTAGTCAGCACATATCCCGCCGCGCGCGCGTCGTCATAGAACATCCGGACCGTTTCAAGAGAATACTCTTCCAGATCCTTTCCCACCAGGAAAAGTTTCTTCAGGAGATCGTTCGTCACCGTGATGACATGGCAACCGATGGCGTCCGCCTGAAAGATGTTCAACAGCTCCCGCGGGCTTGCCCAGATGAGTTTGAGGTTCCGATGAGGAGCCAGAATGCGCACGGCATCCGCCATCATCGGCACTGGATCGCGTCCGGTATCCGCGATGCGGCCGGCGAATACCGACACATAGGAGGATGGAGAATCCGCTAAAGCATCGACGGTGCGAGCCACTTGTTCAAGCGTTGTTAGCGCCGTCACGTTCAGCCGTATGCCCGCCTCGGCAAGCCGCCGAACCATCCGGATGGAGCTCTGCCCCTTGGTGTTGGTCACGGGAATCTTTACGACCACCTGCTTTCCCCACGAGGAGATTACCAGCGCCTGCTCTTCCATAGCATCGAAGTCATCGGCAAACACCTCAAAGGAAAAAGGCATGTCAGGAACCGCTTGCAGCACCATCCGGGCAAATCCCTCGTAGTCCTGCACACCTGCTCTTTTCATCAGGGTGGGATTCGTCGTGAAGCCCTTAATCAGCGGATTCTGGCGAAGAGAGATAATGCTATTGATGTCTGCGCCGTCGGCGAAGATAGCGACATTGAGCTTGCTCAGTTCCATCCGGAAATCTCCTTTGAAAGATGCCTGTCAAAGGCAACAGGCACGAAAAGAGTACTCTTCAGTCGCACCCGGCAATCTGATAAAAGTCCAGATGCGCGGGAAACGTCCCTCTGGGGCTAAAGCCTCTCGGCTGCAACAAAAACGGTGAAGGCACATCGTGTCTTCACCGTTGCTCAGGCGATTGCATAATCCAGACACCGTATTTTGCATTACAGATACGGCTGCGCAATCTCCGGGGACTGCGCGAAGCCGCGGGGCGACTGCCGGCCATTTTGCGCCGGCAATCGCAGCGCGCGATTCGGTCTGGCGGTTCTACCTGCCAGAGTTTCTGCGCGCTCTGAAGCGGGCGCGCGCCGTGGTAATCAGAGCGCCGGCGGAGGCGACCAGCGCCAGCACGAGGGTGGGATCTTCCGGTGAATCGTCGCACCCGGTCTGCGCGCGGACTAAGGCAGGAATGCACATCACGGCAATTACCACCATCAGTGCCCAAAACTTGTTCTTCATCACGTAATCCTTTCGCTGTGAGGACTCGCGATCCTCGTCTTGACCGAAAACCCTTGGGCAATTCAGTCGGTTAGCTTTCTGCCGCGCTCCGAGACCATTTAGAAGGTTTCGGAGCGCACCGCGAACTCAGGCTATGGATTCCGCCCGGCGGGATGCTTTCCGCCAGGCGCAATCCGGGCACTGGACTAATACGGGCGCTCGCTCGTATTGGTCTGTAAGGCCAAAGGTTTGTAGGAAAGCTGACTCCAGGTTGGTGCGCCGGGGCCAAGGATCTGAACCATATTCGAGCCCGAGCTGAGAGTAGCCCAAATGGCTCCGGAGGCATCGATCGCCGACATGCGCGACGCATTCATGATTTGGGAAGAGCCCCCTGAATTTGCCGCGCAAACCAATGGGGTCCCGGTTGGGAAGCAGGGATTCAGATAAGTGTTTGCGCCTCCCAGGCCCGTGCCTCCTGCGCCGTCGGATGGCGCATTGGGATAGTACACGCTCACATATCCGAAGCCTCCGTCGGCGCCAGAGACGACGATTTTGCCGTCTCCATCCATTGCAGCATAGCGCCCATCAGTGCTTTCCCAAGCCCCAGAACCAGAGGCACCGCCATAGACCAGGGTCATTGAGGTGGCATAGTTTTGGGCGCCACCGGTCTCGAGGCCGCTGCTTGGGATGTAATTCAACTCGTCCTCGCCGGGAATCCACAAGTTGCCGCCGGCGTCGAGCATGGGGGACATGCTCTTCAGGTTCGCCCCGGTCCCACCGGCGATGGTAAGGGGATTGGAGGCGCCGCCGGAGTAGCTAAAGTCCGGCGCGGTCAGGCTGTTGCCATTGCTGACCAGGAGAATCGCTCCGGGGCCGGTTGTGCCAGCAACACCACCCGTGGCAGCCCACAGGTTGCCCGCGCTGTCGAAGACGGGGTCCCTAAGAGGAGTCTCCGATGTTACAACCGCACCGGGACTACCCGCCTGGACATCGACGAGTGCGCCTGCGCCCTGAGGCAGTTCCTCGACATCGCTGGGGTTGGATTGGGAGCCGGTGCCGCCTGTCACAGCGACAGCCGTACCCCAGACATTGTTGCCCAGGTCCACTGTCGCGTCGGTCAGGGTATCAATGGTAGGAAAGGTGGTGCCCAGCGCGCCCGAAGTCGCATTGAGGCCGGTCAGACCCGATTTATCCGTCACCCATACATTGTTAATGGTGTCGGGAATCACGCCGCACCGGGTGCCACCGGTGGCGCAACCTCCGAGGAGGCTGGTTGTGGTGGCCCAGTTCTGTGCTCCATCGGAAGTGAGGCTATAGACCGTCGGAGAGGCAGGACCACCGGCGGTGGACCCGACAACATACACATAAACGTTGTCATTAATGTCCGTTGCGATCCCCCACGGAGCGCCTTTGCCTTGGCTAACGACAGTGAAGTAGGCGGTACCATCCGCTCCTGCCTCAGTGGGGTAAATCTTGTCCCCAAGCGCATATCCCGATCCCAGAGATGCTACCGATCCGCCCGTTACCGCTCCGGTTGCTGCGGTAATGTTCAAAATCAGCCCAGTGCCAGAGCCAGTGGTTGTGGTAGGAACTCCACTTGCTGTGACATATCCAGAGGTAGCGGTCCCTTTCGCCGTCAACGAGAGTTCGGTTTCATTTGCGCTGGGGCCGGACGTCAAACTGGCGCTGGAGGGGGGCACCATGACGTAATTGATGGCGATGGTAAAGTCGAGCGGCGCGGCGGAGAGCGCGGGTGCATAGTACGCGTTGCTGTTCGCAACGGTAAACAGGTTCGCCGTGGCCGTCGAGGGAGCGATTTGGGCGCAGGGTGGTGTGGCGCAGGTGGCCGGGATCGGGGTCGTTGGGTCCGCCGCCACGCTGGGGTACTGGGCCAGGTCCAACAGGGCGCTTAAGGTGTCGGCGGGCGCCGAGAGCGATGGGTTGAGGGCGATGGCCGGATTGCCCGCGTTGGTCATCAGGATGGCGCAGGGCGCGGTTGGCGTGACGATGTCTCCGGTGGAGTTGATGCAGGCTTCAACCGAGTTGGCCAGAGTGTTGATGAGGGCCTGCGGCACAGTTGCCGTGATTGTCACGCCGCTCGATAGGGTGGAATTGGCCACTCCCGTGGTCGAATTGACTAGAGTCGCCGCATTCAGAAAGGCGTGCGCCAGACCGGAAGCCGCGCAACCGGTGGTTATTATGTGGGGGCTGGCGCCGCTTGTCGCGCAGGCTGCCGTGGCGGCGTTGTTGTTGGCCGGCGCGCTGATGTTGACCGTGGTCCCGCCGCTGACGGTCATGAATTGGCCAACCGCATAGGCCGCGGCAATCGTGGTCGGCTCATCGATAACGACCACGGTGTTGTCGTGAATCGAACCACAGGGACCGAGTGCAGCCATCAGCAGCGCCGCGCTATTGGAACCGGCCCCGGCATTTCCACCGTAAGCGACGATATAGGCCTGCTGCCCGGCAGGGCAGCTTGCGGCGTCGCCGACAAGCGTAAACGCGCCATTGGCGCCCGTGGTGGTCGAGCCGAGCGCAGTTCCCGGCTGGCCATAGCCATAATTATTGGCTAACGTAGGAAGCGCTACTGACTTCGTTGCATAGAGCGTAACGGTCGCACCCACAACCGCGTTTGGACCTCCATGCACTGTTCCATGCAGACCCTGCACATCGGTGTCTGGGCCAAGGCCCTGGGTAAAGTTGCCATTAGCGCCACAACCGGTCAGGCCCGTAACGCAAAGTGCCGACGCCAACACCCAGACTGGAGTCTGGACGCATAGCCAAGAGGTTCGAATCTTCATATGGTCACCTGATTTCGCAGATTGCTGCCACGAGCGAACCCAGTTCACGTATGGAACGAATAGAGTCGTCGGTTGCAGCGCGAACGAATAATATACACAAAAATCGATTTTGTACAGAAATATTTTTCCTCAGCCCCGAGCAACGGCCTCTGGGGTTTATCAGGTCCCTCGCAGCCGGCGGCTGGTCAGTTGCTGGGGTCGCCGCGGTCCCGCCCTGGGGTTCAATGAGGCCCAGGAGGGCCCTCCATTGAAGATCGAGGTTCGCTGGGGTCCGGGGAACATCCCTGCGATTCGCAGTAACGCGCAGAGTGTTTGGGAGATAAGGGGCATCTTCCGTGGCTCCCTCAGCCCTTGCAGTTTCTCGTAGTTTAGGGCGGTTCCAAGCTAGGTGTACCCACATTCGAGGTTTCCCGCCCTTGCGATAGAAAGAAATCGCAAGGACGGGGCACGGGGCCTTGGGTACAGTAATTACGGAACTGCCCTAGCTGCGCTTGCGACGATGCGAAGGACAGGGCGCTCACGCGAAACCCCACAGTCATTGGAGAACCGCCGTCAGGCGCCGAGGCGACTGGAAAGTACCCGGAGATACCGCGGCCTCTCCCGAAGGAGAGGCCGCGGCAGGCCCGGACACAATGCACCGATTACGGATTCACGGTGACCTGGAGCTGGATTGTCTGGGTGAGTTTGCCGCTGGTAGCGGTGACGACCACAGTGGAACTGGTGGGCGCCGCGCTGCCGTTGCCGCCGCAGCCGGTAAGCTGCGTGACTCCGATTACGCCAGCGATCAGCACCAGGGCCAGGAAAAGCGCACGCCGCTTCTTCCATCCCAGGAAGCAGACAGCGATCGCGAACGTGGCTCCCTCGGGAAGGAACGGGTTGGAACGGTGTTGGAGAGCGGCGCTGCCGCTCTCGGTTAACGTCAGAGCGGTAGAGGCGCTCTGGCCGACCGCCGGCGTAACCGATGCCGGGTTGAAGCTGCAGGTGAGGTTCGATGGCACGGTCGAGCAAGTGAACGTAGTGGCGGAGTTAAACCCGTACTGAGGCGTTACGGTAATGTCGACGATGCCGGGTGAGCCTGGCGAGACAGTTACCGTCGACGGAGCGACCGCAGCGGTGAAGTTCGCGGCCGTGGCAGACACAGTGTAGGTTGCGGTTGCAACCCCGCTGAGCGCATACCCGGGCGCGATAGCGACCGCATTGACGGTTGCAGAGCCGGTAGCCGTCAAGGCAAAGGGCGCCGAGTAGAGGGCGGCCGTCCCAGCGGGCGGGAGGTTGGGCACCCCATTTGTGATCGGAGCGGAACCGTCGGTGGTGTAGTAGATAGTGGCGCCGGCTATCGTGTCCGTGATGGTTACGAGGTTCAGGTTGCCGCTGGTGTACATCGTGGTGCCGTTCGCCGGGCCGATCGTCGGGTTCGTGGTCAGGCTGATCGGAACGACGGTGAGGAACGCCTGGACCGGAGCCGCCGCCGCGTAGTTGGGATCGGTAGTGGTGTCAGAGGCGGCCTGGTTGGCGTCAATCACGAGCGTACCCAGACCGGTCGCGGTGACCACGCCGCTGGTGCTGAGCGTTCCGGCAGTGCTTGACGCGGGGATGGCGGGTGTACTCCCGCTGGCGGGCGTCGGGGCAACGTAGCCGGTGCTCAACGGGTCAATGCTAAAGGTGACCGGTTTGCCCGAAGCGCCGCCGGTTGCAGCCAGAGTCAACGTGGAGCCGTAGACAATGGTTGCAGGAGCGGTTGCCAACGTGCCGGAGGGCGTGGTGAAGACGATGTTTTGAGGGGCCGGAGTGACGTTGACTTGCATCGTCAGTGAGGTTACCGCGAAGCCGGGGATTGCGGCCTGGCTCGCCAAAATGACGATAGAACCGGTACCGGAAATCGTCAGAGCCTGGGGTGGAAAACATGCTGGACCGGTGGCGCCGCCTTGATTGCTGACAGTGCCGTTACCAGACTGGTAAGTGAAACAAATCAGCGCGGCATCGGAGGTCATGTTGGAGCTGACTGCGCAGAGCGGAATCGGAGTCATAGTGTAAGGCGTCGAGGCCGGAGTGCAGTCGGTGAGTCTTTGCTGCAGCGCAGCGACCGTGAAAGTAATCACCTTCTGCGGCGCGGGCGCGTAAACGGAGTTGCCCGCCTGGTTCGCGTCGATGGTGCAGGTGCCGTTGTTGGTGAAGGTGACTATACCTCCGGCGACCGTGCATACCGGGGGTGTGGCCGTGGACTTCGGCGTCGTGAAGACTACCGGCAGTCCCGAGGTCGCGGTCGCCTCGAGGGCGACTGGCGCAACGCCAAAGTTGATCTTGTTGGGCGAAAGCGTTGCGGGCGAGGTGACGGTGATGGTCTGCGTGGCCGCGCCTTCGCCGGATACCGCGAACGTTCCGGTGTGGGCATCGGCTGCGTTGGTCGCGGTCATGGTCGTGTCAAATAGACCCGTCTCCGTGGCGCTGGTGGGCTTGAAGGTGATGGTCACCGGGAAGCTGACGCCGCTGGCAAAGGGCAATGGGTTGCAGGCGGTTACGGCGCCGCTGAAGCCGTAGTTGGTCGAGTTCTGGGCGAAAGTCACATTGGACAGCGCGGGGCAGGCGCCGCCGGCGTCGGCGTCGACTGCCGAAACATTGCTCACCGACCCCTGTCCTGCCGGCTCTGCCGACCACGCCTGGGCAGTGTCCACAACCGAGCCGATCGCCAGGAAGCCGGCGGTGTCATTTTGGGTTGTGGAGTTGTTGCTCACGAAGTAGAAGTTGCCATTGCCATCCGGGAGAATGGTCTTCACGCCCTCTCCGGAGAGGGGGATGACGGGAGGATTGCCTGCCAGTGCGGTCCCGTTGTTCGCGATTTTGAATACGCCATCGGCTTCGGTGCCAAAGTAGACGTTGCCGGTCGCATCGGTGACAACCGTGGTGATCGCATCGTTACACGGAGTACCGGTTGCAGGGGTCGCACACGCCGGCGTCAGCGTTGCGAGCAGCGTGGGGGTGGTGGCGTAGGTTTTGCTTGTGGAGTTGTACGGCACCTGGTACAGGTCCGAAGAGGTGCTGTATCCGGCTGTCGTCCCCGAACTCGAAATGAACGAGTCGGTGAAGTACACGTTGTCATTTTGATCGACGGCGATGGCGCCGGTGTATAGCTGGCCGGCGGAACCTGTAGGCTCAGTGTAGATCAGGAGCGGCTTAGGCGTCGCGCCTCCGGTTGGATAGAGGCAGGCCGTGTTGCACTCGAAAACCGAGAACGGAGCGTTGCCGACGGTGGGGGTCCCAGTGCCGACAGTAGATCCGTCGGTGGTGAAAAACAAGTTGTGATTACTGTCAACCGCAACACTGGCAATGTTGAAGCCGTAATTCCCGTTGCCGAGATTGATCTGGCAGATCCCGTTAACGTCCGGCGCCTGGCCGACGCCGGCGCAGGTCGGTGGAGGCGTGGTAGAGCCGTTGGGGCCCAAAAATGCACAAGGGCTGCTATTCGGACAGGTCGAATTGATCGGCCCGTAGGTTCCCACACCGTAGAGCCCATTGGCGGTGGTGTTCACGGGAATCTTATAGATGACGTTGCTGGACTCGCCCGAAATGTAGAGGTAGTTGCCTCTATCGATGGCCATGCCGCCGGGGCCGATGTCGCTCTGGCCAATGACTGTCATCACCGTGTTTTGGCTCGTAAATTGCTCTACGAAGCCTCCGGTCGAGGTGCCGGTTACGAAGGTGCCGAAGGTATTGACGGCTGCGGAATGGCCGCCGGGAGAGGCGGCGCCCCAGTTGCCGCCGGCCGTGACGACCGTGGAGGCCCCGAAGGGGGCAGCGCTGTTGGTCTCGTCCGCTCCCCAGATTTGCTGGCTGACGACGATGGTTTGTGCGTTTGCGATCGCAGACGCAAACAGCAGGATAGCCAGCATCGACAGCAGGGCAACGCAGGTTTTCCGCGCCGAGTACCCCTTGAGCCTGTCTAAATTCGTAAGCATCACAATTCCTCCGGGTATAAACCGTTAGTTATTGGAACGGCCAATGCGCTCAACGCCGTATTTTGAAACCCATCCGACAACCCCGACATCTCCGGTCAAGCGATTTTGCTGCATGCATCGATGATGTGAGCGCCCCATTTACGCTCGCGCTGAGTGAACTCCACACGAGCTGTCGCAACCGGTGCGGCAGCCGATGAACCGATGCGGAGGCACGCTAAATCCCCAGCTAAAACCATCCCCGATATCGCCTTCATTGCGCCTGCCCGAAGCACATTTCGATTCCGAGTGCCCCGGACGCCGCGTGCGCATAGATACGCTGAAAAATGCAGGATCATTCTCGTTCCACCGGTTATGGTTGTCAAGAAGATTTATCGAGGGGCTTGAAATAGCGAGGAGCAGCGAGTAAATCGCTTAGGTTGACGACCCGTAACGACTGGCATCAAAGCAGCATAGACTGGCGCGGTACCCCGCAGGCCCGCGGCGGAGGGGATGATATCGAGTTTTTCCGGCCCCCACCCCGTTTTTCCGCCCCGGTCGCCAGGGCGCGTTGATGAGGCGCAGCCGGGGCATCGGCGAATGATCGCCCTGCTACAGATCGGCTTATCGCGGGCCGCGCAGCCAAACCGCCGCGGAAGATTGTCTGAACTGCCCCGAATTCCCGGAAGACCGCATTCCACGATGCGGTAAGCCCGTGGGTTGGTGCAGGGCCATTTGGCTCACAAAACGGCCCCATATTCGTAAATCAATTTATCCGTGGGTCACAGCCGGTTTTTCGTTTTGAAGTTTATTTGAAAAAACCCCTTGACCTCGATCGCTCGCAGGCCACATAATTTCAGACCGAATCAACTCATCGATTCTTGGTGCACTGTATCGTTCGCGACCGCGTGGTGGTGCAATCGTACGTGGACGGTGCGATCGTTCATCCGTCTTACCGCGAATCTCGCACAGCTTGGCAGCCGATGGGGGGTTGTTCCGATGACGCGTTTTCCTGAATTTAGGCCGGCGTTCGTATGTTTGGGGTTACTGATCGCGGCCCTGCTGTTATGGCAACCGCTCGCTTTGGCGCAAGAGACCACGGGCACTGTGTCCGGCCTGGTGCAGGACAAGACGGGCGCAGTGATCCCCGGCGCCGCGGTTGTGGTGACGAACTTGGACAATAACTCCGAGCGCAAGACGGTGAGTAACAGCACCGGTGAGTTTTCCGTGCCCGGGATCACGGCGGGCCTCAGGTACCAGGTGCGGGTGGAAATGCCGGGCTTTTCGACCTGGCAGTCGCAGCCGTTCCCGCTGCGGCCTGGGGACCGGATTGGCTTCACCGATATCCGCATGCAGCTCGAGACGGCCAATGCCACGGTGACCGTGGAAGCCTCAGACAACCAGACGCTCAAGCCTCTGGATACGCCGGAGCGCAGCGATGTGATTACGGCCAAGGATCTGGATACGCTGGCCCTCGTGGGCCGCGACGCGACGGAGCTGATCGGGATGCTGCCGGGATTCGCCCTGGTCAGCAACCAGGTCAACAACCAGGGACCGAATACCGCGGTGGTGGGCATGAGCGGTCCCACCGGCTCCTATTCCGCCAATGGGGCCGGCCCTACCGGACTGGCGACCATTCTCGACGGCGTATCCATCCAGGATATCGCTAACAATTCCGGCACCGTGCAAATGGTGAATCAGGAAATGATTCAGGATATCAAAGCCACCACGTCGACCTTCAGCGCCGAATATGCGAAGGGCCCTGCGGTGCTGAACGCCAACACCAAGGCCGGCGGCACCTCGTATCACGGCGACGCATACATGTATTTCCGCGACACCGTGCTGAACGCCAACGACTGGTACAACAATTATCTTCAGCAGTCACGCCCCCCCGGAACCTATTATTATCCCGGTGGGCAGTTTGGCGGTCCAGTACCGCACTATAAGAAGCTTTTCTTCTTCGCGGGTTTCGAGTATTACAACCAGAATTTCTCACCAGAGACCCTTGGCTCGTGGGTTCCAACCATGTCCGAGCGCCAGGGCGACTTCAGCCAGCAATCACTGAACTCCGAGTTATGCGGCGCGCGTCCCGACGGCAAACAGAATCTGAATGCCGTCCAGCCCTTGTGTTATACGGAGAACTACCTGCCGAGCGGCCCTCCCGTCGCGAATGGCAACGTAGCACAATATGCCAATTCTTCTGGCGCGGCGCTGGTCAACTGGCTGCCGCTGCCCAATGCGGATCCGTTTGTCAATGAGCAGGGCTACAACTACATCAAGCAGGTCGTGCAGACGCAAAACGGGTCGATAATTCATGCCCGGATGGACTTCGACCTGAGCGACTACAACAAGTTTTATGCCACCTACGGCCGTCAGTCGCAAATCAGCGATGAACCTGTCGCCTGGGGATATGTTCCCTACTGGTCCATGGAGTATCCAGGGGGCGTCACGTCGGGCGACGTTTCGAACATCTTCTCCTTGCACTATACGCGGATCTTCGGCGCCAGCGTCACCAACGAGGCCAGCGCTTCCATGTCCTTCATCAGCAACCCCGGCAACATGGGCAATCCCCAAGCGGTGAGCCGGTTCTACATGAATGACTACAACTGCTCGAATGCGGCCCTGCGCGCCACGGCGTCCTGCGGTAATTCCAGCAACGACAACTTCAACTACTTAGGGGAATACAAGAGCAACGGGGACTATTCGGTGCCAGGCCTGTCGGACTACGGCGACCTGGGCTATCCCAACATGCTCATGGCGGGCGGCTTCTACAACAATCAGATCAGGATGAAGAAGGCGGTGCCGACGCTCACAGATACGGTGAACTGGATCAAGGGACAGCATAGCTTCGCATTT
>Ga0326727_10026178_pt1 | contig 10854 bp, 8 predicted proteins | sample MB2enrmetagenome_FD_207643 | JGI IMG/M metagenome (GOLD analysis project Ga0326727, IMG submission 207643) | Lab enriched peat soil microbial communities from McLean, Ithaca, NY, United States - MB29MY | ecosystem: Environmental > Terrestrial > Soil > Wetlands > Peat | place: USA: New York... | reverse complement strand
CCTTCTGCGCCGACAACTCGTTTCTGATCTTCGAGGTGCTGCGCGGCCTCTTCACGCACCGGGTCTCGGTCTCGCAGCTTGCCGGGCCGGTGGGCATCGCCCGCATGGCCGGCGAAGCGGCGGAGTTGAAGGACTGGTCTCCCAAATTCGGACTGGCCGCCGAGATCAGCCTCAACCTGGGCATTCTCAACCTGCTGCCCTTCCCCATCCTGGACGGTGGCATGATCCTGCTGCTGCTGATCGAAGGCACGATGCGCCGCGACATCAGCATGGACGTGAAGGAACGCATCTACCAGGCGGCGTTCGTGGTGCTGATGGCATTTTTTGCCTTCGTCATCTTCAACGATGTGACCAAGCTGCCGATCTTCACGCACCTGAAGCCGTAGAACAGTTGTCAGTTGCGGCGACCAGGTCGATCCTCGAAAACTGACAACTGACTGCTGACACTGACGACTCATTTCTCAGAGAGACCGCTTCATGCCCGTGACCACCGAAGTTCGAGTGCGCTACGCCGAAACCGACCAGATGGGCGTGGTCTACTACGCCAACTACCTGGTCTGGTTCGAGATTGGCCGCGTCGAAGTGCTCCGTACCCTAGGTTTGGAGTACCGCCGCCTGGAGATCGAACACCAGTGCATTCTGCCGGTGGTCGAGGCCACCTGCCGCTACCGCTCCCCGGCCCGCTACGACGACCAGATCCTGATTGAAACCTGGCCCTCGCTGTTGCGCGGCTCGGTGCTCAAGTTCGCCTATAAAATTATGCGCAAGACCTCCGATTCCGAGGAGGGCGCCGAGCCTACGCTTCTGGCCGAGGGCGAGACGGTGCACGTGGTCTGCGATGGCCAGATGAACCGCAAAGCCCTGCCGGCAGAGTACGCCGCCGCGCTGCGGACGATGATGGCGGAGTAGGGGTGCGGCATACGGGAAAATGGTGGCGGCTTTACACCGGCGTGACGCTCGCCAAAGCGTTGCAAATTTTGGAAAGCGACGGCATTCTGCATCCGGTTACATAGAATTATGCGCCTGGCACGGGAGGTAAATTCAGATGGCAGACCTTAAGTGGCTAGACAATTACTCGGGACAAACCCTAGAGGAATTGCTTGCGCTGGAGAGCGAGTATCGCATTGACTCGCTGCTCGTGGCGCTGGAACAAGCCCTGAATCAAAAGGCGGCGGAAGAGGGCGAGCAGTATCTGTCCGATGAAGAGCGCGTCGTCCTCGCCGTCGAGGCTCTTGAACGCGAGGTGAACAACGGCGGATACAGCCAGTTCTTCACGGATTCATCCGGCCAGTACGCTGCGATCATCGTGAATTCCCTGCTGCAGATCGGTTGCCCTGAAACCGCTAACATCACCAGCGGAGCGATTAATGCCCTCGGCGTTCAGGATTTTTCTCCCGAGGCGCTCGAAGCGGCCTTTGAATCCGAAAATGATGAACGGGACGAACAACTCGATGAATGTGACGGACTTTATTCCGGCACCGGAGAGGACATCGCGGGCCAGCTCTTCGAGTTTGTCCGGTCTCATCAGGATGCAATCCAGCTTTGAGGGGCAAAAAGCCAGAAGCCGCTTCGCTTGCAGCGCCAGTTATTTTTCTCGCGCCACGACGAAATCCGGCGCCCAGAGCAGGGCGCGCTTGAAATCGGAGTCTGGCAGCGCGGCCAGCGCCTGGCGGCTCTCATTGGCGTAGCGGCTGGCGGCGGCCATGGCGTAGTCGACCGAGCCGTTGCGCTTCAGAATCCGCTGAAGCTCCTCGCGGCTGACGCGCTCGAAGCCGCGGTCGTCCAGAATACGCTGGATGGCCTGGCGGTCTTGGGCCGTGCCGTGGTCGATCGAGTGGATCACGGCCAGCGTGGCCTTGCCCTCGCGCAGGTCGCTGGCCACGGGCTTGCCCAGGGCCTCCTCGCTGGCCGTCAGGTCGAGCACATCATCGACAATCTGGAAAGCCAAGCCCACCGCCCGGCCATAGGCGGCCAGGCTGGCCTCCTCGGCCTCGGAGGCCTGGGCCAGCACCGCTCCCAGGCGCATTGAAACCGAAAAAAGGCAGGCGGTCTTGCGATAGATCAGGTCGTAGTATTCGGCCTCGGAGATGGCGCGGCCCAGCTTCTGGATTTGCAGCAACTCGCCTTCGACCATCTGCTGGGTGAGGCCGATCAGCAGGTCGAGAATGCGCAGGTTTCTCTCTTCCAAGGCCACGCGGAAGGCCTGCATATAGAGCCAGTCGCCGGCCAGCACACACTTTTCATTGCCCCAGGTGGTGTTCGCCGAAGGCCGGCCGCGGCGCATGTCGGCGCCGTCGATGATGTCGTCGTGGACCAGCGTGGCGGTGTGAACCATCTCGACCACCGCGCCCAGGCGAACGGCCCCCCGGCCGGTGTAGCCCAGCGTGTGCGCGGACAACAGCAGCAGCGTGGGGCGGATGCGCTTGCCGCCGCCCACGCGCAGGTATTCGGCGATCTCGGTGATGGTGCTGACGCCGGAAGAGGCGTCGCGGCCCAGCTCCTGCTCAACCGCCACAAGGTCGTCCCGCAGCAGATCGAAGACCTCTTTTGCCGTCGCTATCGCCAATGTGCTCAAAGCTCTCCGGTTCTTCTGCTTTATCCTACAGTGCGGCTGCTGCTCATGTTGCGACTGCGTGAATTTGTATTTCCCAGGTCCCAAAAACGGGACCTGGGGCACCCGTACTTTCGTGGCCGACCTTCAAAAAACCATGCCGTCACTCCCGGCTGGCTGCTCGATGAAGCTTGGGAAAGGCTGCCCCGCCACAGGTGCTTTTCGAGGGCCCCACCGCAGGTGGTCAGTTGGTGCGGTAGTTGGTGAACTGCAACTCCACGCCTAGCTCTTTGCCTCGCAAGAGGGCGATGATGGCCTGCAAATCGTCGCGGTCCTTGCCCGTGATTCTGACTGTGTCGCCCTGAATGCTGGCCTGCACCTTCTTTTTCGAGTCCTTGACCAGGCGCACGATCTCCTTGGCCTTTTCCGTGGGAATGCCCTGCTGCAGTTTGATCTTCTGGCGCACGCTCTGCCCAGCGGCCTGCTCCAGCTTTTCGTAGGTCAGATTCTTCAGGGAGACTCCACGCTTGACCAGCTTCTGGCCAAGAATCTCCTTGATGGCTTCGAGCTTGTACTCGCCCGCCGAGGCCAACTGAATCTCCTTGTCGCCCTCCACCAGCGTGATCTCCGAGTGGGAATCTTTCAGGTCGAAGCGCTGGCGAATCTCTTTGAGCGCCTGGTCGATGGCATTGCGGACCTCTTGAATCTCCACCTTGCTGACGATGTCGAACGAATTCTCCTGGGCCATGGCTTTCCTCAACTCAATCTGCCGGAGTCTGCTTCCGGCTTCAATCGCCGGCGGATTTCGCCGGTGCAACTCTATCAGTCTCCCACGTTTGCCCCAAGGCGAAACAGCCTGAGGAAGTTTTTCGTGGTGGCCGAGGCAATTTCTTGCGCTTCCGCGCCTTGAAGTTCCGCGAGAGTTTCTGCTGTCCGGGCTACCCAGGCGGGCTCATTGCGCTGGCCGCGATGCAACGCCGGAGCCAGCCAGGGGGCGTCAGTCTCGACCAGAAGCCCGTCCAGGGGCAGGCGGGCGGCCACATCGCGCAGCGGCTGGGCCTTGGGATAGGTCAGATTGCCGGCGAACGAGACCAGAAAACCTAAATCCAGAGATCGCCGCGCCTCGTCCCAGCCGCCGCCGAAGCAGTGCATCACCCCGCCCAGACCGGTGGAGCGCCAGTGAGCCTCCAGAATTTCGAGGAGGTGCTCCCAAGCGTCGGTAGCGCCGTCCTTTGGTCGGCAATGGATCAGAATCGGCCGCTTGCGGCTGGCGGCAATCTCCAGTTGGCGAATCAGCCCCGCGCGCTGAACAGAATGCGGCGCGCCTTCGTGGTAGTAGTCCAGGCCGATCTCGCCGCAGGCGATTACCTCCGGCTCGGCCAGCAAACTGTCGAGCTGGGCGAGAACGGCGTCGTCAATCTCCGGCGCGTTGTGCGGATAAACGCCGGCGCTGGCGAAGAGGCGCGGCAGCCCGGCTCTGGCTCCGAATTTATCAGGCCGGAATTCATCCGGCCGAAATTCATTTTCGGGGGCCTGCCCGTTGAACTGGCGGCATATTTCCAGAGCCCGTCCCATTCCAGAAGCGTGCTCGCCAATGCCGATAGCCAGCACCGCGCCCACCCCCGCCTCGCTGGCACGGCGGAGCATAGCCTCGCGTTCGCCGTCGTAGCGCTCGCTGTCCAGGTGAGCGTGAGAATCAATCAACAAAAGGAAGACCTCCGCAGCCAAGTTGCGGGATTCCATGGGATTCCGCAACCTGAAAGCCGGCAATGCCAATCGCCAATTCCCGGGTGCCGGGTGCCCCAGGTTTCTCTTCTGAGAAGTCCTGGGATTTCAAGCCGAAGGCCCCTGCCCCACCGCAGGCGGTTACTTCAGTCGCGCGCCCAGCGGAACATCCTCCAGGAATCCGGCCAGCACCGGCGAGCCGCCTTCGAGCGAGGCGGCCAGCAGCATTCCGTTCGACTCCAGGCCCCGCATCTTGCGCGGAGCCAGGTTGGCCACGATCACGATCTTCCGGCCAACGAGCTTCTCCGGCTCGTAGTACTGCGCGATGCCGGCCAGGATCTGCCGCTTTTCGTAGCCCAGATCGACCTCCAGGCGCAGCAGCTTGTCGGCCTTGGGGACGCGCTCGGCCACCAGAATCTGGGCCACGCGCAGATCGACCTTGACGACGTCGTCAATCGTGATTTGCGGTTCCTGCGGTGGGACCAGCGATTGAACTGCGGCGGCAGCAGGAGCCGAGGACAATGCCACCGTTTCGTAGGCCTGGGCTTCAGCCGCCGCGTCATCGCCTATAGAATCAACTGGGGCATTATCCCAGGAGGTTTGCTTTTCAGGAATTTCGCTCATGATCGCCCCTTTTTCTGCTGTCTTTGCCGCTGGTATCGAGGCTGCCTCGTCAGCGTTTTTTGCGGCGGAGCCGCCGTTGGAGGCGGCTTCAATCACGCTGCTGCTGTTTTGCTCTTCAATCTTCTGCATACGTTCGATGGCGTCCTTTTCGGCGCGGGGAAACAGGGGCGCGGGCTCGCCAAACTTTGTCCCGGCCTTCAGCCCGCCCCACGAGAGTTCTGTCAGAAACGATTTCCTGGCCGCTTCGGCGATCTCGCCCTGGCCAAGTAGCAGCCAAACTTTGGCGGCCGCGTCGGGCAGGATGGGATAAACCAGCGCCGTGATAATGCGAATGGCCTCGGCGGCCGTGGCCAGCACGCGGGCCTGGAGCGCGATGTGTTCTGCCTCCGGGCGGTCCGTGGGCCGTTTCCAGGGCGCGTTGGCGGTCAGGTAATTGTCAACCTTTCCAATAAAGCCCCACAAGAATTTCAGGGCATTCGAGAAATCAAAGTTTTCAAATCTAGCATTAAAGGCTCCGATTGTGAATTCTGATTCTTGGCGTAGTTCCTCTTCGTCAGGCGTTTCATAAGGTATTTCCGGCGCCACTCCGCCAAAGAATTTGTGGACCATGTTGGCCACGCGGCTGACCAGGTTGCCGTAGCCGTTTGCGAGGTCGCCGTTGTAGCGCTGGACAAGAGCGTCGAAGGAGAAGCTGCCGTCCTGGCCGAAGGGAATCTCCCTGAGCAGGAAGTAGCGCAGGGCGTCAGCCCCCAGAACCTCATGAACGGTCTCGGCACGCACCACATTCCCCTTGGATTTGGACATTTTCCCCTGGTCGAAGAGCAGCCAGCCGTTGGCCCGCACCGAACGCGGCAGCGGAATCCCGGCGGCCATCAAAAAAGCTGGCCAGTAGACGCAATGGAAGCGGCTGATCTCCTTGCCGATCAGGTGCAGATCAGCCGGCCAGAACTTCGCAAAGCGCGCCTTGTCCTCTGGCGCATCTGACCCGTAGCCCAGCGCGGTGATGTAGTTGGCCAGCGCGTCCAGCCAGACGTAGATCACGTGTTTTTCGTCGCCGGGAACGGGAATGCCCCAGGAAAAACTGGTGCGGCTGACCGACAAATCCTTCAATCCCCCGCGCACAAAGGAGATCACCTCGCGCCGCGTCGATTCGGGGCCCATAAAGTCAGGGTTGGCCTCGTAAAACTCCAGCAGCTTGCGTTCAAAGGCCGAGAGCTTGAAGAAGTAGTTCTCCTCGCTCACCGTCTCAGTGGGGCGGCCGCAATCGGGGCAGATCGCGCCCGGAGGGCCGTCCACATAAAGCTCATCGCTCACGCAGTACTGGCCGGTATAGGAACCCTTGTAGATGAAGCCCCGGTCGCGCAACTCGGCAAACAATTTCTGCGTCCCGCGCTGGTGGCGCTCTTCGGTGGTGCGGATGAAGTCGTCGTAGCTCAGCCCCAGGAGGTCCCAGAGGCCGCGAAACTCCGCGGAGATGGCGCCGGCAAACTCTTCCGGGGTGCGCCCGGCCAGCGCGGCCGACCGCTCGATCTTCTGCCCGTGCTCGTCGGTGCCGGTCAGAAACCAGGTCTCGATGCCCAGCGCCCGCTTGCGTCGTGCGATGGCGTCGCAGACGATGGTCGAGTAGGCGTGGCCCAGGTGCGGCCGGGCATTCACGTAGTAGATGGGCGTGGTCAGGTAAAAGCGGTCTGGAGCGGATGCGGAGTTCGTCATAGGCGGGGCTTTGCGCTCAATTCTCCCCGTCGGCTGGCGGGATTTTCAGAGCAATCTACTCACCATCTTACGGCATTTTGATTCGTTTGCCCGGCTGCCCCGCAGACTGGCTGCCCCAGCATTTTCATTCAGGCCAGTTGACCTACAGAACTGGGTGCCCCAGGTCTCGATTTTGAGACCTGGGAGACCGCTAGCCTCAACCGGCCCCGGTTTACTGGCCGCGAAAGCCGCCCGGAGGCGCAATTCTGTTAAAATCACCTTGAAAATCAAGGATTTCTGAAAAATCTGCCAAGAACCTGGTTTTGGATGAAGGGTACGGGCTTTAGACCGTACATGACTGTCTGAATTGGATTTGGGGCTTTAGCCCCTGAGGGAATTGCTTGCCGCAATCTGTTTTCCCTCAGCGGCTAAAGCCGACGGTCAAGGTTTGCTCTGAACGGACGGGCTAAAGCCCGTCCCCTTCAAAATTCATGATTTCTGGGCAGATTTCTGAGGCATAAACGACGTGTACCTGGAATTGCAAAAACGGCTTGAGAGCCATCTTCGCGCGGTCTTGGCGGCAAAGTACGATCTTCAGCTTGAAACCATTCCGCTGGAGATTCCGCCGGAGCTGAAGTTTGGCGAACTGGCCACGCCCATCGCCTTTGAGCTGGCGCGCAAGCTGCGCAAGGCCCCCAAAATCATTGCGCAGGAGATTGTGGGCGCGCTCGCTGGCCTCGAAGGCTTTGGCAGCTTCGAGGTCGCCGGGGCGGGTTACATCAACGCGCGCCTCGACCGCACGGCCGGGGTGCGCGCGGTTACGTCCCAGGTCCCAAAATCGGGACCTGGGGCACCCACAATGCATTCACTGGTTGAGCACACGTCCATCAATCCCAACAAGGCCGCGCACGTCGGCCACCTGCGCAACGCCATTCTGGGCGACACCTTTGTCCGCCTGCTGCGTGCCGCCGGGCAAAAGGTGGACGTGCAGAACTACATCGACAACACCGGCGTGCAGGTGGCCGATGTGGTGGTGGGATTCCTGCACCTGGAAGGCAAAACAGTCGCCGAAGTCCGCCAGATCATCGCCGAGTGTGAGAAGAATACCGCCCACGCCCAGGACAAAGCTGGCGCCTTCGATTACTACTGCTGGAATCTCTATGCGCGGACCTCGCAGTGGTACACGAGCGGCAGCGACAAAGAAAATGAGGCGCGCAAGAAGCTGCGCTACGCCACGCTGCACGAGATCGAGCACGGCGGCAATGAGACGGCCGCGATTGCCGAGCTGATCTCGACTGCGGTTCTCCGGCGGCACCTGGAGACCATGCAGCGGCTGGGCATCGAGTACGATTTCCTACCCCGCGAGAGCGAGATTCTCCACCTGAAGTTCTGGGAGTCGGCCTTCGAGCAGTTGAAGCAGACCGGCGTGCTCTACTTTGAAACGGAGGGCAAGAACAAGGGCTGCTGGGTGATGCAGCGGCCCGGCGCCGAGGTTGCCGAAGGCGATCTGGACGAAGACTCCAAGGTCATCGTCCGCTCGAATGGCACGGTCACCTACGTCGGCAAGGACATCGCCTACCACCTGTGGAAGTTTGGCCTGCTGGGCAAGGACTTCGGCTACAAGCCCTTTTTCACCTACCCCAGCCACGAGTGCTGGATTTCCTGCGAAAAAGGCGAGGAGTTTCACCCGCATTTTGGCGGGGCGCAGGCGATTTATAACGTGATCGACGCGCGGCAGTCGGACCCGCAGGCCAATGTGATCCAGGCTTTGCGCGGCATGGGCCACGTCGATCAGGCCAATCGCTACACGCACTTCAGCTACGAAATGGTCGCGCTGACGCCGCGCTGTGCCGTCGAGCTGGGCTACGAGGTCTCCGAGGAGGATTTTAAGCGGCCTTACCTCGAGGTCAGCGGACGGAAGGGCTTCGGCGTCAAGGCCGACGACCTGATCGACAAGCTCATCAAGGCCACGCGCGCCGAGGTGGACGCCCGCCAGACCGGCGGAACGAGTGAAAATGCCGAGGCGGAACGGCAGCGCATTGCCCGTCAGATCGCCGTTGGCGCGCTTCGCTACTTTATGCTCAAGTTCACGCGCAACTCGGTAATCGCCTTCGACTTCAAGGAGGCGCTCAGCTTCGAGGGCGAGACCGGCCCCTACATTCAGTACGCCGTGGTGCGGGCGCGCAACATCTTCCGCAAGGCCGGGACGACGCCGGAGGCGGTGCTGGCGGAGTTTTCTGAAATCGATCCCTCCGCTTACCTCGAAGGCGAGGCCGCCGAGGAGATCTGGGCGCTATGGCTGCGCGGGGCGCGGCGCACGCTGGTTCTGGAGCAGTGCATTGCCACCTCGGAGCCGGCCTATCTGGCAAAACACGCCTTCCAGCTAGCTCAGGAGTTCAACAACTTCTACCATCTTCACCACATTCTGACCGAGGAAGACCCGCAGCGGAAGAGGTTTCTGCTGGCCACAGCCGCCGTTGCCTTGCGCGAGCTGGTGGTGGCGCTCAGTTGGCTGGGGATCGAAAGCCCGGAGGCGATGTAAGCCTTTTCTGTCTTGGAATCGGTTCAGAAATCTGTTTGAAAACTCGATTTCAGGCGAAGGGTACGGGCTTTAGTGGAGGGTACGGGCTTTAGCCCGTACATCAATGGAAGAAATAAGCCGGGGCTTTAGCCCCTGAGGGAGACTTCTCGCGGCTATTTGCATTCCCTCAGCGGCTAAAGCCGGCGATTCAATCTAGCTCTCAACGGACGGGCTGAAGCCCGTCCCCTTCAAAATTTATAGTTTGTAAACAGATTTCAAAAACTCATTTTGAGGCCGGTCAGGATTCCTGCTGGAGCGCACCGTGAAAGGCGCGCTCGAATCCGCCGATCGATTTCTCGATTCTCTCCATCGGAATGGTCAGCGAGAGGCGAATGTAGCCGGAGCGGCCAAAACCCGTTCCGGGGACGGCCAGCACACCTTCGGCCGCCAGCCGCTGGGTGAAGGCAATGTCGTCGGCGATGGGCGTTTTGAGGAAGATGTAGAAGGAGCCCTCGGGCCGCCGGACCTCGTAGCCGATGGCCGCGAGCGCGTCGCAGAGCAGGTTGCGCTTCCGCTCGTAGGGCGCGGGATCGATGGCCTCGTCGAGCGACTCCAGCATCACCCGCTGCCAGATCGCCGGCGCGTTGATGAAGCCCAGAATGCGATTCGAGAAGGCGCAGGCACGGCGCATCGCCTCCCGGTCCACGAGGCGCGGCGAGAGCGCCAGGTAGCCGATGCGCTCGCCCGGCAGCCCCAGCGACTTCGACCAGGAGTTGCAAATCGCCGTCTGGGCGATCAACGAGGCCACCTCGGGCTGACGGCCGCCGTCGTAAACGAAGGCCTTGTAAGGCTCGTCGCTGATGACGGTAATCGGCTGGCCCGCGCGCTCCAGAACCTGCTGCAAATCGCGCAGCACCGGCTCCGGGTAAACCCTTCCGGTGGGATTGTTGGGCGTGTTCAGGATCAGGGCGCGGGTGCGGGGAGTGATGGCCGCGGCAATGCGCTCCGGGTCGGGCAAAAACGCGGCGTCGGTCTCGACCGGGACCATGCGGCCGCCGTGGTTCGCGATATAAAACTGGTACTCCGGGAAAAAGGGCATTAAAACCAGGACTTCATCGCCAGGGTCGAGGATCGACTTCAGAATCACGTTGCAGGCGCCGGCCGAGCCGACGGTCATGAAAACGTCCTCGGCGACAAAATTCAGGCCGGTCTCGCGGTGGAGTTTTTGAGCAACGGCCGCGCGGACCTCGGGGTAGCCGGGATTCGGCATGTAGCCGTGCGAGCCGGGCTGGTTTTCAGCCGCCACGCGCCGCAAGGCTTCGAGCACCGCCTCGGGCGGCTCGACGTCGGGATTGCCGAGCGAAAAATCGAAGACCGCATCGGCTCCGCGCTCGCGCTTCAGCCGCACGCCCTCCTCGAACATTCGCCGGATCCAGGAGGCGTTTTCGAGTTGGCTGGCGATGGTTTTGGCAACGGGCATGGTCGTAATCCTCTTACTTTTTCAGAAGTTCTTCGCTGGGCGGGTGACCCTCGTCTCCTACATCGATTTATCAAGCTGAGGGTGCCCCCGGTCCCTCGCTTTTGGGGACCGGGGAGGAGGAGCCGAACTACCGGTAGCTCCTCCACACGAGTAGTTGCCAACCTCTCTCGCCTTTCATGCAACCCAAGAATACTCCAACTGTGAATCCGAAGGCAGTGAAATGGCTGGCTTAGCTCCCCGGTCCCCAAAAGCGAGGGACCG
>Ga0326727_10026176_pt1 | contig 10854 bp, 9 predicted proteins | sample MB2enrmetagenome_FD_207643 | JGI IMG/M metagenome (GOLD analysis project Ga0326727, IMG submission 207643) | Lab enriched peat soil microbial communities from McLean, Ithaca, NY, United States - MB29MY | ecosystem: Environmental > Terrestrial > Soil > Wetlands > Peat | place: USA: New York... | reverse complement strand
GAAGCTCGCCAGCCCGATCCTCTTCAAGGTCAATGTGAGGCCCAAACTCGCTCAGCCCCTGTCCCAGTCCTTGTCCCAAGCCCTTCAACGCTCCATCCGCGGAGACCTGTACGGCTCGAAGACCGGGTATTTCAGATCTTGCCATCGCCAAAGCGCGGGAAGCCAGCGACTGAAAACCGGCAACTCCAACAAATTCACCAAGGCTCCGGCGCAGCTTCTCATAGACGCGAAGGGCCGGGGACTCCATTGGCTCGGAGGCCTTGCCCGCACCGGCTTCATAAGTAAGAAGACAATGGGCCAAATCTCGCGTTCCTGGGGTAGCCGTCATGTTCAATCCCGCATGGTTCAAGGCAGCAGATTTCAATTGCCGTTATACGCCTGGTAAGAGGATCAGGGCGGCGATTCTGTCCTTTCTTGAAGCGCCCTCGCGGTTGGAGTATTCGCCATCCAGAGCCGGGTTGGATGGCGCAGCGGCGGAACTCAATTCATGTAGAGATTCGTTTTCAGGTCAGGCGCCTCTTCTTGCGGGCCGCCGGCCTTGCTTCGGATGAGCGTGAAGACATCCAGAACCGTGGCGATACTGCGAAGGTTCCCCGCAACACTGAGAAGTCCATCGGTCATGCCGGGATGTTTGTCTGCCAGGGTTTCAATACGTTCGCTCACACTCCTCAGCCGATCAATTTCCAGCAGAAGGTCCTCGAAAGCCGCAGCCAATAGCGGCCCATCGGCCGCTGAGGCACTCGTGTCCTCTGTGGCCGTGGCCGACTCAGTGCCGGCGTCAGCCTGGAGGCGCAAGTCTTCTATCAAACGCAGCGTTGTTGCCTCGCCAAGGAGGGTAAGAAACAGTCCGAGCAACTGCGCAATCAGAATGACTCCAACCTCGCCATCCTCGTCCGCGTCGGTCTGGGATTCAACTTCGCCGAGACCGCGCAAACCTCCATTCGCGGTAATCTGCACGGCGCTGAGGCGGGGAGATTCCGACTTGGCAAGAGCCAAAGCACGGGAGGCGAGCGCCTGAAAACCGTCGACTCCCACGGGTGCGCCAAGTTGCCGGCGCAGCCTCTCATAGACGCGCACAGTTGCAGGCCCGGCTTGCAGGGAGACCGTACTTGCATCGGTCTCAGAAGCAACCAGGCTGCGGGCCAAATCACGCGTCTTTTGTGGAGGAAGCATCGGTTCCGTTCCTTCCTTATGCGCTGCGCCTCGGTTGAACGTGAGGCGTCTTTCGCAATGATACTCTTATGCTGATTTTCTTAGTGGCGAAATCCTCCGCGCGCTTCACCAGACTCCATTTTGACGTCACGTAGTCCAAGTGACACGAAATATTTCTGGAAAGGTGAGCAGAATTGAACAGGCCGTTTTCGCCTCCGGTCAAAGAGCCTGCCCAATGAGGCGGCAATTGGAATGGGAGACTCCCGCGCCGGCGCCTGCTCCTGACCTGGCCGCCTGCCTGCGCAGGGTGCGATGAGCAATTGCGACCAGCTTTCCGCAACCAGGCCGTTGGATACTGGTCGCTAGAGGGCTCTACATCAGGCAGGACACTTCCCAAAGGAGGGCCTTACCTGGTGGCAGATACTCAAGGCGCAGGGAGATCTCAATGGATCTCAACCAATTGAATCCACCACCAAACAGAGGAGAGAATCAAAATGAAACCGAGCACAAACGATAGGACAACAGGCAAGCTTCACGAAGTCAAAGGCGCAATCAAGCAGAAGGCCGGCGAGCTCACGAAGAACCCCAAACTGGAAGCTGACGGCAGAGCTGAAAAGTATGCCGGAAAAGTTCAAAATGTTGTCGGTAAGATTGAAAAGGCTGTAGGAGCATAAGCGAATCAACATCGAACTCGGAGACGAGAGAGGTTAAGAGACCATGGCGCAATCAGTGTTTGAACAAGCGGGCGAGCAAATTGCCGATACGGCGCACAAGGCTTCCCGGGCGGCATCTGCTGTTGCGGATGCACTTGAGGACGGCGTGGGAGCAGCGCGGCGCGCCGCAAAACAAAGCGGCTATGCCGCCGCAGAGCTCCTTGACGATACAAAGAGGCGAGTACAGCGGCATCCGATTGAAACAGTTGCGGCGACATTCGCGGCAGGCATTGCGGCTGGAGCAGCGATCGGCTGGTTGCTGAGGCGAGGGCGGCAATGCAACAAAGCGGATGCGCGGGAAAAGGTCCAGGAATCTTATCCCTCCCCGCTGAATGTCTCAAGAACTTAGGTTGCTACGCCATGAGGCAGTGCCCGCAAAGATCCTGATTCAACCGGGAGAGATTGTCGCGCTCAGCACGCTGGTAGTGCCGGGGGGCGATTAGCGAGGGCTCACGGAGCAAAGGGAAGGAAGCGGCAAGCATACAGTTAACTATTGATTCTAAGTGGTAGGCGAGGCGGGAATCGAACCCACAACCCCCGGCTTAGAAGGTCCAACCGGGAGCAATTCCCTGCCTTGCCGCCATTTACCCTTATTTACTTTCGGCTAATGTTTTTGCGGGTTTGAGCCGTGCGTGTATTACGGCACCTTGCAGAGGCTTACTGTGGGGACTCCCCCCAAATTCCACCACACTCCCCACAATTTCTCCCACAGTATTCTGGCTCATTTTTTTCCGCGCTAAACTCGAGCCAAATGCCCTGCAGCGCGCCGATTCCCTTTGGGAGATGCCGTTTCACTCGGCGCTAGTAGGCGGGAGCGGAGGCATACAGTTTCTGCGCTGGCCGACCACAGGAGGTTCTCAATACCGACTCGGGTCGCGGCTGGAGCACCGGTCTTTTTCTTTATGCGGCCGTCTGTCATCGCCGATTCCAAGAGAATCGGAATCTCGATGCGAATTCAGGCAGTGAGATTGGACAGGAAACAATCAGGAATCAACAGCCTGTATACGGCTCCGCCCCAATCCCCCAGAATCTCGCCTTCCCGCTATCCTCCGCGCAGCGATGCTCCGGCTTGCGATGTCTTCAAAACCGCCGGATTTCCCGCATCGGGAGGCTGCATCGCGAGGAGCTTCATGGCCTCCGCCAAGTTCTATTCCACACTCTTTTGTAACGGATTCCATGTTCTGGGACTTTATTCATATGAATGCACAATTCAAGGACATTTCAACCAATCAGCGCTTGCCCATATCGATCTCTGGGCTTTTCTCTTTTGCTTTGTATGGGGGGATTGGCCGCCGCGGCGCAAGAACCGCTGACGCTTCGGCAGGCCATCGATAAGGCTCTGGGGCAGAGCCCCGAAGCGCAAATTGCGCGGGCCAACAACCAGGATGCCAGTGCCGCTGCCACCTTGGCGCGTACCCAACTTATGCCGCAGCTCAACTTCACTGAAGACATATCGCGTGGTAACGATCCGGTCTATGCATTCGGCACCCGTCTGCGGCAGCGTCAGTTTACGCAAGCTGATTTTGCGCTGAACGCGCTTAACTTTCCCCAACCCATTGGGGATTTCTCTACACGCTTCTCCGGCTCGTGGACGGGATTCGATTCCTTCAAGATGCAGAGGGAGATTCATCGCGCCGATCTCTTCAAGCAGAGCTCTTTGTCCTCCGCCAAGGCGGTGGACCAGCAGATTGTGTTTCACGTTGTCGGGGCGTACCAGCAAGTGCTGTATGCGCAGCGCGAGATCGACGTCGCCCAACATGAGCAGGAAACGGCGGCGGCGCTTTTGACATCGATTGAGGATCACGTCAAGGCCGGCCTTGCGGTGGAATCGGACCGGATGTCGGCCCAGGTGAATGTGGCGGCGAGGAAAGAAGAACTGATTGCGGCCCAGGGCGACCTGGAACTGGCGTGGGCTCAGTTGCGCGAGGCGATGGGAGCTCCGGAGCTGAAGGCATCGGAGTTGAAGCCAATCGAGCCCCATGCATTCCCGCAGCTCCCGCTGGAACAGGAGATGGCCACGGCCGCAAAGGCGCGGCCCGATCTGGCGTCCCTGGGAGAGGCGCAATCGGCGCAGGCGTCAGCCGTCGGAGCGGCGAAATCGGAGTTTGGCCCGCGCGTGAGCGCCTACGGAAACTGGGAGGAAGATCGGACGTCGTTTACCGGCACAGGCGGGAACAACTGGGTGGCCGGCGTCCAGATCAGCGTAGACATTCTTCCCTTCGGCAAGCGCACAGAATTGGCGCGGGAGAGCGCCGCAAAGCAAAGGATCGACGCGCAACTGGCCGCCTCGCAGCAGCATGTGCAACTCCAAGTGAGCCGGGCGCACATTCATAGCCAGACGGCTGCATTGCAACTGGAGACGGCGCAGGCCGCGATGGACCAATCGGCCGAGAGTCTTCGCATCCTCAAGAATCGCTACGGCGCGGGGCTTGCCACCATCACGGATCTGCTTCGAGCCGAGGATGCCGAGCGGCAGAGCCAGTCGAATTACTGGCATGCGGTGTACGGCAACGCCATGGCCTATGCCGAACTGCTATACGCGACAGGGACGCTGACTCCCGATGCGGCGGAGGAATTGCAATGAAGATGTTCTTGGAAGCAAGCCTGCTTGCCGTTTCAGGGGCGATGATGGCCGGTTGTCATGGCGGCGAAGCCACTTCACCGGTGACCGTACAAACCATGCAGGCGCAGGTGGTAGAGAGCCAGCAGCAGCAGGTACCACTGAACGTGCGCTCCACGGGCACCGTTCATGCGCGGGAGACCGCAATGGTGTCTGCGCAAGTCCCCGGCCGCATCCAGCAGGTTCTGGTGCGCGAGGGAGACAGCGTGAGGGCCGGACAAACCCTGGCCGTGCTCGACGATGCTGGATTGCGCGCTTCCGTCGATCAGACGCAGGCGGCAGTGAGGGCGGCGCAAAGCGAAGAGGCCGCCGCGCAGACTGACGCCAAGCTCGCTGCCAGCACATTGGAGCGCTACCGGCAACTGGAGGCCGAGAAGAGCGTAAGCCCGCAGGAGATGGATGAGGTCTCGCGGCGGGCCGAGGCGGCAGCGGCCAGGCTGGATGCCGTGCGTGCACAGGCCGATGCGGCAAAGGCCCAGGAAAGCGGGGCGCGCACCATGCTGGGCTATACGCGACTGCTGGCGCCGTTTTCCGGTATCGTGACAGCGCGAATGGCCGATCCGGGGACACTGGCTTCGCCGGGTGTTCCGTTGCTCCAGGTAGATGAAGCCGGAGCCCTGCAGCTCGAGACCTCGGTGGATGAGTCGGCGATCGGCGCGATTCACAAGGGGATGAAGGTGCAGGTGGTGATCGATGGCGCTGGTTCCACGAGTATGACGGGGACCATCGCGGAGATCGTGCCCGCAGCCGATCCTTCAACCCACAGTTTTCTGGTCAAGATTGACCTGCCATCCTCAAGTCAATTGCGCGCCGGCATGTATGGAACAGCGGAGTTTGCCAACGGTGTCCGCAATGCGATTCTCATTCCGCGCTCCGCAGTTGTCGTGCGCGGCTCGCTGAACTGCGTGTATGTTCTCGACGGCCAGGGAGTTGCGCAACTCCGTTATCTCACCCTGAGGGAGGCTCAAGGCAATCTCGTGGAAGTTCTCTCAGGCATCTCCTCGGGCGAAAAACTTGTTGACGCACCTTCGGACCGCGACCTTGCCGGCAAGCGCATCGACACCGGCACTGAGGTCCGGCCATGAAGCAAGACCTGGGGATTGCCGGACGTCTGGCGCATGCATTTCTCAACTCCAAGCTGACACCGCTCTTCATTGCGGCATCATTGGCCCTGGGAATCTTCGCGGTCGCTATCATTCCCCGCGAGGAAGAGCCGCAGATTCTTGTGCCAATGCTGGACATTACCACCGCAATGCCGGGTGCATCTCCCGCAGAGGTCGAAGAGCGCGTAACGCTGCCCATCGAAACACTGGTGCACCAAATCTCCGGCGTCGAGTACGTGTACTCGACATCGTCTCCCGGTCAGAGCCTGGTGATCGTGCGTTTTCTGGTGGGCACTCCCCAGGAAGATGCGCTCATCAAGGTCTATAGCAAGCTCTACTCGAACTTCGATCGCATGCCGCCGGGAGTTTCGCAACCGATTATCAAGGCGCGCTCCATTGACGATGTCCCCATCCTGGCCTTGACGCTATGGGGCGAGCGTTACGACGGCTATCAACTCCGCGCCATCGCGGAAGAGATGCAACACAACATCGAACAGGTTTCCGATGTATCGGAGACAACCATCATCGGCGGCCTTCCGCGCACCATGCGCGTGGTGCTAAGCACCGAGAAGCTGAATGCCTACGGTTTATCTCCGGTGGCTATCGTCGGGCATCTTCAGGCCGCGAATGCAAGCGTGCAGGCGGGCAATTTCGCCGAAAACAACCGGGAGATCCGCGTCGACGCCGGCAATCTCTTCACCGGCCGCGAAGATCTTGAAGCGGTGGTGGTGGGCGTGGTTCGCGGGCGTCCGGTATACCTGCGCGACGTTGCTGAGAAGATCGTGGACGGCGCCGCCGACCCGGCGGACTATGTGGTCTACGGCACCACGAACTCGAGCGCATCGGCTGGGCGCCAGTACCCCGCAGTGACCATCACCGTGGCCAAGCGCAAAGGCACTAATGCCACCGATATCGCCAATGCGGTACTCAAGAGCGTCCGCCGCATGCAGGGTGTAACCATACCCAACGACGTGACGGTGACCACCACCCGGAATTACGGAGAGACGGCAAAGGACAAGTCCAACGAGCTGCTCGAGCACTTGCTGTTGGCGACTTTGTCGGTAACCTTGCTGGTCGCGCTCTTCCTGGGCTGGCGTGAGTCGGGTGTGGTGCTGCTGGCCATTCCGGTCACCCTCGCTCTCACCATGTCGGTGTTCTACTTTCTGGGCTACACCATCAATCGCGTTACGCTCTTCGCTCTCATCTTCTCGATCGGCATCCTTGTGGATGATGCCATCGTTGTGGTCGAAAACATGGTGCGTCACTTCCGGCTCAGGGAGAACCATGGCCGGTCGATGAGTGAAGTCGCGGTAGAAGCGGTAGCCGAAGTGGGCAACCCCACCATTCTGGCTACCTTCGCCGTCATCGCGGCGGTACTGCCCATGGCCTTTGTCCGCGGGCTGATGGGACCCTACATGCGGCCCATTCCCGTAGGAGCATCGGCGGCCATGCTTTTCTCGCTGCTGGTTGCCTTTGTGGTTTCGCCCTGGGCAGCCCTTCGCCTGGTTGGCCGACATCTTGAAGGGGCCAAAATCCTGGAGCCGGAGACCGAAAACTGGCGGACCAGGCTCTATCGGCGCATCATGTCACCGCTGATTCAATCCCCGCGCAATCGCGTTCTGTTTTTTGTCGGAGTGGCTGTGCTGCTTCTGATCTCGTTGGCGCTGGTGCCCCTGGGATTGGTACGCGTGAAGATGTTGCCATTCGACAACAAGAGCGAGCTGCAGGTGGTGATCAATATGCCCGACGGCACGCCGCTCGAACAAACCGCGCGAGTCGCGCAGGCATTGGGCGAGGAACTTGCACACCAGCCGGAGGTGTTGAACTACCAGACTTATACCGGAACCTCCGGTCCCTATAACTTCAACGGGCTGGTGCGCCACTACTACATGCGCCGCCAGCCGAATCAGGCCGACATCCAGGTGAACCTGCTGCCGGCAAAACAGCGCAGTGTGCAGAGCCATGCCATTGCCAAGCGGCTTCGTCCGTTGCTCGACGCGATCGGAAACGCCTACGGCGTGCGCATTCAGGTCAGCGAAGTTCCACCCGGGCCGCCGGTTGTACAAACGTTGGTGGCGGAGGTTTACGGTCCCGACCTGGCTGGTCAGACCCAGGTTGCCCAGCAGATCAAGTCCATCTTCCAGCACACTCCGGGCGTTGTTGACACCGACTGGTACGTCGAAGACCCGCAACCGAGACTGATCATGCGCGTGGACGAGGTCAAGGCCGCTGAGCACGGCATCGCGGTCTCCGACGTTGCGCATGCCCTGGCGCTGGCCATCTCGGGAGCCGAGGTCGGCCTGATCCACGATAAGGCCGCGCGCGAGCCGGTGCCCGCGATCGTCGAGCTTGACCGCGCGGATCGTTCCTCTGAGCAGGGTCTAGAGAATATCCGTTTGCCCGGCGCCGACGGCGGCATGGTTTCTCTGCGCGAATTGGTCATTGCCGAGCACACAACCCTTGAGCCCAGCATCTATCACAAGAATCTGCGCCGCGTGGTGTATGTCACGGGAGACGTCGCTGGTGCGGAAGAAAGCCCCGTCTATGCCATCCTCAAAATGAACAAGGACCTGGACCACCTCACTCTTCCGGCCGGATACACGCTGGCCCGCCATAACGCGGCGATGCCGGATTCGACAGATCACTATTCGATGAAGTGGGACGGCGAATGGCAAATCACCATCGAGGTCTTCCGCGACATGGGGCTGGCCTTCGCCGCCGTGCTGGTTCTCATCTACGTTCTTGTCGTCGGCTGGTTCCGCTCCTTCATCGTCCCGCTGATCATCATGGCGCCCATTCCGCTTACCCTGGTCGGCATTATGCCGGCGCATGCCATCCTGGGCGCATTCTTTACGGCGACTTCGATGATTGGCTTCATTGCCGGCGCCGGCATCATCGTGCGCAACTCGATCATCCTGGTTGACTTCATCGAGCTTAGAATCCGCGAGGGAATGCCGTTGGCCGAGGCGGTGATTGACGCGGGTGCCGTTCGCTTCAGGCCCATGCTCCTGACCGCGGCCGCGGTTGTGGTTGGCGCCAGCGTGATTCTCACCGACCCCATCTTCCAGGGGCTTGCCTTGTCGCTGATTGCGGGAGCTGTCGCATCGACATTCCTCTCCTGGCCGACCATCCCCGTGCTTTACTTCATGGTTCACTCCCGGCGTCATTCAGAGCCCACACCACAATCCGATCCCAATCAAGGAGATTCGTTATGACAGTTGAACGCGGTTTACGGCTGATGGCAGGCATCGTCGTACTGCTGTCGCTTGCACTCGCTCACTTCTTTTCGACCTACTGGCTCTGGCTGACGGTATTCGCCGGACTAAACCTGTTGCAGTCTGCCTTCACAAACTGGTGCCCGGCAATGCCCATTCTGCGCGCCTTGGGCTTGAAAGTTGCCAACTGCGGCGCCGTCAAATAGAGCAACGTCCCGGGCCGCTATACTGGTTGAGTCTCTGAGAGACTCCAGTCGATGCGACCTGAACTGACAAGAGCCATAGACCTTCTGGGCCAAAACACTCCTGAAGCTGTTGAAGAGGCGATAGGCCTGCTGCAGAACACGGTCTATTCCTTCAGCATGAAGGTCTGCGGGCATGCTGAAGATGCTGAAGACACCATGCAGGAGGTGCTTTTCCGCTCTCTCAAGCACCTGGCCAGAATTCAGAGCCCGCAAGCTCTTGCGGTCTGGCTTTACACCGTCACCAGGAACCGTTGCTGGCGCATGCGCCGCAAGCCTGCTCATGCTCCAGCAAACATGCTCTCGCTCGACGAGCTGATGCCCAGCGATGAAGAGTTGGGGTTGTTGCTCCAGGATGCCGGGAAAGGCACAGAGGGCAACCTGCTCCACGCCGAGCAGAATCACCTGCTGCAACAGGCGATCCTTCGCATTCCGGCGACCTTGCGCATCGTTCTCGTACTTCACGATATGGAGGAGCTGACCACCGAACAAGTTGCGCAGATTCTCTCCCTTCAGCAGGGAACGGTTCGCATTCGGCTTCATCGGGCACGTCTGAGCGTGCGCAAGCAGATGAACCAACTCCTCAGGGGCACTGCCGAGCATGGGAGTCATTCCAGACCCTTCCTGAAGAAGCCCAAGAGGGCCAGGGCAAGGCGTGGACAACGCCCTGTGGAATGCCTCGATCTGTTCGCCAACCTCTCAGAATACCTGGATGGACGAGTGGAACCTCTCACTTGCGAACAGATGCGCGTACATATCGAGGCATGCCCGTCTTGCGTGGCGTTTCTGCGCGGCTTGCGCACCGCCATCGATCGCTGCCGCTCCCTGGAGATTCCGTGTGACCCGGCCGTCGCCCTTCAACTTCGCGCTGTTCTTACACGAGAATACCTGCGCATGTTGGTTAGTTAACGCACCGCGTCGATTCTTGCCGCGACTAGCTGCTTTTAGAGATTAGTTGAGCAACCTATTTGCGCGATTGTGCTATCAAAGTACTTGAGGTCTCTTACTGGGCCGGCGCGGTAATGGGTTGCGTCAGCCGAATGGGTCAGACCTCGATCATTATCGCGGTGAAAGTGCAACGTTGGAGTGCAACTCGGTCATTCGATCTCTTGGGGATGCTCGCGTTCCTGGGATTGTCCGTCTGCGTCTTCACATGGGGTTTGCAATACAAGCTTTCGCTTTACGATCCACCTCAGGCAGCTTCTCATCAGATTCCACAGGCCAAGCTCCTATCCAGAAATGAGCAATCCGGAAGCACGGGCAGCCCACTGGTAGTTCAATCGAAAACCTCCACCAGGGTTAGCTACAGCGTTCCTACCGCTGTTTTCTTTGTTCTATTGCTGGCCCTCAGCATATTAAACCCGCAAACATCAGGCCAAAGGGAAGAGCGCGCGAGCCGTTCGTGGCATCTTCATCGCGGCCTATCGAATATCTTCTTCGTTCGCCCACCTCCCATCCTCGCCTAGTTATTCCCCCGCATTAAATTGACGCATCCGGATCGGGCCAATTGGCCGGCTGTCGCATGTCGTGTTCTTTACCGGCGGAAATGTTGCGCCAGTTTAATTCCAGCAGTCACAAAACTCCGTTTAAGAGGTGCAATCAAGACATGCGAAAGCTAGCCTCCTTGATTCTCGCCATTGGATTGGCGTTTCCGGTCGCGGCGAGCATCGTTGCCTGCCACGCGGCGGATAGCAGATCAGAAGCGAGAGCTGCAGCGGTTCCATCCGCAAAGGTCGCCACGGCGCAGCGGGGCGATATCTCCCATGTGCTGACTTTGGCCGGGCAGTTCCAGCCGTACCAGGTTGTGGA
>Ga0326727_10026171_pt1 | contig 10856 bp, 5 predicted proteins | sample MB2enrmetagenome_FD_207643 | JGI IMG/M metagenome (GOLD analysis project Ga0326727, IMG submission 207643) | Lab enriched peat soil microbial communities from McLean, Ithaca, NY, United States - MB29MY | ecosystem: Environmental > Terrestrial > Soil > Wetlands > Peat | place: USA: New York... | reverse complement strand
GGCCCACAACGTCGCACCATGCGGACAAGAATGTCCGCGCTCCGCCAAAAATCGCGACCGCTGCGCGGGCTTTCTGTTCTGCATGCCTAAACTCACACACATTCTCCGGCACCCACTGCCCTCCGCAGTCAGGCTTCGCTCGTCCCTCGCTCGCCTCGACTGCTCCGGGCCGCTCAGCTTCTCTGTTCCTTAAGCTCACTGAACTGTTGCCCATGTCCACCTCTCCGGTGCGATACACCGTCGTTTGTGCCGCGCTCGTGTAATACGCCGGTGTCCGGCCTTCCATCTCGCTCCGCGCATTACACCACTTCACCGCCTCATACCAATCAATCGTCTGGACCGGATGATTGGCCGCCTTCCCCGATCCGGGGTAGTCAAAATTGTAACCGTGACTTGTGGCCCACTGATAAACACTGTCCCACAGCGCCTTTGTCACGTCATACTTGTCCATGTAAAATGCGCTCGCATAAACCGTATGCAGCGGCAGTTCATCGGACCATCCCTCGCTTGGGTCCTTGCAGTTGCCCATGGTGAAGCTGCCGGCGGGGATGAGCGCCATGCCCGAGGGGGCGGCCGCATCATCGGCGGTGACGCGGAAGCGGACGTTGGCGGAGTAATGCCCGCCTCAACCCGCGCCGGCGTTCCAGGTGATTTGTTTGTTGGCGCCGGGCGTGACCGCGCTGCCCCAACCCGAGCCGCTGAAACTCGTGGCCGGCAGCGTGTAAGAGGCGCCCCCATCGGTGGACACGAGGACAGTAATGGCAAGGGAAGCGCTGTCCGGGTCGGCCAAATCGTAGTAGATGTCAACCAATTGCGTGCCCGGCCGCTGCGCCGCGCGGACGTTGGAGACCACCGGCGGCGCGCCCGCCGTCGCGTAATTCGCTCCACAGAAAAGGAGCAAGCACAGGAGCACTGCGCGGTGTCCAACATGACGGTCTGAATCATTCATAAGCACTCCTTGCGTCGTTTGTTCGCAGAATCCCACGGAGCGCGGACATTCTTGTCCGCATTCGGCGTCCAATGTTCGTAGGGGAACGAAAGGGGTTAAGGGGCACCCAAAGCGGACAAGAATGTCCGCGCTCCGATTGCGCAGTGGAGTTCAGTCCAGGCCGAGTTCCTTCTTAACGCGGGACCAGGGGATGCGCGGCCTGTGGCCGTGGGCTTTCTTGACACGCTCGATGGTGCGGGCGTCCTCGATGTCTTCGATGGTGTCCCGCATCTGGCGGAGCAAAGACGTGGCCCGAGCCACCTGCTTGTCCAGCAGCGCCCAGTTGGCCTCTGGCTTGGAACGAGCGAGAGCGGCGTTACTCATAAATGTCTTTTCGGTCGCCAACATCATAGACCACCATCACGGGGCCTTCCAGTTCAAAAAGCACGCGGTAGTTGCCGGCGCGGAGGCGGTATTTGTTTTTGAAGCCCTTGAGCTTCTTCACGTCGCCCGCCAGGTCGGTCTGCGCGCGGTCTATTTTCCGGCCGATGAGGCGGCGGGTGTCCCTCGGCAATGCCCGCAGTTGGTCCCGAGCCGGGGCCATGAATTCGACTTCGTAGCCCATGTCCGACGATCACCATAGCTGGCGGCCCTGGCCACGAGCACCTCAGGCTGCAAACGGACAGCAGCCGAAGCCGCGCGAATGGGTTAATGGTTTCCTGGTCTAGCTCGTACTTGTGCTCTTGATTCTCGGTTGGGCCTCTCCCAACAGTGGCAAGTGAATCAGAAACCTTGATGCCCTGCAAGCGCTTTTTGAGGGAATTCGTGTGCCACCGATGGACGCGGATAGACCCAGTGCGGCTTGCGCCCCAGCCACAGGGTATGGAGTGCGGCGGGAAGCGAAGCGCCACGCCGCTTTCGGAAGCAAGGCCACGCTCGGAAAGCGGTGTCGCCGCTGTGCTCTGCCACCGCACTCCAAATCTTTGTCGTCAGTGCGCGGAGTTGCATGATTGTAGCGTGCCTATCCGTTTCGTTGCCAAGAGCCGAGAACTTTGCAGCCAGACACGCAAAAAGAAGGGAAGATGCGTGTGGAGATTCCCTGTTTGGCAAGCAACCGGATAGGCATGGATTGTAGTACGCATCGAGGTAGGGTTCGCCGCCACAAGCCGCAGAGACCCGCGAGGACGAAGCCCGGAGGTTCTTGTCCGCAGTTCCCTGGGCGCTATTCCGTGCTGAATGCAGCTCGGACCGCGGCAAATCAAGGCGTCCGACGCCCCAGCAGAGTTCTGAACCCGGCTTGCTCGAAGTGATGGTCGCCGGTCAGAGCTTGCTCGAGGCCTTGGCTTAGAAGGTGTCAGCGAAGACGCGGGTCATCGCTTAGCCGTGCCGTAGAGGTAATGGTCGTGCTGGGAGGCCCAGTCCGGCGGGAGCTCCGGCATGGAGCGAGCGATTGCGCGTAGTTCCTCGACCAAAGCGCGGCGGTCGGCTTCGGGCTCCAAAGATTCGACGCGGACTTTTTGACCCCTCGGGCAAGCTGACCTCTGGCGGCAGCTTCACCACTCCATTCTCAACTGTGCCCGTGTAACTCATAGTTCAGCGTGTCTGACTGCTTCAACCGTCGCATACAGGCGGTACCCGTTCAAACCAAATGTTCCTGCCCGCCCCGGAAAGCAGGAGCTTGATGCAGCCTGCCGGTTTGAAGGAGCCCTTTCCGCACGCCCGGCATGGGGGCGAGCTTCCGGCAGTATCCATGGATCAGAATTACCCCTTACTTTTGGTTGAATCTCTGACTCACGGCCTCTCATCGGGCGCGGACAGGCAAGGGTACCCTGGGGGCAGTGCAGAGGGCAGGGGCAGGGATGAGGGATGAAACCTGAAAGCTGAAACCTGAAAGGCGAAGGGCCGGCAGGAGCCAGCAAAAACCAGCCTCAAGTGTGGCGGAGGCCGGTTACATGTGAGGAACAAGGTTGGCGCAAGCCACGGAATACGGTGAGCATCGCGTGTTGGAGGTCAAGGGGTTAGCCGCGAAAAGGCACAGAAAGCGCAAGCGATGGCCAAATTCCCCTCGCTTTTGCGTCTTTTGCCCTTCTTTGCGGCAGGCCCTGCAATCGGCTTCCGAGCTTTGGATAAGCTTGCCTGATTAAAAAAGGGGCATCGGGGGTGTTCTACGGGTATAGGGAGGGTCCAGGGTGGTACCAGGGTGCCCCCAGACCACCCCGAGGGATGCAGGGAGGGGGGGTTGTATTCGGGTTGCTTATGGTGAACACCCTGAGGCGAATGCGGAATGCGAAGCGCCGCGGAGTCGGCCGAAGGCGCCGAAAGCCACGCCGAAGCGAGGGTGGAAGGCAGAAAGAATGGAGAAGAGCCGTGATATTGCCTTCTCATTCGCCTCCGGCCCTCTGGCGACACTACACTAGATGATTCACCCTAAACTCCGCAGTTGGAAGTGAACAACAAAGGCGCGAAGACGCGAAGAAAGTGCAGGGAGATGGCAAGTTGGGGGGGGGGATTTGGGTTCACCTGCCAGGTGAAGGTTGCCGACTTTGGTCAAATGCCAAGCATTGCCTTGTTTTCAGCCTTCCCGTCTTCGTGACTTCGCTGTTCAACTGCGGCATCCAGGTTCACTTGTCTGACGCTGGGGGGCAGTCAATGGCGCCGGCTGCTCCGCCATCGGCGGGACGCTGAAGGCCGGTGAAGTCGTAAAGGAACGGGCCGTTGAACTCCCAGGCGTAAAGTTCCTCGATGGTCGTCTTCGAGTCGGCCAGCGTGCCGCGGGCAATGCGCAGGAAGTCAATCGCGCCGTTGAGGTAATGGCCGTTGGGCGCGCCAGCGACGTAGAGGTCGGCGTCATTGGCCAGAGACGCGTTCGCGCCGAGACCAGGCCCACCGGCGTCCCGCTTGCCGTCGAGGTAGATGGTGAATGTTCCTGCCTTGCGGTCGGCCTCGGCAATGACGTGGTGCCATTGACCATCGTTGACGGGACTCCGGCTGTCCAGCCAGGTTGGGGTACCGCCCGAAGTCGTTGCCAGGGTCACGCCGCCCTCTTTGTTGACTCCCAGCACGAATCCGGCGTCATCCATCTTCTGAATCAGCACGGCGTCCGTTAGCCCAGCCGCCATTTGGAAGTAGGTCTCGATGAGGAAGTTCGAGGTGTAGATTTGCGGATTGGACAGGTCGGCCCCTTTCACCGTGCGTTCCTCGTTGATCCGCTCTCCGCCGGTTGTGACGGTGCGGGTCTTGCCATTGGCGTCGCCCACGGGAACGGCCTCCGTGGCGACGAGCGTGTGATCGTTCCAGTCACCGGTGGGCGACAGATAGACCGTCAGGACGAAGCTGCCCAGTTCGGGCTTGTCCACGGGATGGAAGGTGAAAGTGTAGGGCCCGGGGCCGTTGACGTCCTGGGCGGGCCCGCCCCAGGCGTTACCGCCGCCGAAGGCGCCGTTCTTTTTGGTCCAGTTCAGGTCCGCGAGCAGCTTCAGGCCGGCTTTCACGCCGTGCAGGACCAGTTTAGCCTGGTAATCTTCGCCAGGCTTCATGGCGATCGGGAAAGTCGCAGTCAACCACCGCGGCGCATCGTAGCTGACAGGATAGCTGACTGTGCGGTTGATGTCCGCATTGCTCAGGACGGCGTATTGGTTATCCCCGTTGAAGTGAAGGGCACCCGTGGTCCAGTTCTCGAGCGGGCCATCCTGGTAGTCCTTCAGGGTAACATTGACGCCCTTGAGCGGATAGGTGGGGAACTTGTAGTAGTCGTCCCGTCCCGTGTAATAGGCGGACATGCACCAGTGCTCATCCAGGACACGCGTCGGATCGCCCGGGATGGGATAGAAGTTCCACTCGGCGACCGTCTCGTAGAGGCTCCACGGCACGAAGACCTTCGCTCCACGCCCGCGGGCAGCCGAGCGGGCAGAGGGCCGGAAGTCGTGAGCGGCGGCATCAGGCAGGGGCGGCTGCCCGGCCATGATGCCCACCTCGGCAGCCAGCGGGTGATAGCTTTCCAGGGCATCGCGGAACGCCTGGAGTGTTTGGTACCATCGCCCGGAGGGCTCGAACACACCGAAGCTCTCCCCCGAATCGTAGAAGACGTTGCGGGCGTAGGCATCGGTGTCTATCGCGAACTGTTCGCGGCGGGGGCCGGCGTCGGCCTCGTTGCCGGCCTGGGCAGTGCGCGCCGGGTCGGCATCGCGGAAGACGCGCAGGCCCATGCTCTGCCAGAGGTTGCCCAGGAACTTGACGCGGCCGGCCTGGGGCGCTTGTCGGCGCGAGCCGCGCACGAAGTTATAGATGGTATTGTTGAAGAAGGTGTTCTGGTAACTGATGATCTCCTGGAAGGCCGACGTGTTGGCCAGCTTGCCGGCCGGGCCTTTGGACTTGCCCCAGGCGATGTTGTTGAAATGGTAGTTTTTGAATCCCCCGTCCAAGTAATAGGCATGGCCGAAGCGGTTTTCGGAATTGGGGTTCAGCTCGTGATCCCAATTGCGGTAGCCGCCGGGGTTGCCCGAGATGTTGTCATAGACGTAGGCCGGGCCGCCCTGCCAGGTCTCGATGCCGCCGAAATCGTCCACGTTCAGCAGTGAATCTACCACTTTGTTGTGGTGTATGAGGATGCGGCAGAAAGGGCGGTCGGTGGCGGCGCGGTCCTGCTTGGCGCCATGGACGTCAACGCCCTGGGCGCAGACACGGTCGAACATGTTGCCGGCCACCTCGGCCGTCTCAGCGTATTCCACTTCCACGGCCGAGCCTTGGCTAAAGAGGTCAGGGCGAATGCCGATGTGGTCGAACTTGTTGCGCAGGACGCGCACGTCGTAGAGCCGGCCCATCGGGGGCTCCAAGGCGCTGTAAACCGTGCCGTCCTCCAGATCCACGGCCCCGTAGTCGTTATCGGTGAATACGTTGTCGTCCACCACCACCTTGTCAATGGCGTCCTGGGCGTCCATGGCCTTCAGGCGCACGCCTCGGTGAACGTGCTCGAAGGTGCTGTTGGCGACCTCGATGTCCGTGCCACTGCCCAGCAGGCACACGCAGCCGGGTTCCACGTCCAGGCTCTCATGGGAGACCCAGTAAGGCGCGGCGGTGAGGTTCCAGAAGACGTTGCTGAAGCGGAAAGTGAGCCCGCTGATATGCACGTGGCTCATGCCCCGGCTATGGATCATGCGGATGCGCTTCGCCACTTCGACCCGAGCGGTGTTTGGATCCTGGTCGCCGGGCAGGCGGATGTAGAGCCGGCCGCCGTCTCCCTTCTTGTCGAACCAGAACTCGCCCGCGGCGTCCAAGTACTGGGGCTTATCTTCCAGGTAGAAGCGGCAGCCGCGGATGATTTTGTAGGACGGTCCGCCGCCCCACTGTCCGGGGAAGACCAGCGAGCCGTTCTTGCGGTCCACTGCCAGGACCCTGGCCGGGAACGGGTTGCCCATCACCCAGCCCTTGGTGGTCCAGACGATGGCGCCCTCGTAGTAATCCTGCGGCTTGCTCTCGTTGATGTCCTCCTTGTCGAAGGCCAGATGCCGCCGCTCGCCGTTGACCGTAGCGTAGTTGTCAAACGGCTTGTCGGGGTTCTTCCACGTCCACCACTCGCTCTTGATGTCGTCCGGGTCGGTGATGTTCCAGTTCGGCGTGCGGGCCAGGGCGATGCGCGTCACGACGCCCTCCTTGCCAACCATCCAAACGTTGCGCGGCGCCCAGTCGAGATCCACGTACCAGACCTTTTCCGGCTCCGGGATGAGCGTGTTGTCGGCGCCCTTCTTCCATCCCGTCACCGCCTCTGAACCGCAGATGACGGCCGGCCCGCTGCCCCAGCTCGGGTCCCGGGTCAGGATGATGGGGGCGTCGGCCGTGCCTGACTCGTTGGCGTCCATCTCGCCGCGATAGACCACGCCCTGCTTGAAGACATAAGTCCGGCTGCCCTTGCACGCCTTCGCCTGACCCGTGGCGTTGGGGTCCCAGGGATGATGCTTCCAAGGCGTTTGCCTGGAGAGGCCGTCGTTGCTGTCGTTACCGGAATCGAAGTCAATATAGCGGATGGACGAGCCTGGCTTGAACTCGAAGGGTTGCGGCGCCCATTGGAGGTCGCCGGTCGGCAGCGCCTTGGACTGCGGTTCCTGCCAGGACCACCGGACGGTTGCGTCGCCGGCAGCGGCGACAAGGCGCCCCAGGCACACCAGGAGGATTGTGTGAACGAAGGCTTGCCTTGCGATGAATGATTTCACGGACGGCATCATGGCAGGAGTTCGCCTGAATATGCACCAAAAATAGAGCCATTGCCGGTCTGGACTGTTGAACGGAGGTCGCTAAACTCAGCGGCGTGACGAAACGACTGCTCGGAACCATTTTGGTCGCGCTGTTCGGCATCCAACTTCCGCCGCTGGCGGGCGCGCCAACCTTGCAGTTTGAGGCGCCATAGGTTTTCAAATGAAACAGATGATCATACCTGTGCGGCTGCTCCCGGCGCTTGTGGCCTGGGCAGTGTGTGTAACCGTGCGGACACCTGCCGCCAACTATGTTGTTGACCAGGCCGCGCCCGGCGCAGCGGACACCAACACCGGGACGGAGGAGCAGCCCTTTAGGACGATCCAACATGCGGCTGACATGGCCAGGCCGGGCGACACGGTCTTTGTCATGGCGGGCCGTTACGCCGAGCGGATCAAAGTCGCGACGAGCGGCGCGGAGGGCCGACCGATTACGTTGCGGGCCATGCCTCGGCGGTCGGCCGTGGTGGGTGGATTCGATCTTCAGGCCAGTTACATCCGCGTCGAAGGCTTTGAAATCACAGGCAAGAATCAAGACGTGGCGGTGCAGTTGGGCGGGAGCCACTGCGACGTGGTGGACAACTACATCCACGAGATGACGATGGGGGTTGGGGGGACGGTCGGGAAACCTGGCGCCGACGGCAAGACGCGCGATTACTCGGCGGTGGCGCACAACCGGATCGCTTACAACAAAGTGTATCACAGCCAATACGGCTTCATTTTGGGCGGCAACGACTGGGTGGTGGAGAACAACGAAGTGAACCGGCTGTTCATGTACTCTCCGGGCAACAAATATGACGACTGCGATTACTCGCGGTTCTTCGGCAAAGGCTGCGTTGAGCGGTGCAACTACTATCACGGCAGCACCTCGTCGGAGATTCGCGTCGCCCACGTGGATTGTCTCCAGACGTTCACGGTCAACGGCGAGTTCGCCCAGGACTTGGTATTCGAGGACAACACCTGCTTCGATTTCCACCAATTGTGCATGGTGGAGAGCGCCCCGCACATCGGCAGCGTCAGCAACTGGACGTTCCGGGGCAACATCGTGTCGGCCAACTCGCCGACGATGAGCGGAGGTTGGGGCCCCGACATCATTCAGACGCTGGATGTGACGATCGCCAACAACACCATCTCGACGGTGCGTTGGGCGGCCATCGGCTTACGGGGCAAGGAATCCACCAACGGGCAGATCCGCAACAACATCCTCTGCGACGCCGAGCGCGCCGTGGACGACACCATGGATTTCACCCCGGCAAAGCCGCTGATCGAGTACAATCTGACGTTTAAGACTGCGCCCGTTTCCGGCGAGCATAACCTCAACGGTCAGGACCCGCTCTTTGTGGATGCGGCCAAACGCAATTTCCGTCTGCGCAAGGGCAGCCCGGCGATCGGCGCGGGCCTGGGAGGAGCGACCATCGGGGCCTTGGAGTATCCCAACGTGTACTACGTGGACCCTCGCCATCCAGCGGCGGCGGACGAACCGGCGTGGGGCTATCCGGCAGTGCCGCTCGCCAGCCTGGCCAAGGCCTGTGCGGTCGCGGAGCCGGGAGACACAATCGTCCTGCGCGGAGGCGTTTATCGGGAAGCGCTGCGCCCCAGGAGCGACAGCGTAACGGTTCGCGCCATGAACGGCGAGAAGGTCACCATCAGTGGGGCGGACCTTATCGAGGGCTGGAAGCGAGAGGCTGATGGAAACTGGTCGGCGCCATTACTGTCTGAACCGAAGATCATTCTCCGCGAGGGGCAACCGTGGACGCAGTTCACTTATGACCGGGCTGCCAGGCGGATCGTGGTGAACACCAGCGACCCCAGGCTGTACCTCTTGGAAACCGTCGTGCGCGAGAGAGGAATCGACCTGGACGGCAAGAAGGATGTGAAGGTTGAGGGCATCACCGTGATCAACGAGTTGAAGAGAAGGAAGTAGCCACCGCCCTCTCGATGCTTATCTGAGCGAATCGGTGCGAATGCTCTCAACTGCAAATCCGCCGCCCTTGCCGCCGTCCGCCGGATCGAGGCGCACACCGATAACGGTCTTGCCGGCCCAAAGAGAATGCTGGCCGACCTCGAAAACATAATCGCCGAAGTCGAGTCCGGGCTTGAAGGTAACATGAATCGCTTTGTCTTCACCCCAATCCGGTCTGTCCTGCGTGATCCAGTAGAGGCCAATCGAATTACCGGTGGCTGACTGGGCTTTGACAATGAGTCGGTCTTCTGGGCGGCCACTAACTCGCAGCCGGGTGCGGTGCAGGTAAGGGTTGGACCCGGTTGCCAAGCCCTTGAGCCGCCCGCCTTCGGCGCGCAGGTCTTCCACCTCGTTGGCAGCCGTCCAGCCTTCGAGACCACGGGCAAAATCAAAGGCAATCGCGTTCAGGCGGTTTGGAAAGAGGCTGCCGGCTCGATGCCGCGCGCCCTTGATTTCCAGCAGATGCGGGCCGGGCCCAGCCATGCGAACGATGAGGAATCCTTGTTCGCCCATGTACTGCCAGCCGTTGGTCCGCGATTGGGCCAGGCTCGAACCGTTGAGCCGGACCTGACTGGGTTTTTGAAGGCCGGCCACTACCGCACAACCGCCTTCTCCCTCCGGGAATTGCGCTTGAAAGCTCAGCAGGCCGTCCTTCCAAGTCGTCGTGCTAACCCGGGCGCGCGTGGTAATGCACAAGCGCTCCTCGCCGCTGCCGACCATGGTGGTGGCCGGCTCAATATCGTGGCCAAAGATCTTATAGATGTTCTTTGATATCAGCCCCGGCTCGAAGACCCACGAACACTTTGACCAGTCCAGCGCGCTGAAGTTGTCGGGCCAAAGGGCCGCGTTGGGACCATCGGTGTCCTGCTGATAAAGGGCGCTGATCGTGATCCCCTCCGCAATGCGTCGCCAGGGAAAGGAATGGTCGTAGTCTGCCAGCTTCAACAGGGCGTAGGCATAGCGCAGCCCGTTCCACTGGACGGGCTGCCCGATCCAGGAACCGCCGTACCATGAGCCCCCGAAGATGGCAATCGAGGCATAACGAAGGATAGGCTTTCCTGGGGGATTCCACACATACACAAAAGGCAAACCCGCCCAGGCCCAGCGGACGGCTTCCTCGAGGTAGTGGCCGGTCCGGGAACAACGATAGGCCTCGAGCTCGGCCTCGACCGCGTCCGCCGCGGCGAGAATATCCGGCGCGTGGACGGGACATTCCCAGACTTGGGCAGCGCGAGGCACCGAAAACTGCTCGATAAAGGCCAATGGGCTCTCCGCTGCCTTGAAGACGCCCGCGTCGCCGGTGAGGCGGGCGAAACGGAGGACTTCATAAAGATTGCGGGCGCAGGTCCCCACTTCGGCCGCCCGGTCCCGGCCCAGCAACGAATAATCCATTCCCTTGAACACTCCGCTGGTCTCGATCCGCGTCCTGAACCGCCATGAACCGTCCGTCTCCATCGCGTCCAAGTGCCGGACGGCAGTCTGACCTAAACCCGCCAGGTGCGGAATGGGGTCGTCCCAAGTCAGGCCCAGGTCGTCCCAGTGCGGGGCGAATCCGCCCAGTTTCTCCGCCAGCGCCGCTCGCTCGTTGCACCGCTGGCGCAGGTCCTCATCCTGCGTCATGAGCGCCACCATGCGCAACTGGAACGGGAAATGCGCCGGCCGCCCTTTGGGACTTAACAGCTCGCCAGCGCCTTTCGAGGTCAACCATTGGCGCTCCTTC
>Ga0326727_10026170_pt1 | contig 10856 bp, 10 predicted proteins | sample MB2enrmetagenome_FD_207643 | JGI IMG/M metagenome (GOLD analysis project Ga0326727, IMG submission 207643) | Lab enriched peat soil microbial communities from McLean, Ithaca, NY, United States - MB29MY | ecosystem: Environmental > Terrestrial > Soil > Wetlands > Peat | place: USA: New York... | reverse complement strand
TTGGTTGTCAAAGACGAAATCATCGGAATTCTCGAGCAGTGGCAGCGTCTGCAGCAACTCCCGCGAAAAGGCGCGGAACCCCGTATGGTATTCCGACAGCTTTACACCCAGAAACAGATTTTGAAAGGCCGTCAGCAGCCGGTTGGCAACGTATTTGTAGAAGGGCATTCCTCCCTTCAGCGCCCCGGCGCCCAGAATCCGCGATCCCAGCACCATGTCGTAGACGCCGCTGGCGATCATTCCCGCCATGGCCGGCACCAGCGACGGGGTGTACTGATAGTCGGGATGCACCATCACCACGATATCTGCGCCGGCCGCCAGTGCCTCGCGGTAGCATGTCTGCTGATTGCGCCCATAGCCGTAATTCGCATCATGAACAAACGTCTGCACGCCGAGTTTCCGCGATAGCTCTGCCGTCTTGTCCTTGCTGGAGTCGTCGACCAGGATCTTGATGTCCACCACATCGGACAGCTCCTGCACCGTCTTCTCCAGCGTCCTCTCGGCGTTGTACGCCGGCATCACCACCGCAACTCGTTTCCCGTTGATCATTTGCTAAACTCCCGGCGAACCCTGGGCGGCCCAACCTCGTCTGGCTCTTGTCCAACCGGCCGCGGCGGGAAATCAGGAGTCCTGTTCCGCCGCACTCACTTCCCGATCGCTGGTTCCACCATTGGGTACGGCGACACCCGTGCTGGCATTGCGTCCGGCTCAACCAGCCATACCTTCCTGCTCCTGTAATAATGGATCAACTCTGAATTATCCGCAGCGTCCATTTCTCTTGCCCATACGACTTTGGAACCATCGACGTCAGCACCGTTGTAAACCCATTCGTCCAGTGGATTGTGATCATGACCATATCGGACGATCGCCAGTTGCCCACCGGGAAGCTGCTTCAGCTGGGCTTGGATCTGCGCCCGTTCCACGCCAAAATGTTCGGGACCGTACCATGTGAAATTCCAATTGCTCGGCGGCCACTCGGGAGGAGCGATGTGAAGCGGCTGCGCGAAAAGTCGTAAGCCTGCCAGCAGAACGCACACCGTCACGGCGAACCGCACCATCGCCAGCCCCACCGGTTTGCCCTCCGGCTTCCACACCCTCAGGTGCCGCATCATCTGCAAACCGATCGCATAGAAGGCCGACGTGAAGGGGGACACATAGTGCGCAAGAAGATAAATCTCAATCACCATTCCGGCCGCTAACACAAGCGTGCTGACCACTAAAAACCGGATGCGCCGGTCAAGGAAGATGCGGCGCACCATGATCAGCGGAATCAGCAGCACAAAACCTGCGTAAAACAGAAATGTGAACGCAACCTTCTCCAGCGTATATGGCACAAAGCCCTTAAGAGAATGGATCTGCGTGTAGAAACCCATCTCTCCTTTCTCTTTCTCGTAGAAGCTTCTCATCGGCGCGTGCCGATAGGCAGGCTCAGGCCGCGGGTGCTGCCACACAAAATACGGAGCGATTGCATATGTCTCGCGGTTGATTGCGTAAGGTGGAGTCAGTGGGTTCCCAAACGCGCGATAGTCGTAGTAGCCCATCCAGATTCCTGCAGCAATCACCAGCACCAACGGCGCCGCCGCCAAACGCGCCATTGCAGCGGGTTTCGGCCGGTTCTTGCCCTTCCACATCCAATGGACGAGCCAGACGGCAACCGGCAAGCAAAGCAGGCAGCCATCGTAAGGCCGTGTCATGGCAAGAATCGCCATACCGGCACCCATTAACAGTGCGTACCGCATTCGCGCCGTTTTCATGAGGCGCGGCATTCCACCCAGAACCAATGCGCCGCCCAGCGCACACAGCGATCCACCCGCGTGATAGGTATTCGTCCAATAGCTGAAAACGCCCAGGCGCAAGACGGCGATCATCCCACCCAGCAGCGCCCAGTTCGCCGGCAGCCATGCCTGCAGCATCCAGCAGATCGCCGCGCACATCATGGCGCTCACGATCAACAGGCCGATCCAAGGGTTTCCGGTGAGGCCCCTGCTTGCGGCGATGACCAGTGCCTGGCCGGGAAAGTACATCGACTGGTAGGTCGGTTGCATGGTGATGTGGATGCTCTCGAAATGCGTCCACATCGCGGGGGTCGGATTCGTCAGCCGGCCGTGGACAAACGTATCCGCCGCCAGCAGAAAGCTGAAATCGTCGGGAGCAAAGGGCAGAGGAATCGGGTAAAAAGGCAGAATGGCCAGGCGCAGCAAAATCACGCTAAGGCCAACGGACGCTGCCGCCAGGCCTCGTTTGCGCGCCAGCCGCGCGAAGCCGTGTTCGATGTGTTCGAAAACCTTGGTGCCCAGCCGACGCAATCGCGATCCCCGTCAGTCCGCATTCAAGGACCAGAAGAGCTGTGTTGGGTTGATTAGCGGATGGCAGCAACATATCGGTTCGGCAGGTCAGATCCCGCAGAGATCATCGCGATTTTACGCCATTCGCATCGGAAGACCTGCAAGGGATCGATCTAGGCGAACACGCTTCGTCACCCCGCTGCGCCTGCTCACAAATATGGGAGAGCATGAGCCGGAAGAAGAGGATCTTCACCAGCTCATCTCTCCCGTTGAACGGGCAAATTTGTGGACGCGCGAATTGCGAGGAGCGTTGCCGCCAAGCGGCCGTCCCGCCTGCGCAGGTTTGTCCAATTACGCGAGTGACGAGCTGACGTTACTGAAAACAGTGCTCACAGCCGTGGCAACATGCCTTACGCCGGCAATACAACCCAGCGCAATCAGAGCCACCAGCAACGAGTATTCGACCAGATCCTGACCCGCTTCGCTGCTCCTCAACTCGTGGAGCTTCAAGCCCAGCTGCACAAAGATCGTCCCTAAACGCTTCATCGCATCCCACCTATGATGTAGTCTTCCCACTCAGTGATTCTTCAGGATGAGCCCGGGGTCCAGCGCGCCTTGCTTTCACAAGAGAATTCTCTCGCCTTTCCCTGAAAAGAAGCAGATCAAGCCGCACCTGAAACAACGCGCTTTGTGTCTTCCTGGCCCGCTATTGCCTTTCTTGAGCACAGTGAACCCACGCAGGGAGAGTATTTCTCAATTTTGGGCCGGGCGCGTATCCCCCGTGCAGATACGGACCGACTCTGGTCTGTTGGATCTCCAGAAACTACGCCAGCGAGCTGCTGATGTTGTTGAATACGGTCGTGACCGCACCCGCCACGTTACGGATACCGGAAATGCACACGAGGGCAATCAACGCGACCAGCAGGGCATATTCAACCAGATCCTGGCCTTCTTCGCCGTACTTGAGACCATGGAATTTCGCATACAGCTTCAACAGTGTGTTGTTCATTTGTGGTTTCTCCCTATCGGCGATATTCCGGCCTGGGCCGGCGTACGTTCCTTTCCCTTTTACGAGCCAACTCTCCCGTCTTTCTCTGTCAAAGGAACGGACGAAACCAAATGAAAACTTGCGCGGATCGCTTCTTCCTCGCCGTTCGTTGCCCTTTTTCGGAGCCCTACATTTTGCAGGGGAGAGAACGTTCCGGCTTCAGCCCGGATGCGTATCTCTCCCGCCAAGATACTCAGGCTCTGTCTCTGAGTTTTGCGGCCAACACTTACGCCAGCGAGCCGCTGATTTGGTTGAACACGCTGTTCACAGCAGTGGCCACATTGTTGACACCGGTGATGCACACGAGTGCGATCAGGGCAACCAGCAATGCGTATTCAACCAGGTCCTGACCTTCCTCGCCATTTCTCAGGTCCTGGAATTTCACGTACAGCTTCAGAAGTGTGTCCCGCATGTTGTTTCTCCTTTTGTAAAACTCCGGTCCGAGCCGGTATCCTTGACTTCCACGATCTCTCGTGTTTTATGCGGACAAGAGCAAGTGCACAGTGTGTTCGTTCCTGTCCGGCTGCCTGCTGCTCTGCATTCAGAGCGGTTGACCTCGCGCAGGAGGGTGCGTTCTGTCACTTGACCAGACGCGCATTCCTCCCGCGAAGGAGCTGAGGTTCTGGGTGCGTTGTGGTGATTAAAACTACGCCAGTGAGCTACTGATGTTGTTGAACACAGTCGTGACCGCCGTGGCAACGTTCTTCACGCCGGTGATGGCTGCAAGAGCAATCAGACAAACCAGAAGGGCGTACTCAACCAGATCCTGACCTTCCTCACGGTTCATCAGGCCCTGGAGCCTTACATAAAGCGCCAGAAACAAGCTATTCATACAGTTCTCTCCGAGAGTTCGATGTCCCAGCCTCAGCCGGGCAGACTTTACCTAGCACCTGGCATGCCATTCTCGGACAAAATAAAATGGATTTAGAATCAATACCTTGCGAGAGACGCTGCCCAGAACGTCTTTACCGGCTGTATACCCTCGTTTACAGCCGCTGACCCATCGACCCGCGCCGTATACATTACTGGCGGCTCGCCTTCGTTCGGATCGCGCCTGCACACCCTTAAAATCACGGCAATTTTCCGTTTGCTGCACACTGCCGTGCTCCTTTGGCTGCTTCTTCCTGAGCTGAATGATTCGCTGAGTGGCTGGGGTAAGCCCGCAACCTCAGGAACTACCGTAGAATAGCCTCCATGGCAAGCAAGCTGGACCTGCCCCCGGCGCAGGAGCGCCGCGACTTTGCTGAAGTTGCAATTGCGGTTGTCGCGGGGCTGACGCTTGCATTGACCATCCTGTTCATCTTTGCCATGCCCGTGGCCGGCAACTTGGCCGCCTCTCGCGATTTTGTCTCGTATTGGGCCACCGGCCAGCAGCTTGTTCGCCACGCCAACCCCTACGACCGTGACGCCATCTCGGCGCTGGAACATTCCGCGGGCTTGACAGTGAAGGCGGTTCTCATCATGCGCAACCCGCCCTGGGCGCTGCCGCTCGCCTACCCCCTCGGCTTTCTCGGGCTGCGCGTCGCGGCCATCTTATGGACCCTCCTGCTCCTCGCTTGCCTGTTGATCTCCGTCCGCATGGTTCGCCAGCTGCACGGCTCTCCGCCAAACCGTATCCATTGGCTCGGCTTCGCCTTCACCCCCGCCATCATCTGCCTCACCATGGGCCAGACTTCGCTCTTGGCGCTCCTGGGCCTGGTACTCTTTCTCCGCTTCCATCGCTGCCACCCCTTCAACGCCGGTGCGGCGCTCTGGCTCTGCGCTCTCAAGCCTCATCTGTTTCTGCCCTTCGCTGCTGCGCTGGCCGCCTGGATCGTTGTTTCCCGCAGCTATAAGGTCCTGGCCGGCGCTGCGGCTGCCCTTGCCCTCAGCAGCGCAGCCGCCTTCTTGATTGACCCAACAGCTTGGTCCGCTTACACCCGCATGATGCGTTCTCCCGCCGTCGAGAGCGAGTTCATTCCATGCCTCGCTGACGCCATGCGCCATTGGCTTGATCCCCGGGCAGTCTGGCTCCAGTATCTCCCTGCCGCGCTTTGCTGCCTTTGGGCGCTCATCTACTTTTGGCGGCGGCGCATCGCGTGGGACTGGCTCTCCTGCAGCAGCCCGCTGATGCTGGTTTCGCTCCTGGCCGCACCCTACTGCTGGTTCTACGATCAGTGCCTGGCGATTCCGGCCCTCCTCGATGGCGCCTACGCAACCCGCTCCCGCAACCTCCTGGCGTTTCTTGCGCTGGCGATTCTCCTTGCGGATATTCAAATCTGCGTCGTCAAGGTGATCTCGCCCCTTTGGCTTTGGACCGCGCCCGCGTGGCTTGTGTGGTATCTCCTTGCGCGCGCGTCAGCCGGCAAGGAAGCGTCGCAACCTCCTTCAGTTTCCGCTTGACCCGGAATCGAACTGGTAAACGCCGGCGATGAAGCGCCTGGGACTCGCGCAACGCAATGCCCGCATCGCTCGAGTTCCGGCTCCGTCCTGTGCGGTCGGTATAATGACGCTTGACGTGAACAGAAAGGTGTCTCGGCCGTGAAGAAGGAGCACGATGTTAGTGCGCTTTTGATCGCGATCGCATGCGCTCTTGCGGCCCTGTTTACCACGCTGTTCCTCTCTCAATTGCCGTTCAATCGCGTCGCCATGGCAAGGCGCGATTTCATTGTCTACTGGGCCACCGGCCAGCAACTTGTCCGTCATGGTAACCCATATGATCCTGACGCCCTGAATCGCATCGAGCGCGAGGCGGGATTCCAGGGCCCCGGTTCTTATTACATGCGAAACACTCCCTGGGCCTTGCCGTTGGCTCTGCCATTGGGCTATTTCGGTCCCATGGCTGCCGCGCTCCCGTGGTCGCTCGTGATGCTGGGCTTTCTCGTTGCCTCGGTGCGCATCCTATGGAAGCTCCTTGGTAGTCCGGGGAATCACCTCGACTGGCTTGGCTATTGCTTTCCGCCAGCGCTGTTCTGCGTCATTCTGGGCCAAACTTCCATCCTTTTGCTCTTCGGATTGGTCCTGTTTTTGCGCCTGCACAAGACGCGGCCCTTTGCGGCCGGCGCCGCGCTCTGGTTCTGCACGCTCAAGCCGCACTTGTTCCTTCCCTTTGCCCTCGTCCTCCTGATTTGGATCTTCGTCTCGCGCAGCTATCGCGTCCTGGCCGGCGGCGTGGCGGCCATGGCGGCCGGAGGTCTTGTCACCTCCTTGGTGGATCCCTCGGCATGGAGCCAGTACGCGTATTACATGCGCACCTCGGTCATCACGCGTGAATTCACTCCCTGTGTGGGTGACGTCCTGCGCGACTCGATCCATCCTGCGGCGGAGTGGCTCGCATTCGTGCCCTGCATGCTTGGCTGCGTTTGGGCCCTGGTCTATTTCTGGCCCCGCCGCCACGCGTGGGACTGGCTCGAAAACGGCAGCCCAGTACTCCTTGTTTCTCTTTTCGTGGCTCCGTTTGGCTGGATATTCGACCAAACCCTGGCCATCCCGGCGATTCTCTTTGCGGTATCCGGGAACCCGTCCCGAACCTTGCTGTCGATTCTTGCGCTGATGTATATCCTGATCGAAATCCAACTCAACTTCTTCCAGCTCCATTCGGCAACTTATCTTTGGATCGCACCTGCGTTGCTTGCGTGGTACCTCTTTGCGCGCGCCTCTACCCGGCAAGCTCCCGCCGCCGTTTCTGTCTGATTTTCTAAGAACCGCTGGCTTCTGGGGGAGAAGGCCCTATTTCGAGCGTGTCCCATCGCTCTGTCCGCGTCTCGCGAATCGTCCCAGCGGGAAGCTCCAGGATGCTGTGCGCCGAAAAACATGCGGACACGCGCCAGGGACCCACCGCATTACGCACTTTCCTGATGCGGTTCTCGCGGTCTAAATACACCAGATCGATGGGGAATCGCATGAAAAACGTGTGCACTGACTCGCAGGGAGCGATCCACAATCCCTCGCCGGGCAAGAGGGCTTGGCGCCCCAGCAGCCCTTTTCTGCGGGTTGCGCTCGTGTGCGCGGGTTCGAGCCGCGTGGCCAGGATCGTGCCGCGCGTCAGGTTCATAACCTGCAAGGGTCCCTGAGGGGCTGCCGCCGGGTGCGGAGCAAAGAGCCGCCCCGCCGCCTTCGCGATCCTTTGCAACGGATTCATCCGCATTCCTCAGGATGTCGGCGCGCTCTGCGGTTGCAAGCCTATTGTTGAGGAGCTCCCGTAGGCCCAGGCGCGGAAGTGCCTCCGCCCGAATTGATGGTCGTTCCGCCCGTCCCGAATCCGCCCCTCCCGCTCTCGATGATCAGCGGTTTCTCGGGCTTCATGCTTTCAATCAGCGTCTCCACTGGAATCGACTGTGGAGATGAAGGCAGCGTGTTCTCTGCCGTCTTTTCATCCGGCTGTTGCATGGGGATATTCGAGTTGGGAGGCATGAACGGTACAGGATAATTGAGCGCCGGCAGCGGCGTGCCCGCCGCAAGCGGCGCCACGATCTCCGGCGTGACAATCACGATCAGCTCGGTATCGTTCTTCGTCCTCGACTCGGACTGGAACAGTTTACCGAGGATTGGAATGTCGCCCAGAAACGGAATCTTCTGGAAGGTTTCCGTCATGCCCTTATCCAGCAGGCCTCCGATGATGAAACTTTGGCGATCGGACAGCTCCACCTCGGTGTTCACTCTGCGTGTGGTAAGGCCCGGCACCTCAAATCCCGATATTTCTACTTCGTTGGTATAGTCGAGGGCGCTCACCTCCGGCGCCACCTGCAGCCGGATCGTTCCCCGAGGCGTAATGGTGGGAATAAAGTTGAGCCGGATACCGTATTCCTTGAACTCGATGCTCACCGCGGCCGTGCCACCCGACGTGCCCGATACGACCGGATAGGGAAACTCCCCGCCCGCCAGGAAGCTCGCCTCCTTGCCGTCGGCCGCCATCACATTGGGCTCCGCCAGTACTTGCACGATTCCCTTGGTCTCCAGGGTGTGAATATCCGCGCCCACGTTCAGGCCGGGGAAGAAGGCAAAGATGCTCCCCTCCTCGCTAAAGCTCGCCGTCCCGTTCGTTCCGACGACCCCTGACCCGCCACTCGATGAACTACCACTGTTGCCGATGGTTGGTTGACTGAACTGGCCGGCCGAAACCCCGCCGAGTGCATTTCCCAAACCAAGGTCGAACAGGTTGACGCCGAGCTGGCGGGCCAGATTTCGATCCACGCTGGCAAAGCGCACTTTGATCAGGATCTGCGGATCCGATTTCGGCACAGTCACATCCAGCAGGTTCACCACCTTCCCCGCCGTCGACGCAATCTCCACCGCGCGCGCCGAACTGGTCAAGTCGTTGACCGTCCCACGCAAGAAGATGCTGTTATTGCTGTAGCTCACCCTGATCGATTCGCCCGGCAGCTCCGTCCTGAGTTCGCGCCGGATCGCGTCGAGATTGTCGCCCGATACTGCGGCAAGAGCCCGGACCGTCACATTGAAAAACTGGCGTCCGCCGTGAATGTCCCAGATGATCAGGCTCGTTTCGCCGGGAGCTTTGCCGTCGATCATGATTTCGGTGGGGCTGATTGCCGTGGCTTCCGCAACGTCGCCCAGCCCTACGGCGACGCGCTGGATCGGTTGCGCGCAGTCCACCAGTACCGATTTACCCATGGCCACTGAAAGTTCGTTCGTGGAGTCCTGATACGTGGCCTCTGCTGCTGGTGGGGGCGGGGAAGCCGGTGCGCTTTGAGCGCGCACGGCCTGTCCCGCACACAGTGCCAATGACAGCGCGCTGCAAGATATGATCGTGACCCCAGCCTTCGCTCTCAATGCTGTCCCCCGGGTGAAGCGAACTTCTCTTCAGTGGTTTTGCCGCCGTTGATCACGACGATCGAAAAGGGTTTCGCCGCGGTCTTGGCAGCTCTCCTGTGAGCAGCCTGCGGCGATGGTGGCGGATTTCCATTGGCAAAGAGATTGCGCATGGCCGTGGCCGGCACCTTCGCCACCTTGGTGTCCAGTGGGTTGCGCAGCACCAGTTGGATCTTCAATGAATTGCTTGCCAGGCTCAATAGCTCGGCCTGCTCGGGAGTCACCAGCAGGTTCACCACCTGCACCTGTTGCGGCTTGCCCTCGGCGTCCCGCTGAATGTCGGTGCCCGCGGAGAGAACCTGAATATTCTGAAGGATCGTCTCTGTCTCGACGCCATTTTCGGAACCTGCGACGCCCGGCGGGTTGCCTGAAACCAGTACGTCCACGCGCATGCCGGGGATCACGAATCCGGCCACGCCGACGACTTCATCCACTCTTACCGCGCATGCTCGCATGCCCTGTGGGATCGTTGGCGCCAATCCGCCACCGGAGCCCAGACCCGCAAGGAGACTATCCAGGATTGGCTCGCCCTGGTAGATTTCCGTGACTACGCCCCGGCCAATCGCGTCTTCCGGTTTCAGAATCGCGCCCTTGGGTGGCGGACCCGTCAACGTCATCGTGGTTAAATCGGCAGTCGTCAACACTGCTCCCAATGGAATGTCCTTGGCCGCCGCAACCACGCGTGTAGTCGCCACCGGCTTTGACGCCGTCATGCGCACGCTCACAATGCGATAGACCATCCAGGCGCAGCCGCTGGCGATCACGATTGCGACGAGGAGGATCGTAATGAGTCTTCGATTCATCCGTACCCCGATGGAGCCGGCTTGCGCCAACTCCGCCTTTCTCTGCCTGCCTTACTCGCTGCGCCGGGCAAGTCCGTCTCGAGCGTCTCGGAAAACTTCGCATCTCGCAACCATGGCCCACCCATCCTCGTCCGTGGTTTCATTGAGCCATTTTCCGCCGCAGATGCGCTCCGAAAAGTCCTTCCTCTCGCCGGAAATGCCGTGCACAACATGCCCGCCAACCCGTTATCGTTGAGCGTAAGCGCGTCGTGCGGTTTCAGTGTAGTCCTTGAAAGCCTCCCGAATCCCACCAGAATTGCCCATATCTATCGATGAGGTATCAAAAGTGCTATGGGGGAAACCGTCACAATGAGCGATTCTAAAAGTGGCGACGATGGACCCCTGGAACCGAACAAACCGGCTGCATCCGGCACTCGTTGTCGACAGGCCAATCTGCGGCCAGTTTGTCTTGAGTTTAATCGGTGGCCAGAGGCCGCGTCTGCATCTTCCGTGTTATAGCCGCGGCAGACTACACGTGCCAAGGTGGGAACCACTTCACGAAAATCCCCTCTTGCGTGTGTTCGCGAAGCCGCCAGTCATTTAGAGAATGTGAGAGGGGGGATCCTGCGGTCGATGATGTCTTCCCACACCATCACGCTTTTCAGCGAGCAGGCTGATCTTGGCCCGCGGCCCACCTCTTTTGCGGCCTCCATCCTTTGTCACGGTCTGGCGGCGGCCGTGGCTTGGTTCAGCATCGTCTACAAGCCGCCCATTGCCAAAGTGTCAACGGAGCACTTTGCGGTCCGCCAGCTCGATCTGCGCATGCCCGACGAGCAAAGCCGCGCAGCCGCGCCTCGCATCGCCTATCCTGCTGCGCATTCCGGCGCCCACGCACCCGCTTCAGAAGGCAACCCGTCGCCGAACATCTCTGCT
>Ga0326727_10026168_pt1 | contig 10857 bp, 6 predicted proteins | sample MB2enrmetagenome_FD_207643 | JGI IMG/M metagenome (GOLD analysis project Ga0326727, IMG submission 207643) | Lab enriched peat soil microbial communities from McLean, Ithaca, NY, United States - MB29MY | ecosystem: Environmental > Terrestrial > Soil > Wetlands > Peat | place: USA: New York... | reverse complement strand
CCCCCGCATCAAGATCCTGACGGACTTGAGCGAACCCGCACAGGCGTGGGCAGTGGCGGCGGTCAATATCGAAGGAATTCCCGCCGGTGACCTCTGCCGATTCCTGAATGAAAAGCACCGGATCATCACCACGCCGCTCATCGGTGGCGCTCCGCCCAACCAGGTCTATGACTATGAGGCCATCCGCGTGTCGCCGAACATTTACACCACACTCGAGGAAATCGACACGTTTGTTGCGGCCATGGAAGAGGCCTTGAAAAACGGCGTTCCTTCCACCGAGTCATCGCGCGGCGATACACCGGAGTGGTGGTCCGCCTGACGGCAGGCGGCGGGCCGGGAACGCAGCTCTGCCCAATCGTGCGAACCAATGGCGAGAGAAGGGAATCACAGAGCTGGGCTTTCGGCCCGCCAGCTATTTATTCTTGACCCGGAATAAAGGAGGATTCAGATGAAACGTTCGGCAGCGTGGGCGGTGGTGGTTACGGCGCTGGTTCTCGCGACGGGCGCTACGGAGGCTTTAGCCCAAAGCACGTTTACGATTCCGTACAAGTTCCAGGCGGGCGACGTCCGCCTCCCCAAAGGTGATTACTCGGTCGTTCAGAAAGACGATAGTCATCTGACCCTGCGGCAGGAAGCAACCGGCATTGAATTTCATATCCCCTTCACGAAGCGGCTGGCGCAGCCGAAGCCACCCCTTGCCGAGCCCCAGCTTGTCATCGACATGGTGGGAAACTTTGCGCCGTCGTATACGGAATATGTGACGGATTACGTGCTGGCCGAAGTGTGGCTGCCGGGCGCGGATGGATTTCTCATCCACACGATGAAGGGCGCACACAGCTCCAAGACCATCAAGGGGCAGAAAGCAAAATAGCGGACCGGCCGAGGTCAAATGGACTTCTTGCCGATCGATGAAGCATTGCACCGGCGCGAAGTTGGCATGGCGAACCGGAGGCACGCCATATTTCCGGCGGACACCCGCAATTTCGTATGAACTCGACAGCTTCTTGCATTCAGGGGGAGCTCACGTGTATCCTACCGGGCAGCAGGAAAGCCAGAGAAGAGACTCTTGACCTTCCTGCTTTTGCACACTCAGAATTAAATTACAGACTCAATAGGTCCTCACGGCGTTATGGCGAGAAACGAGGTAGGCTTTTCCGGAGACCGGAAGTTCTGGGGGATTCCATCGGTCAGGACTTCCGGAGTTAAACGCTGGTCCCTTCTGCTGTCGCTCCTGGCGCTGATCCTTCCACCCGTCTGCCCTGCCCAAACGCCGGCCGAAATCGGCATGCCGGTGCTGCGCAACTACACGCCCCGGGAATATGGCGGCTACGACCCCAATGTCTGGTGCGTTCTTCAGGACCGCCGCGGCGTCCTCTACTTCGGCGCCAGCAATATGGTTCTGGAATACGACGGCGTCACCTGGCGCAAAACACCCATCCCTTCGGCCACCGTCCGCTCCCTCGCCCTGGACGATCAAGGCAAGATATGGGTCGGCGCGGTTGGGGACTTCGGCTACCTCGAGCCGGACGCCCACGGAACGCTGCAATACAAGTCGCTGCTGGAGAAGGTCCCACCAGAGCAGCGCAACTTCAACGATGTTTGGCAGACTCTGATTACCCCGCAGGGGAACTTCTTTCGGGCCTACGAGCGCCTCTTCCGCTGGGATGGCCGGAACCTGCACAGCTGGGCAACCCAAACTCGCTTCCAGGCGCTTGCGGAAGTGCGCGGCCGGATTTACACCTCCCAAACCGGCGTGGGCCTCGAAGAGATTGTGGGCGATGAATTGCGGCCTCTTCCCGGCGGCGAAGCCTACAAGAATTCCCAAAAACTATTCCTGTTCCCCTACGATGACCGGCGCATTCTGGTCTCGGCACGGAAAGAAACGCTCAGTCTCTATGACGGGGGAAAAGCAACCCCATTTCCGACCCAGGCTGACGACTACCTGCGGAAGAACGAAGTCTACACTTCCACCCTGCTCCCTGAAGGCGGCTTCTGCCTGAACACCTTGCGAGGCGGGGCAGTAATCCTCGAGCATGACGGCCGCCTGCGCCGCATTATTAACAGGGAAGCCGGACTCCAAATTGGGGCGGTATTTAGCGCCTACCCCGATCGCGAGGGAGCGTTATGGCTTGCACTCGGCAGGGGCATCACCCGGGTTGAAGTTAACTCCCCCATCTCCATCTTCTCCCGGAACACCGCCACCGCAGTTGCCCGCCATAATGGTACCCTTTACGTTGCAGACGCGGCCAGCGGCACGTCGCTCTTCCGCCTCGTTCCCAACGGCAAGACTGGCATATCCTCGCTGCAGCCGATCCCCACTCCTTCTATCACGCAAGCCTTCTCCCTGTTGCCCTTTCGGGATCCCACGGGCAAGACCCCTGACCAACTGCTGGCCGGCACTGCCACGGGCATCGTGAAAATCGACGATGATAGCGTTTCGGCGGTAGCTCCTTCGCTGCAAGGTCCCACTAAGGGAGCTTACTTCTTGATGCAGTCCCGGAAATCTTTCAGCCGGGTGTTTGCCGGGGGCACGTACTTAGTGTCCTCGATGCGCTGGGAAGGCGGCAAATGGATTGACGAGGGCAGTCTCCCCAATTTCAATGAGGGGGGGCAGAATCTGGCCGAAGAGTCGGACGGCACGCTTTGGGTTGCAACCAGTAATGGCGGTATTCTGCGCGTTGAAGTCCCCTCCACCGGCATGCGGGATGCAAAAGTCTTGCAGCGCTTTACCGAGAAGGACGGGTTGGGGAAAACCTCTAATTCCGTTGCCTACGCCGGCGGACAGGTCTTCGTCATTCCCTTTCCTGCCCAGAACATCCTGCGCTGGGATAGAGCTGCCGGCCGGCTGGTCCCCGACAATCGCTTCTGGCTCCCCGTGCCCGCATCCGACGCGCTTGCCAACTTTATTCAGCTCGCGAGCGGCGACGTCTGGTCCATCAATGAATCCCCCAGCGTGCAGCGCCAGGGCATGTTTTACCGCCAAACGGACGGAAGCTATAAGCTGGACGAGGAGTCCTTCCGCCGCTTGTCCCGTTTCGATTGCAGCGCCATCCGGCCGGACCCTGATGGCACCCTCTGGATTGCGGGCAACGATGGTCTGGTGCGGTTTGACCGGCGAGTGAAACCCTCGGGAGACCAGTCTTTCTCCACCCTGGTGCGCCGCGTTAGTTCCGGCTCCCGGGATATTGTCTTCGGGGGAATCTCCGTGGGCGGAGGCGCCGCTGTCCGTCTCCCCTACAACCGCAACTCGCTGCGCTTCGAATTCGCCGCCCCCACCTATGGCGACGAAAGCGAAACCAGCTACCAATACCGGCTGGAAGGCGCCGAAAAGGACTGGTCTGCCTGGTCCCAGCAGAAGGAGGCCAACTACAGCGGCCTTGGTCCCGGTTCCTATCAATTCCAGGTGCGGGCGCGCAACGTGGACGGCGTCACCGGCCGGAAAGGCGTCTACAGTTTCATCATCCTGCCGCCCTGGTACCGGACGTGGTGGGCGTATGCGCTGTATGTATTGTTGCTGCTCGCCGTGGGGTACTTGGCCAACCGTTTCCAGCGCCGCCGGCTGATTTTACGCGAGCGCGAGAAATCCCGGTTCCGGGAGGCGGAATTACGCGCCGAAACAGCGGCCGCCCAGGCGCAGGCCCTCCAGGCGGAGAACAACCGCAAGAAGAACGTCGAACTGCTTAGCGAGATCGGCAAGGAAATTACCGCCTCTCTCGACCTGGACACCATCCTGTTCAAGCTCTATGAGCGTGTCAACCAAATCGTTGACGCCAGCATCTTCGGGGTGGGCCTTTATCGCCCGGAGAAGAGTGTCATTGAATATACTCTGGCCATTGAGAACGGCAAGCGCTATGCGCCTTACACCCGCGACACGCGCGACAAGAATCAGTTCGCCGTCTGGTGCCTCGAGAACCGCCAGTCGATCCTGATCAACGACGTGGAGACGGAATATCAAAAGTATATCCACTCCTACAAGCACGGGGATCTGCTGCTCGAAGACGGCACCATAGCCCAGCCGCCCGCATCGATGATTTACCTGCCCCTCATCGCGCAGGACCGCGTCCTGGGTGTGCTCAGTGTGCAGAGTTTCAAGAAGCATGCCTACACCGAGCAGGATCTCAACCTATTGCAAAACCTCGCCGCTTACACCACCATCGCGCTCGACAATGCCGGCGCCTACCGCGTCATCAACGAGCGCGAGCACGAAATCCGCGAGCAGGCGGAGGAACTCGCCACCATCAACCGCATCACCCAGGCGCTCTCCAGCCAGCTCGATATGGACCGCCTGATCCAACTGGTGGGCGATCAGGTCCGCGACCTCTTTCATGCTCCCATTGCCTACGTCTCCCTCCTCGATCGCTCCACCATGATGCTCCATTTCCCCTACAGCTACGGGGAAGACTCCGAGTCGATACCCTTCGGCGAAGGACTGACCTCGCAGATCGTCCGCACCGGACAGCCCCTCCTCATCAATGAAGATGTGGATGGCAGTACCGCCCGGATGGGAGTCCATCGCCTGGGACGCCAGGCCGCCTCTTACCTGGGCGTTCCCATTCCGGCGGGGGGCGAAACCATTGGCGTCATCAGCGTCCAGACCACCGAGCAGGAAGGCCGCTTCACCGAAGCCGACGAGCGCCTCTTGTCCACGGTGGCGTCCGCCGTGGGAGTGGCCATCCACAACGCCCGCCTCTTCGAAGACGCCCGCCAGGCCCGTGCCGCCGCCGAGCAAGCCGACGCCGCCAAGAGTTCCTTCCTCTCCACGGTCAGCCATGAACTGCGCACGCCGCTGACTTCTGTGCTCGGCTTCGCCAAGATCATCCGCCGCCGCCTGGAGGAACGCATCTTCCCCCTGGTCCCGGAGGAAGACCGCAAGATCCAGCAAACCAAGCGGCAGGTAATGGACAATCTCAATGTGGTGGTGAGCGAAGGCGAGCGCCTCACCAAGCTCATCGACGATGTGCTCGACCTGGCCAAGATCGAAGCCGGCAAATTCACCTGGAACATGGAAACGGTCTCCGCCGCCGAGGTGATCGAGCGGGCCGTCGCGGCCACCGCGTCGCTCTTTGGGGCCAAGAAACTGACCCTCGTTCAAAACGTCGAACCCGGCCTGCCCACCTTCACGGGCGATCGCGACCGCCTCATTCAGGTGGTGATCAACCTTATCTCCAACGCCGTCAAGTTCACGGACTCCGGTTCCATCACTTGCGCGGCGGGGCTTCGCAACGGCGAGATCGTGGTCAGCGTCACGGACTCAGGCATTGGCATCGCGCCCGCCGACCAGGCCAAAGTTTTCGAGAAGTTCAAGCAGGTGGGTGATACCCTTACCGACCGGCCCAAAGGCACCGGCCTGGGCCTGCCCATCTGCAAGGAAATCGTCGAGTACCACGGGGGCCGGATCTGGGTGGAAAGCGAACCCGGCAAGGGCAGCACATTCTCCTTTACCCTGCCGGTAAAAGCGGGCGTGGCGCCTGGCCCGCGCTCCCTTGACATCGAATCGCTGGTCCGCCAGTTGCGCGAGAAAGTGGCCAGCCAGGAGCCGCCGGGCAAGTCCATCCTGGTGGTGGATGACGACCCCAATATCCGTTCGCTGCTCCAGCAGGAGTTGACGGAAGCGGGCTATGGCGTCCGCCTCGCCGAAAACGGCCGCCAAGCCCTGGCCCTTGTCCGCGAGGAGACTCCCGGGCTGATCATCCTCGACGTAATGATGCCAGAGATGAATGGCTTCGACGTGGCGGCCGTGCTCAAGAACGACCCCGCCACCATGGATATCCCCATCATCATCCTCTCCATTGTGGAGGATAAGGAACGCGGCTTCCACCTGGGGGTGGACCGTTATCTTACCAAGCCCATCGACACGGCATCACTCTTCCGGGAAGTGGGCGCCCTGCTGGACCAGGGCAAGTCCAGGAAGAAAGTCATGGTGGTCGATGAGGACGCACCCACCCTGCGCACCCTCACCGAGGTTCTCGAAGCTCGCGGCTACCAAGTGGTGGAATCCAACGGCTCGGAACTTGTGTCCAAAGCCGTATCCCATAAACCGGACATCATCATTTTGAACTCCCTGCTCTCCAGCGACCAGGGGGTGCGCTCGCTCCGGTTCGAGAAAGGCCTGGAAAACGTCCTATTCCTTATTTACCAGTGATGAACAACATGAAGATCCTTATCGTTGATGACGAACCGCATTTGCGCACGCTGATCCAGCAGACCCTCGAAGAACTCGAGGACGATGGCGTGGAATTGCTTACCGCCACCAATGGAGAAGAGGCGCTTGAAACCATCCGCGAAGAACGGCCCAACCTGGTCTTCCTGGACGTGATGATGCCCAAGAAGAACGGCTTCGATGTCTGCCACGCGGTGAAAAAGGAACTCGGCCTGAGCGATATCCACATCATCCTGCTCACTGCCAAGGGCCAGGAATTCGACCGCCAGCGCGGCCAGGAGGTCGGCGCCGACCTCTACATGACCAAACCTTTTGATCCGGACGCTCTGCTGGAAAAGGCTCGCTCCGTGTTGGGACTTTGAACGCCCATGGCCGCTCTGACCCTCAAGTCGCTGCTAAGCCCCAAGGTGGGGGCCTTATCCGCTGTCACCTCCCTCATCGCGGCTACGGGCGGCACGCTGGGCATCGAAGACGCGTCCGGCCAAAGGCTGCTGGGCGAGGTCTCTGCGGGCCCTTCCCGCGTGCCCGTTAAGCTCGAAGACGCCACCCTGGGTTGGGTGAGCGGACCGCCCGCCCCGGCCGCTGCTGCCGCCTCGCTTCTCGCGCACCTCGCGGCCAAGGAGTCTGAGCGCCGCGCCCTGGCCGGAGAAGTCCTCCACCTCTACCGGGAGGTGCACCTGATTGAGCATCTCTCCGAACAACTGACCGCCTTGCTGGACCTCTCCACCGTGGGGCAGTCCGCCCTCGATCAGGCCCGCCGGCTCATCGCCGGAACGCAAGGCGGCATCCTGGTGATGGAAGAGCCCGGCGGCCCCCTGCGTTCGGTAGCGTCATTTGGGGCGTCCGAGAATAGTGAGGCCACCCCGCTGTCTCCCTCCTCGCGCTTTGCCGCCTCCATCGTCGAGCGTGGGGTCGCCGAGATTGTGAATGACTGCGCCGCTGATCCCCGCGCCCTGGAAACGGAACGCGGATTGCGCTCGCTGATCTGCGCTCCGCTGCGCGCCAAGCAACGCACCGTCGGCGTCATCGCCCTCGCCAACACGGGCGGAACCCCTTACACGACGGCCGATCTGAAGCTCCTCAACACCATCGCTCTGCAAACCGCCGCCGCCATCGAAAACTCCCTCCTGTGTTCGGAAATGGTGGTGGCCGCGCGCGACCGCGCGCAGCTCGCCGCCCTTCAGAAGGAGCTCGACACGGCGCGCACTATCCAGCACCTGTTGGTTCCGCGCACCTTCCCGCCCTTCCCGGATCGCCAGGACTTCGATATTCACGCGCAAATGACTTCCGCCAGGGCCGTGGGCGGCGACTTCTTCGACTTTTTCCTTATGGGTGAGGAGCGCCTGGGCGTGGTGATCGGCGACGTTTCGGGTAAAGGCATTCCGGCGGCTCTCTACATGGCCGTTACCCGCACCCAGATCAAGACGACAGCCCTTCAGGGCATGCGCCCCGAGGAATGCCTCCTGCAAGTGAATCGGGTCCTGGTGCGCGAAAATGTCGGCGATTTGTTCGCCACCTGCTTCTATGGCATCTTGAACATCCGCACCGGTGAGCTTTGGTACTGCAGCGCCGGCCATAATCCGCCCTATCTGCTCCGTGCCTCCGGCGCCGTGGAGAATATTTCCGAGGTCGGGGGCATTCCCCTCGGTCTCTTCGACTACATGGGGTACACGGGCAATCGGGCGCAGCTTGAGCCCGGCGACGCCCTCTTTCTTTATACCGATGGCGTGCCGGAGGCCAACAACGCCGCGGACGAAGAATTCACTTACGAGCGCCTAACCGCCAGCCTCCGCGACGGCAGGACTCTCGCTTGCCGGGAAATGATCGATCACCTCACCCGCGAGGTTTTGGCCTTCACCGCCGGCGCCCCGCAATCCGACGATATCACCATGCTCTGCATTCGCAGGCGACAGTAACCACCCGTGTCCAGGGTCCGGCGTTCAGGGCATCCAATCGACCGCCAGGTTCCTATGACCAAACTCCGTCACTCCCGGATTGCCGTAGCGCTCGCGTTGGCGGGGATCGTATTGGGCGCGCTGGGTGGAGGCCGGCTTCCGGCGGCCCGCGCTGCCCAGTCGGCATTTTTGGCGCAAGCACAGGTTTCCGCCCCACCGCCCCCAGCCCGCTACGAAGTCCGCGCCATCCATGACCCCGAGGGAACCGGCAGGTTCTACATGGGCCGTGAGATTGCGCAAGTCATGGGGGCGGGGGGGATGCCCTGGCTCGATCGCCCGGAGCGGGAAGAGGAAGAGCGTCCTGAGCTGGTGATTGACGCCATGCGCCTCGAGCGCGGTGAGGTGGTGGCGGACCTGGGCGCGGGCTCAGGCTACTTCACCTTCCGCCTGGCGAAAAAGGTGGGCAAGACGGGGAAGATTTTGGCGGTTGATATCCAGGAGGAAATGCTCGAAACCCTTCGGCAGCGGGCCGCCGCGCTAGGCGTCACCAACGTGGAGGAAGTGAAAGGCGAAGAAACCGATCCCCACCTGCCGGCCGCGGGCGTCGATGCGGTCCTGATGGTTGATGTCTACCATGAACTCGCCTATCCCTATGAAGTCATGACCAGGGTCCGAGAAGCGCTGAAGCCGGGTGGGCAGGTGGTCTTCGTCGAGTACCGCAAGGAGGATCCCCGCGTACCCATCAAAGAAGTGCACAAGATGAGCCTGGAGCAGCTCTCCAAAGAAATGAATGCTGTGGGGCTTGTGCGCGTCAGGACCGTGGAAACTCTGCCCTCGCAGCATATCGTGATATTCGCAAAGCGCGAATAAGGCCCGCTGCGATGTGCCCCGGGCGTCTCGCCCGTGCTCGGGCATGGCCGGGACCCCGATAGCTCGGGGCAAATCGGCCGTGGCACGTCGCTGTAGCGCCGGGCTTGAGGCTGTCATAGCACAATACAGCTATCGATAATGCAATCCAACTGAAATTGTTCCCTGCGTTCGTGGTAGAATCTGCTCCATAAGTTTTTCTCAGCCCTCGGCAGCCGCGCGAGGTCGCCATGAGCTTCTGCAAAACGTTCACTCTGGTGATATTGCTGATGGTCCTGGTCTTCACTGTGTCTGCCTGGGCGCAGCAGAGGCCCCTGACGCAGGAGCAGGTCAGCAACATGGTGCAGGACGGATTCGGAGACGACTCGGGGGCCAAGCTGATCGAACAGTACGGGATTGATTTTGCTCCGGCGGAGGACTTTCTCCAAACCCTCAAGGCCGAAGGCGCGAGCGAGGCATTCCTCAAGGCGCTGCGTGCCGCCAAGCCTCCCGAGCCTGCAAGCGCGAAAAAGCCCATAAACCAAATCCAGATTTTCGCCCTCCTCACGGAACAAGTACCCACCCACCGCGTGGCCATGCTGGTTCAGCAACGTGGCGTCGATTTCAAGCCGACCAATGATTATCTTCTACAAGTCAGCTTGGCCGGCGGCCGCGACGAACTGGTTAAGGCCCTCCAGAGCGCCCCCGTGATGAAGCCGGAGCGTGTTGACTCTGCGCTCCAAGCCATGCGGGCGGAAGTCGAGCAGCACGTGGCGGACGGAGCGGCACTCGCCAGGGAAGGAGAATACGCTGAGGCTGAACAGGAATTTCGCGCGTCCTTGCTTCTTGATTCGCGGGATGACGACCTTTACCTATGCCTGGCCTATGCGCTGGGAAAACAGCAGAAGTGGGACGCTACGGAGTCCGCACTTCGCGAAGCCCTGCGTCTGAACCCTGATAATGACATGGCGCACCTCTGCCTTGGCGCCGTACTCGCTAAAAAGGGCGACTGGGATGGTGCAACTACTGAAAATCGTGAGGCACTGCGCCTGAACCCCGATTTAACCGAGGCGCACCAGGTCCTCGGCGCGGCACTCGTAAACAAGGGCGATTTGAATGGTGCGATCACCGAAGAGCGCGAGGCGTTACGCGTGAACCCGAACAATGCCGCGACGCACGCCAGCCTCGGCTCCGATCTCGGACGCATGGGCGACTGGGATGGTGCAATTGCCCAAGAACGCGAGGCGTTGCGCTTGAACCCCAATCTTGCCGAGGCACACGCCAACCTCAGCGCGGCGCTTGTGCAGAAGGGTGACTCGGATGGCGCGATCACCGAAGCCCGGTATGCGTTGCACTTGAACCCCGATCTGGCCTTGGCGCATGGCAGCCTCGGCTCCGCGCTCGCCTGGAAGGGCGATCGGGATGGTGCGCTCATCGAAGCCCGGGAGACGGTGCGCTTGAGCCCCAATGACCCGCAGGCGCACGTCAACCTCGCCTCCGTGCTTTTCTGGAAGGGTGACTGGGATGGTACAATCGCCGAGAGTCGGGAGGCGCTGCGCTTGAACTCTAATGACGCCCAGACACACGCCAACCTCGGGTCCGCGCTCGGACGCAAGGGCGACTGGGATGGAGAGGTCGCTGAAGAACGCGAAGCGCTGCGCTTGAACCCCAATAATGCCTTTGCCCACAACGAACTTGGCGCCGGGCTGGAGAAGAAAGGCGACCTCCAGGGCGCTCTCGAGGAATATCGCACGGCCACCGAGCTCGACCCCCAGAACGCGACCTATAAGCAGAATTACGAGCGCCTGTTGCCGCAGATGAATAAATGATGAACAGTCGGGGGCAAGGACCGGAGTTTCCACTTTTCGCACCGAGCCCCTCGCGTTCGAGGGCAGGCACTGTTTCCTTATCCCGTTCCCTATACCGCTCCCTGCTTCTGGTCATCGCGTGGATTCT
>Ga0326727_10026167_pt1 | contig 10857 bp, 9 predicted proteins | sample MB2enrmetagenome_FD_207643 | JGI IMG/M metagenome (GOLD analysis project Ga0326727, IMG submission 207643) | Lab enriched peat soil microbial communities from McLean, Ithaca, NY, United States - MB29MY | ecosystem: Environmental > Terrestrial > Soil > Wetlands > Peat | place: USA: New York... | reverse complement strand
ATCCTGAAACAGATGACAATTGTCGACGGCTCATGGCTGTTCATCGAGAACATCGGCAATCTCATCTGCCCCGCGGAACTGGCGATCGGAGAGGACGTCAAGATCGTTGTCGCAAGCGTCGCCGAAGGCAGCGACAAGCCGCACAAGTACCCATTGGCCTTTCAGCGCTCGGCCGCGTGCATTCTTACAAAGCCGGACTTAAAGGAGGCCGTGGGCTTCGACGATGCTTTCTTCCGCTCTGGCCTCGCATCCGTCGCGCCTGAGGCGCCTCTCTTTCAAGTCAATGGGAAAACCGGCGAGGGGACGGATGCGCTAGTTGCATGGCTCCGTTCGGTAAGGGAAAAGGAAACAATATCGTGAACGAAAACCTTAACCGCGACAGGTTCATCGAACGTATGGCGAATGAATTTGGAAGACCGTGCTGCCAGGATACGGGCGTCATTCAGTACTTCGTGCAGCAACAACGCTCGATAATTATACTCCAGTGAAACTAGGCCCCCGTGGGGGCTAAGAACCTGTCAAATTGGAACTGAGGGGAGGGATCTTTGTCGTGCATACTTGACCCAACCTATGGCAAGGCGCTTGTCACGGGGGCTTCGGGAGGGCTCGGCCGCGAGATGGCGCTCGGACTCGCCAGGGCGGGCTGGGAGCTGATCCTGGTCGGGCGGGATGCGGGCCGATTGGAGGCTTGTCGCCGGTCCCTGGCGGGCACCCGCTCAGCCGAGGCCGTCACGATACGATCGGACTTGTCCGAGCCGGGGGCAGCGTCGAGGCTTTTCGATGAGTGCCAAGGCAGGGGGTTCGAGGTGGAACTTCTCGTCAACAATGCCGGCTGCGGACTATTCGGCCTAAGTGTGGCCCTGTCGCCGAGCGGCGTCGAGTCGATGCTCGCCCTCAATATGATCGCTCTCTCCTCCTTGTGCTCGCTCTTCGGCGCCTCGATGAAGGTGCGCGGCTCTGGCAAGATACTCAACATCGGTTCACTCGTCGGCAAGTTCGCGGTACCGTATTTCTCCTCGTACGCTGCCTCGAAGAGCTATGTGCTGAGCTACTCGCTGGCGCTCCGCTCAGAGCTGAGGCACACAGGTGTATCGGTCTCGTGCCTCCTGCCCGGATATATCCGTACCGACTTCGACGAACGGGCCGGAATCTCAAGCCCGACGTATCGCCGCTTCTCGAAGCGCAACGGCAAGGACGCCGCCCTTGTAGCCAGGGCTGGACTTAAGATGCTCCGGCGCGGCCGACCATATGCGTCGATCGGCGTGGGCGACAAATTGGTCTCGGGATTGTCCACAGTCGTTCCACGCTCCTTGGTGCCGGTCATGATCAAGCCATTCATGGACAGGTTCGCGACCCGCTGATGCTTGCCGAAAATCACTCTATAGGTCGTCTTTCAGGGCCGTCGATTTCATGTACGCCGTCGGCTTCGCCTCGAGAAAATCCGTCTTGATGAGATTCGCGTTGCTGTACTGGCTGATCCATGCCATGGAAGCTGGCTCCTCCTTCCCTCCCGCATAGAGCATCTCGAGGCCGAGTCCTGCGGCACGAAGATTCCCTAGATAATGGATATAATCGTCTATCATTTCTGTAGTGAGGCCGGGAATGTCGTCTCCGATGACGTAGTGGCCCCAACGGATCTCCTGCTCTACCCCCTCACGTATCATGTTCCGGTAACTTCCCAGGTACTCAGGCGTAAAGACCTGGGGCATTTCCTTCTTGAGTTCCAGAATGATGGAACGAAATAGAAGCAGATGGGTATTCTCATCCCGATTTATATACCGGATTTCCTGAACGGAACCGCTCATCTTGCCGTTCCGCCCCAGGTTGTAGAAGAACATGAAGCCTGAGAAAAAATATATCCCCTCGAGGATATAGTTCGCCACGGCGGTCCGCACCAGCGTGTATGAATCCTGTTTTACCTGGAATTCGTTGTACAGATTCCCGATGAAATTGCTCCGCGCCAAAAGATGCTCGTCGCTCTTCCACTGGTATAGGATGCCATTCCGCTCTTCCGGGGAGCAGATGGAGTCCAGCATATAGCTGTAGCTTTGGGAATGGAGTGCCTCTTGGAAAGCGTGAATGGTAAGACAGAGGTTGATTTCGTTCGCGGTGATGTACTCCCCGAAGGCGGGGATATTCGCCGTCTGGATGCTGTCCAGGAAGATGAGGAACGAGAGTATTTTGTCGTAGGCGTTCCGCTCGGCGGGCAAGAGGCGCCGGTATTCCTTCATGTCATTCTGGAGGTTGATCTCCTCGGGAATCCAGAAATTGTTCATCGCGTGCCGATACCACTCGCTCACCCACTGGTACTTCAGATTGTTGAAGTCGTTCAGGTTCGTCGCGTTTCCGCCGACCATCCGACGCTTCATGACGTCGATGTCCCCGTTTGGGTTGAAAAGCAGTTTCCGTTTCAAAGTGTTATCCATGCCGCTTCTCCTCATGACGCGCAGCTCTCGCACTCATCGACTTCGAGCGACTGAGCGCGGACATAATAGATGGTTTTCACCCCCTCTCCCAAGCGCGGATATAGAGATCGAGTACCTGCCGCAAGGAAAAGTCGGTAGTGATGTAAAGGTTGAGCGACTGAGCCTGATCGATATGCCGTTGCCGCGCTCCCGCCGCGCGCAACGACCAGAGCTGGTTGATGTGGTGCGCATCCTTGTACAACCAGAACGTCCGGGAAGAAAGCTCCGGCGCGACGCGGGGTAACGTGGATCCTTTCTTTTCTTCGAGGAAATAGCGCTTCATCACAGGATCTATCCCCGCAGTGGTACCCGCGATGATGGAGGTGGAACTGGTCGGCGCAACAGCCAACAGATAGCCGTTGCGCAAGCCTTCTGTGGCGACCCGTGCGCGGAGGAGCGTCCACTTCTCGCTCGTGTAGCCGCGCTTGTCGAAATAAGCGCCGGAGGCCCAGTCCGAGCCGGTAAAGTATTCGTACGATCCTTTTTCCGCGGCGAGACTGTTGCTTGCCGCGATCGCCGCATAATTGATTCGTTCGAACAGGGCGTCGGCGAAACCGATATGCTCTTCGCTCTCCCAAGGGATGCCTTTCTTTGCCAGCGCGTGATGATACCCGCTTACTCCGAGCCCGAGAGCCCGGTAGCGCCTGTTCGTGACGCGCGCGTAAGGAACAGGATAGAAATTGAGGTCGATGACGTTGTCCAGGGCGCGCACCGCGACGCCTATGACCCCTCCGGCGGCGCCTTGGAATCCGCGAATCGAGCTTCCCGCGGCGCGGACCTTCCCAAAGTAAAGTCCCATGCCCCCGCCGAATTTGGACACCTGGGCAAAATTGTCGATGCTCCGATAGATGCTGTCCAATGAAACCGGCACCGTATCGATGAAACAAGAGGAAAGCTGATGGAAAGGCTTACGGGCGTTGGAAAGCGTCGGCGTGGCAACTGTCACCTGAAGCCGACTCATCATATCGTAGAAGCGGCGGCCCCAGAGGTTCCGATCCTTCTTCTCGTTCATCGCCAGGTGCATGGCGATGCCGAGGAACAGTTCCTGCGGAGTCTCCAGGATTTCGTGCTCCCGCGTCTGGATCACGTAACGACTGAGCAGAAGATCCAATGCGCTATAGGTCAGCAGATTATTGCGCGACGGATCGAGGTAGCCCTCGAAAAGCTTGAGATCCTCGCGCGAATAGGCTTTCAGGATGTAGTCTCCGTAGAGCCCCGCCCCTACGAGATACTCGATCTTCTCGGGGAAAGAGGCGATATGCCGTTTCTCCAATTCATCTGCGAGTCTTTCCTCGAAGCGCAAAAGAGCTAGGCGTGCGGCGATATATTCCCAGCGGGGGGCCTCTTTGACTGTCAGCTCCACCGCCGCTCGGACCAGCGTGCCGAGCTGCCTGTCGTCCGGTCCGTTTGGTGATGACCACGCTAAGTCCCTCCGTTTCAGTATATACTATATATATGGTTATATCAAGGATATGTACACTATTGGTAGCGGTATGCAAGAATTGAAGCCATCAATCGAGCACTTGGATAGTCGCATCTCGGGAAGCGACGGCCGGTAGGTTCGACTGTACAGCCCTATCTGCGAAGCTATTTCGCAAAGAACTGGTTTAGAGGATACTTTCCTTATGCGTGGGAACATCCCATTAGTACCGCCCTTCAATATCAAGCGGATCGTGCTTCATTCATGCTGTGCGCCATGCTCGGCGGCGATACTTGCGGTATTACTCGAGAATGACATTACCCCGATCGTTTTCTACTACAATCCGAACATCTACCCAGTAGAGGAATATGAGCGCCGCAAGGCGGAGAACAAAAAATACGCACAGTCGTTGGGATTAAGCTTTTTCGATGGCGATTACGACCACGAAGGATGGAAGACGAAGATATGGGATCTCCGGGGGGAACCGGAAAGGGGCCTGCGCTGCTCTTCGTGTTTCAGGCTTCGTTTAGAGGAGACGGCTCGCTTCGCCCACGGAAACGAATGTCGGGTATTCGCGACGACGCTGTCGTCATCGCCGTGGAAGAATCTGGATCAGATCAACGATGCCGGCGTCTACGCCTCGAAACTATTCCCCGATCTTGCCTTCTGGGCGCATAACTGGCGAAAGGGCGGATTGTCAGAACGACAAGCCGCTATCAGTAAACAACATGGCTTCTACCGGCAAAACTATTGTGGCTGCGAGTTCAGCCTGAACAGCCGGAACTTGAGTTGACGATACACTAGCAAGCTCTGCTGCCATGCGCGATGGCGTACGCGTTTTGCCGACATGTTAGGGCATCCCCGTCTTGACGCTGCAAATAGAAGCATCGGATACTAGGGTCGTCGTCGGTTCGCTCAGGCTTGTGTCTGCGCGATTAAAAGGGAACCCGGTTTGAATCCGGGACTGCCCCGCAGCGGTATGCGAGAACGAAAGCCGTCATAAGCACTGAGATCGTACTATCTCGGGAAGCGACGGCCGGTAGGCTTTCGGTGATTGAAATCGTCGGAGCGCTCGTAAGTCCGAAGACCTGCCGCGACCGCGGACTCTCATTTTGAGAGCCAGCGATTCGACCTGGGAGCCTCGAGGGAGGCGGGGGGTCGGCGGCTGCACGTCTCCGCGCTCCGCCTGATTCCGCGTCTTCATCTGTCGCTCCCTCGCCCGAAGTCGCGAAGGAGACCTCAATGAACGGTAAGGCGAGCTGCGCGATCATCGGCTATCCCCGAATAGGTCGCGGAAGGGAACTCAAGCAGGCTCTTGAGTCGTACTGGGCCGGCAAGACGGACGCGGCGGCCCTCGCGAGCTGCGCGGAGGTTCTCCGCGCCAGGCATTGGCGGGAGCAGGCTGATGCGGGACTCACGTGGGTCTGCGTGGGCGATTTCAGCTACTACGACGGCATGCTCGATACCTGTGCCATGCTCGGCCTTGTGCCCGAGCGTTTCCGCGCCCTCTCGGGACTCGATCGCTATTTCGCCATGGCGCGCGGAAACGACAAAGCCCCCGCCATGCGCATGCGCAAATGGTTCAACACCAACTACCACTACATTGTGCCGGAACTGCCTTCCTCCATGGACGCGGCTCTCGTCGAGCCCGATTTTTCGAAGCTAGAAGGCGAGCTCTCGGAATGCACAGCATTCGGGTATACGCCAAAGCTAAGCCTCATCGGCCCTATCACCTTCCTTCGCCTGGCCGAGGCTCCGCAAGGCGTCGATCCCCTCGCCTTCTTGCCTGCGATAATGGAAAACTATGGACGAGTCATCGCAAGGATCACCGAGCTAACGCCCGGCGCCCTTGTCCAGATGGAGGAGCCCATCCTCGCTTGCGATCCGGACGCCAAAACCCTCGCCGCTTTCGAATCGGCGTACCGAGGCCTCTGCGCCTCGCAGCCGCGCGCCGATCTGATGCTCGCGACTTATTTCGAGCAGGTCTCCGAGGCCCTGCCCATTATCGCGCGCTTGCCGCTGAAGGCCGTAGCACTCGACTTCGTCTACGGAGAAGACAATCTCGCGGCCCTCGAGAAACTGGATGGATGGAATTGCGGAAAGCTCTTCGCAGGCGTCGTGAACGGGCGCAATGTCTGGGCGAACGACAGAGCCTCGAGCCTTACTCTGCTGGATCGAATACGCGAGGCATTGAAGGGGCGCGGCGAGATCGTCGTATCCTCCTCGTGCTCCCTTCTCCACGCGCCCTACAGCGCGGCGGATGAAACCTCGTTGCCTGAGTCCCTGAAAAGGCGTTTGTCCTTCGCCCAGGAAAAGCTCACGGAGCTACGCGCGTTGGCCGACGCGTTCGCACCGGGAGAAAGGCCCGCCCAACCGGCCGGGGCGACTACGCTGGCCAAGAGCGCGCGAGTCGGCGCCGAAGAAGCCGACGCCGTAGCACCGAGCGTGCCTCGGAGGCAGCCTGCGGCAGGGGAGCGCGCCAAGCTTCAAAGGGAGCGACTCCATCTTCCACTCCTGCCGACCACGACTATCGGAAGCTTCCCCCAGACGAAAGAGCTGCGCGAGCTCCGCTCTCAGGCGAAGCGTGGAAGTATCGATCAAAAGACGTATCAGACAAGACTCGAGCGTCTAACGACGGAGTGCGTGCGCTTCCAGGAGGAAGCCGGACTGGATGTCCTGGTCCACGGAGAGTTCGAGCGCAACGACATGGTCGAGTACTTCGGCGAGAACCTGGACGGCTTCGCGTTTACCAAGAACGGATGGGTGCAGAGCTACGGAAGCCGCTGCGTGAAGCCTCCGATCATCTTCGGCGACGTCTCGAGGCCGAGGCCCATAACCGTGGACGCGATCCGCTTCGCGCAGAGCCAGACTAAGAAACCCCTCAAAGGTATGCTCACTGGACCGGTCACGATCATGACCTGGTCCTTCGTCCGCGAGGACATCCCTCGCGCGGCGGTCTGCGCGCAGATCGCGCGCGCGCTACGCCAGGAGATAGTCGACCTCGACGCTGCGGGGCTGGCGATCATCCAAGTGGACGAGGCGGCCTTCAAGGAGGCCTATCCCTTGCGGAAGGCCAAGCGCGCGGCTTTCGAGGCATACGCGATCGACGCCTTCAGGCTGGCGACGGGCGGCGTACGGCCCGATACGCAGATACACAGTCACATGTGCTACAGCGATTTCAGCGACATCATGGAGGCCATCGAGGCCCTCGACGCCGACGTGCTGAGCATCGAAGCCGCGAGGGGAGGAGAGGATATCCTCGAGTCCTTCGCGCGCTCTGGCTATGATAGGGCCGTCGGGCCGGGCGTCTACGATATCCACAGTCCGCGCGTGCCGAGCCGCGAAGAGTTCGAGGAAGCCATCCGAAAAAGGATAAAGACGATAGGGGCCCAGCGGCTCTGGATCAATCCGGATTGCGGCCTGAAAACCCGCGACTGGCGCGAAGTGAAGCCTGCGCTTAAGCGCATGGTCGAAGCGGCGGTCGCGGTGCGTACAGAGATTGGGGGGCTTCATGGGCGAGCTTAAAGACACCGCCGTTTGTCCCGAGCGCGCCTATCTCGTGGGCATCCAGGCCGACAGGGCGCAGAAGGAGGAAGTCGAAAGTCTCCTCGTCGAGCTCGGAGGCCTCGCCTCCTCGCTCGGCCTTGAGGTCGTGGGGACCTGTCTCACGCGAGTGCGCGAAAAGACGGCCGCCCTTCTCCTCGGCACGGGCAAGGTCGAGGAGATCATCGCCGCGGCTAAGGCTTGTGGCGCCGACTCGATTGTCTTCGACCAGAGCCTGTCGCCCACGCAGCAGCGCAACTGGGAAGAGCAGTCTGGCCTCAAGGCATACGATCGCAACGAGCTCATCATCCGCATATTCGCGAACCGCGCGCTCACGAAGGAGGCGGCGCTCCAAGTCGAGCTCGCCCAGCTCGAATACTCCCTACCGCGCCTCGCGCACTCGTACGAGACGCTGTCTCGGCAACGGGGCGGACGCTACGGCTCCAAGGGCTCGGGCGAGCAGAAGAAGGAAATCGACCGACGCGAAGTAGAGCTTCGCATCCACGACATACAGGAGGAGCTCAAGGATGTGCGCAAGGGGCGCGGCGTGCAGCGCGCTAGGCGCGAGAAAGCCTCGGTGCCGCGGGCGGCGATCGTGGGATACACCAACTCAGGCAAATCGAGCCTCCTCAATGCCCTCGCGAACGCCGACGTCCTCGCCCAGGACAAGCTCTTCGCCACTCTCGACCCGACGACGAGGAGGATAGCGCTGCGCAAAGGGGGCTCTCTCCTTCTGACCGACACGGTCGGCTTCGTGCGCAACCTACCGCACCATCTCGTCGAGGCCTTCAAATCTACCTTGGAAGAGGCAGCCGAGGCAGATCTCCTCATCGAAGTCGTCGACTGCTTCGATCCGGAGGCCTCGACGCACATGGCGACCACCGATGCGGTGTTGAAAGAAATCGGAGCCGGAGAGATCCCGCGCGTGCTCGTCCTCAATAAGACCGACCTCGTGACCGATCCCTCAATCCTCGAGGCCTTGAAAACGCGCCACCCCGAGGCGATGCTTTGCTCGGTGAAGACTGGAGCGGGCCTTTCGGAGCTCTCAGGCAAGGTGGAAGACAAGCTCACCTCCGCTTCGGGAGACCTCCGCGTTCGCATCCCCGATTCCGAATACGCCTTAGTCGCCCTCCTCCATCGCGAGGCCTCGATTCTCGAGGAAGGGCGAGAGGACGACGCGACGATCTTGCGCGTGCGGCTTCCGGACAAACTCGTCTCGCGTTTCGGAAAATACCGGCTCCCTTAATTCGAAGCAACGATAGACCGTTCATTCATCATTCAAACTATCAGGAGGCAGGAACATGCGTTCACTCACAAGGAAGGCTCCCTTCAGGTGCGACATCGTCGGCAGCTTCCTGAGGCCAGAGCGGCTGAAGGAAGCGCGCGCCTCCTTCGCTCGAGGTACTACCAATGCCCAGCAGCTCAAGTCGATCGAGGACGAATGCATTCGCGAGCTCGACCAGAAGCAAAAGAAGATCGGCCTTTCGGTCATCACGGACGGCGAGTTCCGCCGCAGCTAGTGGCATCTCGACTTCATGTGGGGCACCTGGGGCATGTATTGCGACAATGCGCTGGCGAAGATCGCGGCCCGGAGCGTACGCGTGAACAACCTGGCGATAGTCGGTCTCGTCACCTCGAAGTCGCCGAAGCTCGAGAAGGAAGAAGACATAGTCGCGAGGATCGAAGAGGCCTCGCGCTACGTGCCGCTCGAGCGGCTCTGCTTAAGCCCTCAGTGCGGCTTCGCCTCGACGGAGGAAGGCAATATGCTCACCGAGGGCGACAGTGGGCGAAGATCGCGCTCGTCAAAAAGATCGCCGGGGAGGTCTGGAAAGACTAATCCAGTGCGTCTATTTACCATTCGGTCGCTATCCATTACTATGCCCAAAATCCCGAGCGTAAGCATCGGCACGATCGGAGATAGGAGCATAGAGCGTGAGAGCCGCGGGACTCGATATCGGATCGCGCACGGTCAAACTCGTCGTCCTCGACGACGACGGCGAACCCGCGCTCGCGCGCAAGGCGCTCACCTCCTATAGCCTCCTCGAGACGGCCCTCGAGCTCCTCAAGGACGTTGACTATGAGAGAATGGCTGCCTCCGGCTACGGCCGCCATCTCGTCGCGGACTCGGCCGAATGCAATGTCATCAGCGAGATACGCGCCTTCGCACTCGGCGCCCGCGCCCTCCTCCCTAGTTGCAGGACGATTCTCGACATCGGGGGGACAGGACACAAAGGCCATCTCCCTGGACGAGGCCGGGGGCATACGCAACAGTTCGAGGTATCGTTCGTTCTCGCAGAATGACGTGGGGCAAATCCGAACGCGTGTCGAGGCGCTCCTTGAAATGTGCCGCGGATGACTCGGGCAAGCGCAGCCACGAACAGCTCTCCTGATTGACGTCCATATCCTTATGCTGTACCGTTATACGAGGCGATGGAGTTCGCCTGAGAGTCGAGGGAGCTATATCCCTTGGCCCCGAACCGCCGCTTGCCGGCTGATGACTCCTTCGTTCGATACTGACTAACGAGGGATAGGTCTACGGCGAACATTCTCCTGGTGTTGATCGGCGGCGGCCTCGGCTCAGTGTGCCGATATTTGAGTTCCCTGGCGGCAGGGCGCCTATTCGGCGATAGTTTCCCGTGGGGGACTTTATTCGTAAATCTTTTCGGTTGCCTCCTCATCGGCTTCATCGTCGGCTGCGTCGACAGGGCCCTGCTTTCGAAGACTCTTCGCATATTCCTCGTCACGGGATTCCTCGGAGGACTTACGACTTTTTCCTCCTTCTCGCTCGAGTCGACTCGTTTCTTCCAAGACAGCCCGCTTAAGGCCTTCGCGAATATCGCGCTCAACCTTATCGGCGGCCTTGCACTGACGTTTATCGGACTTTGGGCAGCGGACAGGATATAAAGGAGGCTCTTGCGTGACCGACTACACGATCATCAGGATCTATACGAGCGAGAAGGCGCGCTTCGAGGGCAAGGAACTCGCGCAGTCGATAGAATCCTACATTCGCTCTTTGAAGCTCGCGGCGCGCTGCGTCGTCATGCGCGGAATATCAGGCTGCTACGAGAACGGCGAATCGGCGAGCGCGTATATAGTCGAGCTATCGTATAACCTCCCTCTCATCATCGAGATCATTCTTCCCCAAGTTGACGCGACGAAGGTGCTCGAACATCTCGACGCCATCGTCGTCGACGGTATCGTCGCGGTCGTTTCCGCCACAGTCTCTTCCCACAGGACAATGGCTTCCTTGGTTCCAAAGAATCTCCGCGTCCGCGATGTCATGACCCCTAATCCGGTTTGCGCCCATGCGGATTTTTCGGTCAGGGCGGCCGCGGAAATTCTCCTCGATAGCACATTTAAGGCATTGCCGGTTATAGATGCGGAGAGACACTGCCTAGGAATTATCACTCCGAATGATCTTGTGTCCCA
>Ga0326727_10026166_pt1 | contig 10858 bp, 7 predicted proteins | sample MB2enrmetagenome_FD_207643 | JGI IMG/M metagenome (GOLD analysis project Ga0326727, IMG submission 207643) | Lab enriched peat soil microbial communities from McLean, Ithaca, NY, United States - MB29MY | ecosystem: Environmental > Terrestrial > Soil > Wetlands > Peat | place: USA: New York... | reverse complement strand
AGAATCTTTTTTAAGGATTATTCATGATCAATTTAAAATTTCATGTAGTGCAAAAATATAAATATTAATACAAACAATTAAAGAGGGAATAATAAATTTGAGTAGAACGACGGCGCGACTTTTAATTAAAATGTGAGGCTCACCTTTGAGGTGAGCCTCACGTAATAAGAGTGTTATTTAATTAGTAACATTTTCTTTGTAGAAATAAAATTATCCGATTTTAATTGGTAGAAATATATTCCGCTTGACAGCTTACTCCCGGAGAATTGTACGGAATAATTACCGGCGGATTTTTCTTCATTAACCAAAGCCGTCACTTCCCTTCCGAGAATGTCATAAACTTTTATTGTAATCATACTTGCTTTAGGAACAGAATAGTTTATTATAGTCGAAGGATTAAATGGGTTCGGGTAATTCTGCATCAGCTCAAATTTACCGGGGACGTTTGATTTGTTTGATGCAGCTAATGTCGGGGCAGAAATATTCAGCTTAGTTATAAAAGCATTACTGCCCTGTTGATCGCTGCCGTAAGCAGTCTGATAAGCGCCGGGAGTTATGGGATAATTTGATGAAGCAGTCTGTCCCGTTATATAAACATTCCCCCCGGAATCAACAAGTATTGAACTTGGGGACTCATAATTATTACCGCCGATAAAAGTTGAATAAAGTAATGCAGCGCCGGTTGAGTTCAGTTCGGTTACATAGGCATTAATAGCAGTATCGCTGCCTAAAGCCGACTGATAAGCGCCTTTCGTTACGGGAAAATTTGGAGAAGAAGTCCATCCCGTTATATAAGCATTTCCACCGGCGTCAATTGCGATTGCACGCCCGACATCCTCAACATTGCCGCCGATAAAAGTAGAATAAACCAGGGCGGAGCCGGTTGAGTTTAGCTTAGTTACAAAGGCATCTCCAAATACAGCGGCGCCGCCTCCATAGGTAGTTTGATAAGCGCCTTTCGTTACGGGAAAATTTGAAGAAGATGTCCAACCGGTTATATAAGCATCACCGAATTTATCTACGGCAATTGAAGTTCCTACATCGGCGGTATCGCCGCCGATAAAAGTAGAATAAACCAGGTCAGAGCCGCTTGAGTTTAACTTTGTAATAAAAGCATCGCCAACAAAAGCAGTGCCCTCAAAAAATGATTCGCCGCCAAGAGTATCCTGAAAAGCTCCCGTAGTTACGGGGTAAGCGGGAGAGTTAGTAGTTCCCGTAATATAAGCATTTCCGCCGGCATCAACGGTTATTGAAGATCCTTCATCAACACTGTCGCCGCCTACAAAAGTAGAATAGACAAGGCCGCTGCCTTCCGGGTTTATCTTAGTAATAAAGGTGTTTTCATTTCCATACAATTCAGGCTGATAACAGCCGATTGTTACAGGATAATCAGGAGACAAAGTTTCACCGGTTATATAAGCATTTCCTCCTGAATCTACGGCCACTGATAATGCATCATCAGCGTAACTGCCGCCGATATAAGTAGAATAAATCAAACTGCTGCCTGTTGAATTAAACTTTGTTACAAAGGCATTTCCATAATAAGTATATAAACCAGTTTGAAAAGCGCCGCTTGTTACGGGATAATTTGTAGAATAAGTTACGCCGGTTATATAAACATTCCCGCTTTGATCTATTTTTATTGAATTACCCTCATCAGAGGCGAAACTATCGCCGTTTCCGCCGATAAAGGTAGAATAAATTAAAGCGCCGCCGGTTGAGTTTAGCTTAGTAACAAAAACATTACCCAGGCTATCAGCTAAAGCAGTTTGGTAGGCTCCGTTTGTAACGGGGTAATTTGCAGAAGCAGACCACCCGGTAATATAAGCATTGCCGCCGGCATCTACGGCACCCGAGTTAACAATATCTTCATTATTGCCGCCGATAAAAGTAGAATACACCAGCGGGTCGATTATAAGCTCTTTCGCAGCGTCATAGGTTCCCGGTTTTATTCCAACAGAGCCGTCATCTTTTAGCTCAAAATTACACTCAACTTCTTTCTGAGATTCACCATCCACCTGGTACGCATATATTTTTCCATGTATAACATCGCCGAGGATTGTCTTCAGAACCAGCCCGCCGTTTGAGTTTATGCTTAATCCATCCTGCCCTTCAAATTTAAACTTTATCTCTGAAACGTCTGCGCCGGGTTTTGCTTTGTAATCGTAACGCAACATCCCGTTATCGTAATAATATTTCACGTCTATGTTTTTATAAACGCCTTGTAATTCTACAGTACCGTACAGGGGCACGCCGCCCGCCCATTTGCTTTGATCACTGCCTATAAAATAATTGTAATATTCTTCACGCTGACTGCCGCCTGTTGCGGTAAAATTTTTCTCTGCATTTATTAACTGCATTTTTATCACATGGCCCTGTATAACAGTATTTTTATTTTCATAAGCTTTCTTTTGCCGGGTATTTATTCTTTCCCAAAGTGAAGCGATCCGCTCATCCGGAGAATTCCCGGATGCTTTAGCCCGGATATAATTTTTCGTCACACGGTAATAGTCATACACCACGCCTGTATTGGTAATCCATGCATTCATGCCGCCTATGCGGGCAAGGTATTTTACATCCGGGTTCCACTGCCCTTTATTTTGAATGAAGAAATTGTTATTTGATTGGTTAAGTGACCGGCCCAAAGCGGCTGATTCCAGTTGAGGATTGTTTAATTGCTGCGCATTTATTGCCGCGCAAAAAATTAATATAAGAAACAGTAACTTATTTTTCATAAGGCCTCCGTTTATACATACACGCAAATCAAATAAACCCGTTGTTCTAATTAAAGACAAGGTATTTGGAGCCACAGGTTAAATAAATAATATTATATTAATTAAACATAAATAAACGCGGTATGATTCACAATTAAAACAAGAGTTTGCAAAAAACTATTATATAAGAATTTTATCCGGCTTTAAAAATCCAGGCCGAAGTTTTTAAGTTCTTTTATTTTATTCTGTATATCTTCTTCGGTAGGGACGCTGATAATTAAGCCATCGGCTTTAATTTCTTTGGAGTTTTTCTCACAATTGTCCCTTGCTTCCCTTAGTGTATAGCCTATGCCGGTAACGGCGCCGCATTCATCAAAATTATTTATATTGACTGCAATATATTCGCCGTCTACGATAGCGAGGTTCATAACTTTAACTGCATCGCGCACATTATCCGGAACTTTTATGGGCAGGTTATAATGGGCTGCGGTAGGGCTTCCGAAAATTGCAGTAACGCCGTAAGTATGATCATACACCGGTTCAATCAACCGGCTCTGCGCGCCCCAGTACATGATCTCGCCGAGGTTTTTAATCATATCGAGGTGAAGCTGGAAAGGGGGGTTAGGGAGCCTTGCTGTGAAGTCGGTAAAAAACGGCGTGCCGTTTTTATCTATTCTTATTTCATGTGAATAATGTGAGCGTGTATTTTCCTTCCTGAATATTTTCTGAAGGCATATATCCACATATCGAATTTGATCGGGAACGGATTGATAGGGTACTATTTTGCCGAAGTAATAGCTGTCCTTTTCCTCGACGCCCCAGAGGTATGAATTGGGGATTTGGCCGTTGACGGTATAAGAATCGCCTCCTATTTCCACGCCGTCAATTTTGGACTGTCTTATTACATTATAAGTTTTATCGAACGGCGATAAATTTAATTCCAGTTCTTTCAGCCTGAAGCTGCTGCGTTCTTTATCGTAGTACTTTAAGGTTTCAAGATCGCCGCGGTACTCATTTATTTTTATGAACTCATCGTGTTGAATGTTTTCAGCAAGCTGTTTTATTCCGGTTTCAAGAATAGTTTTGGCAACAGGCATATCTTCCATATCGATCCACTTATAGAATTCAAGCTTATGCCTTTCGGCCCATGAAGTTCCGGCGGAGCCCCAGACAAGTTTTCCCCGTCTTCTTAAATATTCCTGTTCAGAGCGGTAATAGCAGTCGGGGAATACATAAAGATCTATTTCATTACTATCCGCGTAATCCCAGATAGAGGATATTCTTTCGACTCCTTTCAGCCCTGTTCCGACTTTATCAAATTTACTTACCGGGAAACCGTTTCCTTCCCAGGGTGAAAAGTATAACACACTTCCGAATTCTTCAGTTAATCTTTGGGCCAAGGCAGTGAAACTGCCTGTATCAAAAATGCACACCGTTAAATTCTTTAAATTTATTTTTTCCATTAATTTACGTTTAAGTTATTATTTTTTTATTTAGTGTATAATAGTACTTGTTCCAATTCCAAATTACGCCCCAATTATGGAAGATGAAATATTTATAGAATCCAGATTTTTATCAATGTCATTAAAATTCTAATCTTGAAAAGGTGGAACAAAATATTTCATTTCACCTAAATCTGTAGTTTTATTTTCATTAAAGTCATGTATTTGTAAAATATCCTTAGCAATCAAGGCACTCCGGTAGAATTTATTATCTATAAAACTGTAGACCATATCCGGATAAGTGTTTGAGCTTGGTTTTTACACATTCAAATAAGTAATTTTTCCAGTTCTACTATTTGTAGTTAATTCATTCAGTACATGCTTGGCAATTGGAACTAAAGTATTTAATCATCCTTTATCGTTAATTCTTATACCTTATCCTCTGATTCTTCCCAAATCCTGTTTTGGTAGATTATATTCTACGCTTCTTGAAATTAATGCGTTAAGATTTACTAATAGACCTGCAATATCACTGGATATTTTTGAATAATTATCTCGGTCTGTTCTTTTACAGACTAACTTTCATAATTATTCTACATATAGATTGTCAATACTTAAATCTTTTCTGAGATCACACCTTGTAAGAACAAAATATTATTTATAACTGTAGCTCCATAGCTACTCCTTCTTTTTATTATTGCTTTTATCATTAATCATAGATATATCCCGTTTAATTTTTACTTGCACCTTGTTAACATCATTTAGAATCCCAAATTTGCCTTATTAACGGGTTTGACATAATATGACTCAATAATTTTCCTTCATTTATTATCATTACATTTATGATTCTCTTAAATTAATCGGCATAATTTGAGTTTGTACTTCGCCAAATATTAAAAAGTTAAGAATTTATTCTTTCACTAAAGCCATCCATTTTTTTAGTTTCCCAATTACAATATTCCTTAATCCGCTCTCAACATGATACGCTAAAATAGTAATATGGTCCTTTAATACAGTCGGGTCGATGCCTAAAGTAATGTTCAGAGATTTAATTAGAATATCTTTTAGAGTTTGCCGGTAAGCTTCGTTGGAGACAATTCTTTTTTTAGTAGGCTCGACTATTCGGATGGAATTTGGTAAGGTTTTCTCATTTTTTTTTTGTTTATAATCCGTTCCTCTGTAATTAAGTAAATCTCTTTTTTTACCTTCTTTAAATGCTTGATCAATTTCTTTCGAAAGTATTTTGAAATTTTCTTTGAGTTCAGGTCTTTCTTTAATTGCCCGTTTAATAAACGTTGCATAATCTTCGTAGGGTTTTTGTAAAACAAATTCAGTTAAATAACCTCTTAATATCCTAAACTTTTCAGATTGACGCAAGTTAATTTTTATATACTCAGGATTTGGAAGGTTTGGTAGATATTCAACCGTTTTATTTTTAACACTTATGTCTAGTTTGTTATACTGATCTACAACCTTGGACTTTATTCTTTGAAATTCCGCTTCTTCTACTTTGAATTTATTATAAATTCTCTTTGCACGTGTTTCGCTTTTAGTTTTAATGACTATTTCACCCGTACTGTTTGTAACTTCCCAATTCAAATTTCTCTTGTTATAATGCACAGAAGGTTCATAAATTTTCGTCAAATCTGAAAATAATTTTTGCTTCCCTTTAACTTCATTTTGAGATTGAACTAATGGTAATGTTCCTTTGCTCCTCTCTAAAAATTGCAAATTCTTGTTATATAATTCTTCTACATACTTTTTATATCGTTTAGTTTCATTTCCAACCTTAGTAGCCTCTTTATGGTTAAGGAATGGTTCTTGTTCAATTTTATTGTTAATCATTAAGTTATGCATCACTCCGAGAGTTTCTATTTCTCTTTGTCCATCTATTTCAAGGTGCGGGGAATTTAGAGAATTACTAGTATTAATCTTATTGCCAGGCTTAAAAGGCGTTGAAACTACTTCAGGCTTTTCTGTTAACTTTTTTCTCCATCCAATTACTTTGCTTTTATTCTTGGGTTTGTTGATTAGGTTCAAAGCCCTTAAATCATCAACATCTTTTTTACCTTTCTGGAATAACTTATTAACCTCAGCTTCATCCACTTGTGGAGAATTTCGAGGGATGATAGTTGGATTTGTGAAGGAAGATAAGGTATTATCCATTTTGAATACTTTTTGTCCAATTTCCGCAGAAGGTTTCGAAACATTTTCCGTAATATTTTCAGTTGGTTTTGGCAAACTTAGTCCAATTGGTTCAATTTGCTTATCATTTTGCTCAGTAACTTTTTCTATCTGTTCATTTAAAGCATTTATTTGCTTTGGTTTAACTTGAGTAAATTCTTCTTTATTAAATTCTTGAAAACGTTGGGTAGCAGGTACTACTTCCTCAAATCCTCCAGGAATATTTTCTTCAAGTGGCCTAACAGCTAATTTAGATAAAGGATTTCCTGTTTGCTCTGTCGAGGATTGATCAAATAAATCCTTTAATTGCTTCTTCAAAGCTAAATATTGATCCTGAAAAATATATTTTCTATTCAACGAATTTTTCTTTCCTTCAATAACTTCATCAAGAGGAGTTGCTTCTAGAATGTGTTCTACTTTGCCCTCTTCAGTTGTTCCCCAATTTCTGCTTTCAATTCCTTTATACTCTTCTTCTTTTTTTTGCCCTTCGACTTCCCCGCCTCGTGAAGTGCTGCCGCTACTGCTTGTTTGTCCGCGTCCTCCTTCCCGTACTTCTCCTTCGTGTGTTAGTATGTCTCCCCCGTGTGAAACTCTTCGATATTCTTCTCGATCGTTTTCTTTAATTTTCCCGGATCCAGTGGCATTTTCATTCTCCTTATTTAATTCTTTAAGCTCTACGGGTTCAGCAGATAATGGATTAACTTTATTTTTTATTACTCCTACGCCCTTACCGATATAATGAGCAAGTAATAACTGCAATGCCATATCTTCAAAACTTGCCAGGGCTTTTCCGGTACCAGTTTGTGGATTAGTGGCCGCCGAGATAGGTGATTGCCATTTGGCTATATTTTCTGGTACCGTAGCGTTAGCAATTTCCCCACTTTCAAGAAATGCAGCTCCGCCCGGTTCGATCATCATTCCTAAATGGAAAGGTATTTCTGTTTGTGCCTGTATTGTTTGTAATAAACCTTGTTTGACATTATCAGGTAAATTTTGAATACCTGTAACAGGTAAATTTGTTAATAATTGCGCATAATCTTTCAGATTCGTTTTACTTAATTCATCTGCGCCTTGCTGTCCAGTTTGAACTGCGTTACCGATTGAGCCTATAAAAGCGCCTAATGGATTGACTAAGCTCGTTCCTTTACCTCGAAGTAAACCTTGTTCAAGTGCATTTGAAATACCACCTAATCTTTGTTCTTGCTGTGCTTCCTGCGAATCCTTATCATATATGCTCAGTGCGGGATTATTACCAACTAATTGATTAATCTCATCATCAGTAAAATGCTTACCTACGGGCTCTTTATTCGCGGTTATGGTTACGGGAGTTGTTTGTCCACCGTAATACAGCTTATTATCTCCTACCGGAGTATTCGGCTTATATGCAGGTGAAACTGCAGGGTTAACGGTTTTCTTGGAACTATTAGAAGAAACAACCGGTTTATTTACAACCTCGTCACTTTCCCACGGGCTAACTAAACTATCTTGTTTCCAAGGTTCAGACATTATTTTTTCTTCCTTGTTTTACCATCAGGATCAATATATGTAGCACCTGAATGCAAATCGTTGTAATCATCCACAGAACTTATTTTAGTAGGTTTAGAAGTATTGGAAGTACTCTTTTTCTGTTGACTTCTTGACCACTGATTAGGTGTTTCAGTTACTGCTCTTTTTGCATAGCTTTCTAACATTTCATCCGTAAAGAAAACATGGGGTATTCCGCTCTTATCTCTTGCTACATAAGCACCGCCGTATTTGTCAACAGCTGGGTCATCGGATTTTAGAAGCCCTTGATTAATCAAATCTTCAATTTTGACCCACGGTGAGGCCATAATAGTATTATATTCAGTTTGAGCATTGCTCAATTTTTCCTTTTTATTTTCGTCTCCCTTTGACATTTTCTCTATTAAAGCATCGGATTTCTGTTCTTCAAGATTAAATTTTTTCTCATCGAGATCAAGTTTCTTGGTATCGTTCGCGTTTTTATTTTGATCTTGTAACCATTTAGCATCTATACCTTCATCTTGTGTCCATATTTTTCCAGTCTGATCGGTATATCTGACCTGACGATGTCCATTAGAATCTATATTTTCATCTAATTTTCTTACATCCTGTTTCGGCTGCCCGGTTCTTGTAATCTTCCAGGTATTCGTAGCAGGGTCGTATTCACGTTCTCCCTTTGTTGGATCGAATTCCTGATACTGCGGAGGAATAGGTTGATAATGCTGCTGTGCATATCCACTAAGCATTTCAGCTAAAGCAAGTGCATCGTTTGGATTAATATTAGGATTTTTCATAGATCCTAAGATTGCCTGGGCCTTAAATTTATCCGCTATTTCCATTCCTTGATTCAGATTCTGTATATTTCGAGGATTGAAAGGTTGCGAGTTTTGTTCCGAATTCGGAATAAGCGGATTTTTTTGGTTAACCGGCTGCTGTTGACCTGAATTCAAATTACTTAATATATTTTGTCCCGCAGGTGTACTAAGCGGATTATTAGGCTGCCGGTTGTTCTGCTGTCCTTGTAATATAAGTGGATTTAAATTATTAACGACATTTTGCTCCGGTCCGGCCAGTGGATTTTTATTATTCGCTGATGGTTGTCCTATATTCTGCTCCTGCTGTTGTCCTTTGTCATAGGCTGCAAGCATGTTATTGTAATAGCCTTGCTGAGCTTCCTTAGCCCACATGGCCTGTAAGGTTGCAACTGCGGAATCTATTCCGCCCGTATATCTTTTGGCTCTTGCCAGATCTCCACGTGCCATAGTTTTTCTCCTACATGAATAATGAAGCTGCTTTAGTTCCTGTGTTTATTCCCGCAAAAATATCCGCTAATGTTCCGGGTTGTTGTTGCTCCTGCAGTCCTATAGATTCTTGTGAATTAAGCCAATTATTAAGCTGTCCTGCCTGCTGCAATTGATTTTGTACGTTACGCTGGTTTACGCCTACGCCTTGTTGCGTAACGTTGAACGCATTTTGATTGAAAAAGTTTTGAAGCCCTAAAGTAGCGCTTGCCTGATTTGTCCCGAGCTGAGAAAGAGCGTTGTATTTTTGCTTGTTGGCTTTATTTGCAATACCGCTTTGTGTATTGGTTAAAAGGCCGCCCCCTGTTATACCCCTACTAGCCATACTTTGGGCTGCATTCTTTTGCTGGCCTGCAATATCAGAATTTGCCTGATTAAGTATATCCGCCTGCTCATTACCGAATATTGTATTAAGGTTTCCGGATTCCTGACCGTAATTAAACGGATTTTGATAGTTCTCCCAAGGATTGGCTACCTGTGTATTCATGCCCTGTAATTGATTCCAGATGTCCTGGGCCTTAGTCTGATCTATTGCACTCATAATATGCTCCTATATTGATTAACCGAATTTCCCTGTCGGGAGAGACTTCATTAGTATTTTAAGAGAACTGATCCAAAATGTTTCAAGCGGACTTGATTCAACCGTTACGTAATAATCGATGACACTCAATCCCTGCGGAAGCTGTCTGAAATACCTGCCTTCTTCAGCGCTCATAATTATTCCTTCCGTGTTTTCCCAATCCATATCCTCATCCCGCTTAATATATATTGTAACCGTTATATCCGCATCGGATTCATATTTTGCAGATAAATAGCCCAACACCATCCTGCTATCGGATTTTAATTCTTCATCCGTCTGTATGGGTGAAAAATTAAGAACTACCGCTATATTTTGTCTGTTATCGCTCATTTATTTTACAATAAGTATTGCTACAATAATTGCTGCCAATATCCCGCTTCCAAAACCATATTCAAACCAGGTTAGTTTGTCCGGAATTTCAACGGTTTGCATACTAAAGTGATGAACGCTTAAAAAGACACTATCCACCGGGAATTTGGCTAAAACTTTTATTGCATAATCACCGAGGCTGTCGGAAAATGTTTTATACGAAGCATACTTGCCTACAGGACAGGCAGGCTCTTTAGATTTAGGAATTGATAAAGTATGAACCGTATCTAATTGATATAGAATTTGAGGCTGTGCCGTGTCCGGTTTAACGCTATCAGGTTTACTTACATGAGGCACAACATCCCGAATATCAGGAACCGGTACCGGAGTTGCTTTTGTGGAATCCGGCTTACCGAAGAATGTTGAAATTGAAGGAACTGTAGGTATAGTTTTTTTATTTCCAAAATGATACCCAATCCAGACTGCTAAGACTGTGTAAGCGATAAAAAGAACTATGTTTATTATCTTGGATATAGCGCTCATTTATGCCTCATCATTCAAATAAACAGTTCTGCCGCTATGATTTTCAGCTATTAAAAACATTTTTCTATTATTGCCGTTCTTCACATACGATATGTGAATCCATGCTCCGAATTCAAAGATGCATTGATCAACAACGAGTTTACCGCTTTTAACCAATTCTTTGACTTTTGCATAGTAATCTTTAAGCGACATTTGATATGCTACCGTATCGGCTGCCTGGCCCGAACAATGCTGTGAAGAAGCAACTCCGCCTACTGCCCTGTTTACAAGAGGGCTTCTATA
>Ga0326727_10026165_pt1 | contig 10858 bp, 11 predicted proteins | sample MB2enrmetagenome_FD_207643 | JGI IMG/M metagenome (GOLD analysis project Ga0326727, IMG submission 207643) | Lab enriched peat soil microbial communities from McLean, Ithaca, NY, United States - MB29MY | ecosystem: Environmental > Terrestrial > Soil > Wetlands > Peat | place: USA: New York... | reverse complement strand
AGAATATCCAGACCGAACCTCTGTTTCCATTCGAAATAGATGTTTTTCGGCAGGGCTTCGCCGGCAGACGCGCAGATTCTCAGAGAAGATAAGTCATATTTCTTTTCGGCATCTTTTACTTGCAGCATGTTGGCATAAAGCGTCGGCACGCCGAAAAATACGGTGGGTTTATATTGATTAATTGCGGAGAAAATGACATCCGGTAACGGGCGGTCGGGAACTAGGACTACGGAGCCGCCGACGCCGGCCGGATAAATGAAGCTGTTGCCCAGCCCGTAAGCGAAGAAGAACTTTGAAGCTGACATCAAAATGTCATTCTGATTAATGTTCAGGACGCCTTTGGCATAACTTTCGAGACAGGTGAAAACATCATGCTGCAAATGGACGGCCGCCTTCGGCACACCGGTACTGCCCGAGGTATAATTCCAGATTGCGGCGTCATCATAAGTGGTAAAAGCCACCTGCAGCTGGTCGGAGCAGCGGTCGACAAGGTCATGGAAACTGATCTGGAACGACTTGGTTTTCTTTCCCAGAATGATGGTGTTTTCCAGGTACCGGAATGATTGGCGCCAGGTGTCAATTTCTTCCACGAAATCTTCGTGGCAAATGAGGGTGCGCGCCCGGCTGTTGTTCAGCAGGAAACGGAAATCATCGCTGGTATACATGTAATTGACCGGGATCGGGATTGCCCCGATTTTAATAGCCGCGTAAAAACTGGCCATTGCTTCCGGTGAGTCATACATCACCAGCATCACTCTTTCTTCCATATGTACGCCTAACAAATGCAGCGCATTGCCGATGCGGTTAATCAGGCTCTGCATTTCTTTATAGGTGTAGGTTTTGTCCTTATAGTAGACGGCTATTTTATCGCCGAACCCTTTCTCGACAGTCGCATCAATCAACTTCGATGTGATGTTGTAATACTCCGGGGTAAATTTTTCGTACTTGTACTCTTTTTCCATTTATTCTCCTCAAAAGATTCGGGTGACTAAAATAGCCCGTGTTTTTACAAATTAAAGGCAGGCAACAACGGATTCGCGATATATCAAAATCCGGTCGATTTGGGAGTAAGTCACACCAAAAATAGAGAACCGCCGCCAAACCCGGTTGTTCAAGCCAAATCAGAAAATTATTACGATAACTGTTTCCTCGGGTGTCTTAGCCTATCAGCAATAGCTTGCCAAGCTAAATGTATTCTATCTATATTTTAATCTTAGCATTAGTTTTCAGCTAATTTCAATTACACACGGAACCGCGGTTAAACCCAACTAAAGTAATGAATAAAAAGAAGCCCCCTTTTCCTTCTGTCAGGCATCATGTTGGAAGAGGGGGCTTCCTCGGTTATATTCCATTCCGATGGAAATCGGGATCCAGTCGGTTTCCTACTGTTTCTGGATACCGACTCTTGTCGATATGAGAACAGAGTATTCAAACGAAGCGTTAGAAACGCTGCGCTAGATTTTGGTAACAGGCAACTGGACTTCGGTGACATACTCGTTCATCGGGGTGCCGCTGCGGGGGTCGGAATAATAAATCTCACGGCACGACCCGATAGTCTGATAGCCATTCGTCTCAATCCATTTTCCTAAGGCGGTGTAAGCGCTGCCCACGGCGTCGTAGGCGCCTTTATGAATTGTCGTTGCTATTTTTTCATAACCCGTCAATTCTTTATATTTGATTTGGCCTTTGGCGGAAACTTCTCTTGTAATAGGGAAAATCAATTCGACATCTGCGTCTTTTTCTTTGAATCCCTCATCATATTAAATTGCCAGCGGCACCCCAACTATTTGCCCTCGGGTTTTAGCTAAGTAACTCTCCATTTTCCGGAACAGCCCGCTGATATGGCTGTAATCCGGTAATATCTCACGGATGGACAGTACTTTTTGCGGCTCTATTTTTTTAATCACAATTTCGTAATTTGGTATTTTACCTTCCCTTTCAACTTCAACCAGCCACTCTTCCACTCGGTTCAAACGCTCCGCTTCAGTCTCCAGTTTCCGTTTTTATTCTTCCTGTTTGATATGGAGCAGGTCCAGTACATGGGCAATCGACACGTCGTCCTTAAGCAATCGCGCTATTTCCTCCAGAGACAAACCCATATCTTTTAGCGCAACAATACACTGCAGCTGTGCCAATTGGCTCGCAGAGTAACAGCGGTAACCTGTAAACTCATCTACCTTGACCGGTTTCAGCAATCCGAGCTCATCATAATACCGCAACGCCTTCAAGGAGACATGCGCAAACCTTGAAAAGTCGCCGATTTTTAACATTTTCGACTCTCTTATTTCATCGAAGCGGCCGCTTCATTATGCAGTATATATCTCCCGCTGACGGAAGAGTCAAGCGTTCAACGCAAAATACCTAAATTAACTAATATTGAGATTAAGCCTCAAGATTCAAACTTGGGAAAAATACGAGTCTCTCTTCCTATCAGGGAGAGATGAAGAGAGAGTGGAAATTATTCGAAGAAGAGCACACTACTGAATCTACCTATAAACTGTAGGGCTGCCGGACTACCGTCTTCATTTTATCCGGCGTGACCCGCCGCGGGTCTGACAAAAAGATTTCATGGTGCATGCCGGTCAGCTTCCCGCCGATTTCAGCGATTTTTTGATGCAGCTTCTGGATATTCGGCCCTTCCGCCGCAAACGACCCGATGTGAATGATTTGCGCGGATTTACCTTCGGAGAAGCTTCCGAAGCGGACTTTACCAATTAACGGATTGTCTTTTTTCTTTCCGGCAGATGCCACGGCGTTATCAAAATCTTTCCGGGTAATAAAATCCGGCTGCATTATTATCAAAGTCCATTGCCACTTGTTTCTGTCAGCGGTTTCCGGCATAAACACTGCCATATCGTCCGCCCAAAATAGTCCTTCCAACGGCATTACGCCGTAATCAGTTCCGTCTGTCTTTTTCTTATCGAATTTAATGCCGTAAGCTATTGGATAGAGTGCTTCAATTGATTGTGCGAATTGCGGGCTTTCCGGCGCGCCCTGTCCGTCAATCATTATGAAATTCATCTTCGGGACAGCGACGAGTGAAACTTCTTTGGCGGAGGGATTGTAGAAAGCCTTGAATTCTTTTTTCATGTCGATTTTTCCCATATTCAGTTCAACTCCTGCCTTTATTTATTTAGCAGTATAAATCTCCTGTCAGGGGGAGAGTCAAGACTTTAAGGAAGAAACCCTGATTTCTAAATTCTTGCAAATACCAAACAAATCAGAAAACTATTCGTCGTTCCAGCATATCTGTTCGGGGAAAGCAGGGAGGTATAAAAGTCTTTGCTTTAAAAAAGAGGGACGGATTTCAACATGCGTAATTTCAGCAACAGGGAACCACCTGAACCTTAATTTGACCGGGCCATCCTGACAGGTATACTCATCCGCTTTAAAAACAATTGAGTCACCGGGCAAATCCATCAGGTAATAAATACCGATTTCGTGATAAGGCTTATTTTCCGGTTTAAAGAAATTCTCTACCACCCAGACCAGCCTGCCCACTTTTATATCTGTTGCAATTTCTTCTCTCATTTCCCGTTTTAAAGCTTCATTTGAGTATTCCAGCATTTCAACGCGACCGCCCGGAAGCGCCCACCAATCCCAACCGATAACGTTAAAAAGCAGAACCCTTTCCTGATTTATTACGATGCCGCGTACACACAAAAGCAAACGGGCATTATTTTTTTCGAAACAAACCATATTATCAGGCATTTCGGTCTACCTCTCTATATCAGCAGCCCTTTCATCAATTCCCCACGGTTATGAAAATCCATAATCAATGCTTTTTCCGCGGCGCTGCACCCGATGAGGATTTTAATTTCGGAATCTTTTTGATGCAGGTCGACGGTGCAGATGATTGCGTCGATATTCCCGGCAGTATCCGTGCCGCGCCAGACATCGATGCCGCCGCCGTCCATTGCCGTCGTATTTTTCAGATAGCCGTAATCGACCGGGTAGACCAGTTCCGGATACCGCGGATGATGCGAGCCTTTCGGACGGTCAATGACAATTTCCGACTCTTGAACCAGCGCATCAACCGCTTTCCAAAAAGACTCATCGGTTTTTTTCGCTGCCATTTTTCGCTCCGGCCAAATCAAAATATCTCACGTCATTCTTGTTACTTGATTATTGACTATTGATTCTTGATTATTTATCTTTCTATTTTGGCCTTGGTGCTGGGTAACAATCCGCTGGTGCGCGCATCGATGCGTGTCGCCTTGTCCAGCGCCCGGCCTAAGGCTTTAAAGAGAGCCTCAGCTTTATGATGGTCGTTAATGCCGTAAAGCACCCGGGCATGTAGGTTCACCCGGCCTTCTGTGGCAAATGATTCCAGAAAATGCCGTATCAGGTCGGATTCAAAACCGCGCATGTCGTTTTTTGTAAAATCCGCTTGCAACACGCAGTAGCCGCGTCCGCTTAAGTCCACCGCCACCGTAGCCAGCGATTCGTCCATCGGCACCGTGGCGTCAGCCATCCGCACAATGCCCAGTTTCTCGCCTAAAGCTTCGTTGAAAGCCTTGCCCAGGCAAATGGCGATATCTTCAGTAACATGGTGTTCGTCATCGCCGGAAGCGGTCAGTTTCAGGTCGAACCGGCCGTGCTTAGCTGTTTGCGCCAGCAGGTGGTCGAGCATTTTGATACCGGTTTTTATTTCATATTTCCCGGTGCCGTCCAGATTTAATTCCAGGCTGATATCCGTTTCTTGCGTGGTTCTTTGCACGGTAGCTTTTCGTTTGGCCATTTTAGCCTCCTATTTCGCGAAGCGTTTTAATCAAAGCGTCTGTGTGTTCCGGTTTACCCACGCTGAACCGGATGCAGTCTTTAATGCGCGGCTGGTCGAAATACCGGACCAGGATGCCTTTCATCTGAAGTTTTTTATGCAAATCCTGAGCATCTACATTTTTTACCCGGCAGAAAATAAAATTCGATTGCGAAGGATAAACGGTCAGCCAATCGATTATTTGTAATTTTTCCTTCAGCCGCTGCCTTTCGTTGACGAGTTTCTGCACGCTGGCCAGCAGGTCATCCTTATCCTTCAAGGATTCGGCCACCGCCACCTGCGCCGCAACATTGACATTATAAGGTATTTTGATGCGCAGGATAAAATCGGCGATGGCTTCCGGGAAAATGCCGTAACCGACCCTTAAACCGGCCAGCCCGGCCCATTTGCTGAACGTCCTTAAGACAATCAGGTTTTCATACTTTGTAAATAATGGCATGATGGTCTGGCGGCTGAACTCATAATAAGCCTCATCTACCACCACCGGCACGCCCGTCTCCAATAGCTCGACGATATCTTCTTCCGGTGTCAAGTTGCCGGTCGGATTGTTAGGGTTGGTCACGAAAATCAACTTCGTTTTCGGGGTAATCGCGGCTTTGACCTTCGCGATATTAATGTTAAAAGCTTCGTCCCGAGGAACATCCACCAGCACGCCGTTGCAGAGTTTGGTGCTGAAACTGTAAATCCCGAATGTCGGTGTGCAGTTAATCACTTCATCGCCCGGATTCACCAGCAGGCGGATAAGCAGGTCAATTAACTGGTTGCTGCCGTTACCGCACACAATATATTTGATATCGGTATCGGCATAACGGGCAATCAGTCCCCGTAACTTTTCCTGTCCGTCATCCGGGTAAATATTAAACTGCGGATATTTGGCCAAAGCCTTGTTGACCCGCGGCGAACAGCCGTAGGGATTTTCGTTGGCATCTATTTTGATCATGTCTTTGGCCGCCACTTCAATCTTGCCTTCCAGCACTTCAGGGGAGGCCGCCGCCGAATAGCCGCCAAAAGACAGCAATTCTTTCCGTATCAACTTTTCCATGCCCATATTAGTCTCCATTTTCAAATTTCAACCGTTTGCCCGTTTCTCCTCTCCCTTGCCGGGAGAGGGTTAGGGTGAGGGAGTAGCCCCACCTTCCATCTATTCAACCCAATAAATAATAATGGCAGCTATTTCTTCCTCGCATTTTTCATTCTGAGTTCGATTGCCTGAGCGTGGGCATCCAGTCCTTCTGCCCGGGCAATCGTCACCGCGGCTTCCCCTACCGCTTCGATTAATGCGTCATCCACACCGCTGATGTTGGTTATTTTTACGAAATCCAGCACATTCAGCGGCGAACTGAACCGGGCCGTCCCTTCTGTTGGTAAAGTATGCGATGGTCCGGAAACATAATCGCTCATCGCCACCGTAGCCTGCTTACCCAGAATAATGCAGCCGGCATTGGCGATTTGTTTTTCGTAAACAGTGCTCTTTTTCGTGAGCAGCAGCACATGTTCCGGAGCGTATAAATTTGTCAATTCAACTGCTTCCGCCATATTTTTCACAATAACCACCATACCGTTATTCGTCAACGATTCTTCAATAATTTTCCGGCGGGATAGCTTTTTCAACTGCCCGTCAATTGCCTGATTTACTTTATCTGCCAACGCCCGTGAATCGGTTATCATAATTGCTGAAGATAAACCGCCGTGCTCGGCCTGCGCCAGTAAATCCGAAGCGCAATAGTCAGGATTAGCCGATTCATCGGCGATGACTACAACTTCCGAAGGGCCCTGCAAACCGTCAATCCCCGCTACCCCGTAGACCAGTTTTTTCGCCAGAAAAACATAAATATTCCCCGGGCCGCAGATTTTATCTACGCGCGGTACGGATTCAGTGCCGAAAGCCAGCGCCGCGATAGCTTGCGCACCGCCCACGGAGAAAACCCTGCTCACGCTGGCGATATCGGCAGCAACTAAAATTGCGGGCGAAATCTTCCCGTCTTTGCCGGGCGGCGTTGCCAGTATCGCTTCTTTGACGCCGGCCACTTTCGCCGGAATGGCCGTCATCAATACCGTCGAGGGATAACTGGCGGTACCGCCGGGGGCATAAACACCCACCCGCTCCAACGGCCGGACAACCCAACCGGTTTTACCTTGTGTGTAAGTCGGCAGGGCACGCTCCTTCTGCACCCGGTGAAATGCCCCGATGCGTTCCGCCGCCAGTTTCAGCGCATCAACCAGTTTCGCATCCACTTTTTGATAGGCAGCTTTAATTTGAGCCGGTTTTACTTCCAAGGTGGTTAATTTCGCACCGTCGAACTTTTCGGTCAGTTCGAAAAGGGCCTTATCGCCGTGCTGCCGGACATCGTTAATAATCTGCCGGACGGCAGCTTCCTGCTTGTATTTCGGGTCTTTCGGCGCCTGCCTGTCGAGTAACTTTTTAGCTTTCTCAAACCCTTCCATAATTTTCATAAGCCGCCTCTCAATACCGGTTATTTGCTTTCCGCCGCTTGGCTTAACAGCTTGATGATATTTTCAATCCTGGCTTTTTTAACAGGCCCGTACTCTCTATTCTTTGCTCCTATCAGATGCGCCGTTGACTCAAAAAGCATATCGATGATTTTCAGATTATGCCGGGCAATCGTGCTGCCGGTCTCGGTATTCTCAATCAGGATATCGGCGTCTTCCGGGATAAAGGCCTCCGTGGCGCCCCAGGTCGGTAACACGCGGTACATTCCCAGGCGGTTATCCCGTGCATACTTATCGGCAATATAAATATATTCCGAAGCGATCCTGACCGATGGCGCATTTTTCTGACAAAACTGCCAATAATCATAGATATTGCTTGCCGGCACGTCCTTCGCCACCGCGGCTACAATTTTTACCCGGCTTACTTTAAAATCCACCAGCGCCTGCACCGGACTGGAGGGGAAAGCATCCAGGTGGTCGGTCAGCCAATCGATGCCCGTAATCGCCAGGTCAAAGCTGTCGTTAGCCACCTGCAGCGGCATGTCCTGCGGCCGAATCACTTTAATCACTACACCCTCCAGATTGGTCGCCGGACGCCGGTTTCCCGTCCTGGACGGATAATCATCAACCAGGATTCCCGCTTTGTTCAATAATTGCACTGTGTGCCGCTGCGCATGCCCGTCCGGTAGCGCCAGCCGTACCGTATCTTTATTGAAGACCTGCGGAACAAAATGAAACGATGGGGTTGCTGCCGCACCCTGAATTTCTTTTGCTCCGAGCTGCACGTTTTCCAGCGTGCCCATGACTTCACTCAGGTCTTTCTGCTGCCAGCTGGTCCGGTTAGCAATCAGGTAAGCGCTGAAATCAAGCACTTTCCCGATGGATTTCAACCCGTTATTCAGGGACTTTTCGTCGGTGCTGCCGGTTACCAGCGCCAGTGTCGCATTCTCCGGCGGGTAGGCTTCTGCCGCGCCCCAGACCGGATAAACCCAAAAACGTCGTAACCTTAAATTCAATGCGAAAGATTCGGCGATATTCGGGTACTCGCTGATAATCCGGATAATTTCCGGTTCCTGCGCCAAATCTTTTAGAGAGGAAATTCCGCCGGTGCGGCTGGCCGCGATGTAAAGTGCCCCCCGGCCGTAACCCAAGTTCCTGATTCTGACCGGTGCGGCAGCGGCGTATTTGGATGTCAATTCTTCAATCCATTCCAGCCCGCAAATTCCCAAATCGTAGTTGCCGATAGCCACCTGGATGGGAATGTCTTTCTCCTGAAACACCTTGATTAACATTTCCGGGAAACGCGCCGATTTCAAACGGTAGTTGCGCATCATTTGACTGTAATCGTTTAACTGCCAGCCGGCTTTCTCCAGAAAAGCCGCCGTCTCTTCCAGTAATTTACCTTTAGGTAAAGCGATTCTAACTGCCACTTTTCTCTCCCAACAGTTTTAAAAGTTCTCCGATTGTCTGGGCCGTCTGCTTTCCATTATCCGACTGGTTGTAAACAATAAATTCCGGCGCCGCGGCATTCACTTCAATCAGCCATTTATAATCTGATTTATCCTCGTTATCCACTTTGATGCTGACAATAAACCCGGCTTTCCGCAGGGTGTTCGCCGCATTATGGGCGGTTTTCACAGCTTCCGTCCGGTTACCTGTCACTGTCACCAGTACCCGGTTGACTTCCGGCCCGGATGGTGCCGGCATTTCAATTACATACATCAAAGTATTCATCTGCAGCGCAAAACCGGACGCCGGCGTATTTTCCCCTCCCATTAATGGAATCAAGGCGTTATATCTTCCGCCGCCCCCTAATTTGACATCATCTTTGAATATCTGGAACATCATGCCGGTGTAGTATTCAAAACCCCTGCCGGATGCGATATCAATCCGGTATTTCACACCCATTTCGGTTAAAAAATCCGCCACGGCGATGAAATTATCCAGTTCCGGAATAAAGTCCGGCAGGTCGCGGCTGAACAAGGTTTTCAGGTTGCGCAAAAAGCCGACATTGCTGCCTTTCATATCAAGCAATGGGGTCAGTAGTCTTGCCAGGTCCGGTGTTTCCGCCTTGAGACGGCTGAGGACCGCGACGTCACCGTCCAGAATCTGGTCGAAGACCTTCCCCTGCTCTTCCGGGGATAAGCCGAAACCGGTCAACAAAGCCCGGATTAGTCCCGCATGAGACAGTTTCAGCTCAACATTTTTCAAACCGAGTTTCTTCAATAATTCCAATGACAGTGTAATCAGCTCGACATCCGCGGCCACAGAATCGGCACCAATCAGCTCCACCCCGCACTGCCATTTTTCCCGGTTCTCTTTGCCCGTTTCTTCGAAAATAAAAGTGTTGATCACGTAAAACAGGCGCGCCGGTTTTTTATCGGCCATTTCATCTATGTACAGCCGTACGGTCGGAATTGTTCCTTCCGGGCGCAGCACTACGCGCTCCCCGCTCCAGCCGTCCCAATCGAGGAAGGAATAGACTTTGCCCAAGGTGTTCGGGGTGAGCGTGCCGGTGGATGTAAACAGGTGCAGGTACTCAATGGTTGGGGTCCGCACTTCCTGATACCCCCATTTGATGCAGGAATCGCGGAAAGCCCCTTCAATCAAGCGGAAACGCCGCATTTCTTCAGTCGTCAAATCGCAGGTACCTTTACATTTTTGAACTCTCATTTCATGCCTTTCCCCTTAATTGTTATCCAATTATACAATAACGGATTATGTATTTTGTGCTCGGTCGATTCGGGCAATAAAAAAGCCCGGGATTTTGTCTCGGGCTTAATGCTACCTTTTACTGTTTTTTGTTCAAAAGTGGAGTGACCAAGCCCGATGGTTGGTTAAAGTATGATGGGTATGATGATGGAGGATATTGGCCTGGCTGAACATTTTTACTCCCCGTTAATGCAATTTCAATACTACAATGAATCGGTAATGTTGTCAAATATATCGCTTGTTTCTTGAATATTGAATATTGATTCTTGATTATTGACTATTGTTTATTTGGCATTTTTTTGGCTTTTGGTATTTGGAATTTGGAATTTTATTTTAAGGTCACATCACCAGCCGTGAATTTCATTAATCTCCCGTCCGCGCAGCGCAGCATCAGACTGCCGTCATCGGCCACGGACTCGGCAATCCCCTCGAAAACCTCATCGCCGGCGCGGACATGAATCTGTTTGCCCAGAGTCACCAGATTATCGCGCCATTCCTCCAGAATAGATTCGCCGCTTCGCAGGCGCAGATATAATTGTTCCATTTCGACAAACAAGTTCTGTAGCAAAACTACGCGCGAAACCTCTTTCCCCGCTTCATCGGCCAGACAGGTGGCAATCGCAGAAATTTCCGGATATTCCGAAAGTTTCATGTTGACATTGATGCCGATGCCGATAATCGCATAGTCGACGCTTTCAGGCGCAGCCTGGCTTTCCAGCAGAATGCCGCAGACCTTTTTCCCTTCAATCAGGACGTCGTTCGGCCATTTGAGCTGACATTTCAGACCAGTAGTTTTCCGGATGCTGTTTTGTACCGCCAGTGCCGCCAGCATCGTCAGAAAATGCAGGTCTTTCCGGTGGGGATAGAGCACCACAGAGACCGCGATATTGCCTTGCTGCGTAACCCATTCCCGGC
>Ga0326727_10026164_pt1 | contig 10859 bp, 12 predicted proteins | sample MB2enrmetagenome_FD_207643 | JGI IMG/M metagenome (GOLD analysis project Ga0326727, IMG submission 207643) | Lab enriched peat soil microbial communities from McLean, Ithaca, NY, United States - MB29MY | ecosystem: Environmental > Terrestrial > Soil > Wetlands > Peat | place: USA: New York... | reverse complement strand
GCGCATCCACGCGCTGATCCTCGGCTACTGGCACACCATCGTGACGCCGCCGATGGTGTTTGCGCGCAACATGGTCGAAGTGAAAAACGAAATGAAGGCCAAGGGCATCGAAAAGCCGATCGTGGCTTCGCTGGCGGGCGATATCGAGGTCGAGGAAGCCGCCGACTATCTCTATCAGAACGGCATCGTCGCATACGCCTATTCGACCGAAATCCCGGTCGCTGTACTGGGAGCGAAGTACAAATGGGCACGCGGCGCGGGATTGCTGTAGTTCGAGTAACGCCATTATTCCGGGATGCGTGAAGCATAGACCCGCAATCTCCAGATTCCGGGTTTGACGCTTCGCGTCGCCCCGGAATGACGGGTGTCGTCAGGCGGGCGGTGCTCAGAGCGCCTCCCGCGCGCCGAGACCGACCATAAAGCGTTCCCTGATCTGCACGGGATCCCTGCGGGTCGCGCCAACGCCCGGCTTGTCGTCGATGCGCACCCCGATCAGCGTCGGCGAGGTCGCTGCCAGCGATTGATCCATCAGCCGCTCGAAGTCTTCCTCGTCGGCCGCCCAGGCGCTGTTGGCGATGCCGCTGCCGATCGCGATCGCAACGATATCGGCCACTGCCGCGGCAGGCGTCGGCTGCGCGCCGGTGATCTGGTAGATGCCGTTATCCATCACCACCATCGTCAGGTTGGCAGGCTTGAGCGTCGCGATCGTCGACAGGCAGCCCAACTGCATCAGCAGCGAGCCATCGCCTTCCAGCGCAAACACGCGACGCTTCGGCTGGGCCAGCGCGACGCCGAGCGCGATCGGGAAGGCGAGGCCCATGCTGCCCAGCATGTAGAAATTCTGTGGCCGGTGGCCGGCGGCCCATAGATCGAAATTGGTATTGCCGATGCCGCCGATCACCGCTTCTTCGTGCTTCAGCTTCGCGACCAGCCGCGAGGTCAGATCGAACCGGTTCATTACCTTGGTGTTGCGGGCAGGGGTATTTGGGCTGGTGTTCATAGGATCGCTCACTTCTCGAATACCTTGCCGCCGGTCAACAGCGGCGACAGGATCAGCGCGACCGGCGCCTGTGTGGTGATGGCCTGCTTGATCGAACGATCGACGATGAATTCAAATTCGTCGAGCCGGGTCGCGGTGTGATGCTCCATGGCGAGCGAGGCCAGCACCGGTCGCATGGTGCGGCAAACCAGCGACTGCCCGTAGTTGAACTCGCCGAGCGTTCCGCGCTCGGAAACGAACATGATCAGCGGGATCTGGTAGGGGATCGCCAGCGACGCCAGGACGTTCGCCAGCGTCGCGAAGCCGGAAGTCTGCATCAGCACTGCGCCGCGCAAGCCGCCCATCCATGCGCCGGAGACGATGCCGACCGCTTCTTCCTCGCGCGCGGTGGGGAAGGTGGTGAAGAACGGATCATCGTGAATATTCCTGATCAGCGTCGTCAGCACGCGGTCGGGAACATAGGGCACAAGGCGGATGTCGTTGCGCTTGAGTGTTTGCAGCACCACCTCATGCCAGCTCTTGTTGTGCAAATTCTGGGGCGAGGTTTGTCCCTCGGCAGCCGCCATCGAATTCTCCCTTGTTTCGCGACGATTTTTCGTTCGCGACTTCATCGCGGCCGTCGGTCAGCGCGCCGAAACTTGACGCGATCTCCGGGATTGTCAACATGTCCCGACCGTAGCCGTGACCTGCGCTCGCTGGTGATCGTGGGCAGTCCGACGTGCGATAAGAGAAGAAGCGAAAATCGGGAGGAATGGCTTGAACAGGTGGTTCCGGATATTCGCCGCGCTGGTGACGATGTCAGCCGCGGCCGGAATGGCGTCCGCCCAGCCAGCGTTTCCATCGCGGCCGGTGCATATTTTCGTGCCTTACGCAGCCGGCGGCGGGGTAGACATTCTCGCGCGCACGCTGGGCGACGTGGTCTCGCGGCGATGGGGCCAGGCCGTGGTCGTTGAAAACCGTCCGGGGGCGGGGGGCGTGGTGGCGTCGCAGGCGCTGGTGACTTCGCCGGCCGACGGCTACACCCTTATCGTTGTCGCAAGTGGGCACGCCACCAACTCGTTCCTGTACCCCAAACTTCCCTACGATACCTTCAAAGACTTCACGCCGATTTCGCTGTTGGCCTCGTCGCCCAATGTCCTGCTGGTGCGCGCCGATTCTCCGTTCAAGACGCTCGGCGATATGATCGCGCAGGCCCGCGCCAAGCCCGGTAGTCTGTCGTTCGGACACGCCGGCACCGGAACATCGACCCATCTTGCGGGCGAGCTTTTGAAAAATCTCGCTCACGTCGATATTGCGGCGATCTCCTACAAGGGCGGCGCGCCGGCGATCAACGATCTGCTCGGCGGACAAATTCCGATGTCGTTCAACAACGGGCCGGAATCGGTCGGCCAGCTCGAGGCCCATACCCTGCGCGCGCTCGCGGTCACGACCGCATCGCGGGCGCCGTTCCTGCCCGATGTGCCCAGCATGGCCGAGACCGTGCCGGGCTACGATACCGAGGTGTGGTGGGGGCTGCTCGGGCCGGCCGGTATGGTGCCTGATGTCGTTGCAAAACTCGCACAGGATTTCGTCGCGGCCCTGAACACTGACCAGGTCAGGGAGCGCCTGGGCAAACTCGGCGCGCTGCCGATCGGCAGCTCGCCGCAGCAATTCGACGCCAAGATTCATGCCGACTACGAAAAATGGGGGCCGATCATCCAGGCCGCTGGCATCAAGGCCGAATGATGATTCCCGCCTGCCTGCCACCGCGTCCCGTGAGCCGGCCCAAAATTCCGCCGCCGCCAGACGCCTGCGATACCCATGCCCATGTGTTCGGTCCCGCAACGCGGTTTCCTTATGCGGAAGACCGCAGCTATACGCCGCCGGATGCGCCGCTCGAAAAATATCTCGACATGCTCGATACAATCGGATTTGCGCGCGGCGTGCTGGTGCAGGGCAGCGCGCATGGCCGCGACAATGCCGCGATGCTGGATGCGCTCTCGAAGTGTCCCGACCGTCTGCGCGGGGTCGCGGTGGCCGATGCCGACATTGCGGCGGACGAGCTGCGCGCGTGGCATGATCTCGGTGTGCGCGGCCTGCGCTTCAATCATTTCTTTCGCGACGGTCAATTGCACTATCGCGGCGGCGTGCCGCTGTCCGCAGCCGAAAAGCTTTCACCCGTCATGGCCGAACTCGGCTGGCATCTGCAGCTCTGGATCGACGTCAAGGATTTGCCTGGGACGATTCCTGTTCTGAAATCGCTTCGCCTGCCCGTGGTGATCGACCACATGGGCCGCACCGACGCCCGCGCCGGCACCGGGACCCAAGGTTTCCAGAGCCTGCTACGCGCGGTCGCCGACGGGTGGTGCTGGGCCAAGCTGTCAGGTGCCCACCGGCTGAGCCGCGCCGCTCCTGACTATCCCGATGCCCGGCCGTTCCACGAGGCGCTGGTGCGCGCCAATCCGGAACGGTTGGTGTGGGGCGGCGACTGGCCGCATCCGCGCGTCGAGGGCGAGATGCCCGATGCCGGGCATCTGTTCGAATTGTTCCAGGCATGGACGCCGGATGCGACGACGCAACATCGGATCCTCGTCACCAATCCAGCAAAACTCTACGGATTTGCGAACTGAAAGCCGGAACCGAAAAATGTCCGTCAACAACAAGCGCGTGTTCTACGTCAAATACCTCGCCCATCCGATCTATGCCGACATCCTGCAGGCGCGCCCGGATGTCAGGCTCGACCGGCTTGAGAACGAAAGCCGCGAGGAGATTTCCGCACCGATCCTGGCCGCCGCGCACGCCTATCAGATCGGGGCGGCGCGCGATGAAATCGCCAGGCATTTCCATGTCGACCGGGATTTGTTGCGGCGGACGCCGAACCTGCTGATCGTTTCGAGCAATGGGGCAGGCTACGATCCCGTCGACGTCGAGGCCTGCACCGCGGCCGGCGTGCTGGTCCTCAATCAGTCCGGCGGCAATGCCAATTCGGTCGCCGAGCATGCGCTCGGCATGCTTTTGACCCTGTCGAAGCGCATCCTCGAGGCCGACCGCGCGCTGCGCCGCGACCCCAACGTCAATCGCAATGCGCTGATCGGCAACGAGGCGCAGGGCAAGACCATCGGCATCGTCGGCCTCGGCAATGTCGGTCGCCGTATCGCCGCGCTGTGCAAGGGCCTGCTCGGCATGAAGGTGATCGCCTACGATCCCTATTTGACCGGGTCCGAAATGGCCGCGCGCGGCGGCGACAAGGTCGAACTCGATGAATTGCTGCGCCGCTCGGACTATGTCTCGATCTCCTGTCCGCTGACCAGGGATAGCCGCGGCATGATCGGCGCGCGGGAATTCTCGCTGATGCAGAAGCATGCCTACTTCATCACGACCGCGAGGGGTTTTATCCACGACGAGGCGGCGCTGCTCGAGGCGTTGCGCGACAAGCGCATCGCCGGCGCCGGTCTCGATGTCTGGTCCAAGGAGCCGCCGCCGCCGGAGCATCCGCTGTTGCAGCTCGACAATGTGCTGGCAAGCCCACACACCGCCGGGGTGACCCGGGAGGCGCGGGAGAACATGGGCCGGATTGCCGCCGAACAACTGCTCGACGCGCTCGACGGCAAGCGGCCGCCGCGCATCATCAACCCCGAGGTTTGGCCCGACTACGCCAGGCGGTTCGAGGGGACGTTCGGATTTGCACCGGCCTAGCGGCTCCGGAGCGCCGATGGTCCAGGGCGCGAAATGTTTGGCGGATAAAATTTCAACCGCCGCCGGGCCGATTGCAGCAAGAAAGCTACTGCCATCCGCGCGTCTGACGATGGATGCGTTGCTATTTTCGGCGCACCCTCGACATGCCATGCGGCCCCAACCATCCTTTCAGTCAGCGTTCGGCATCATTTCGGCGGGCGTGGAAGGAATTTGCGATATGCGACAGGTAAGCTCATTTCTGCGGTCTTCAGCCTTCCGGATTGGCCGACGCGCGGCTGCGATCGTTGCGATCGCCGCCGCCAGTCTGCCCGCCGCCGGGGCGTAGGCCGTCCCGCGGCGCCTTTGATCTTCGTCAAGACGATCTCCACCTGTTGAAGTTAAGTAGGCGTGTTTTCGGCGCTTGGACGGGAGGAGGTTGTATGTCGCGGTTTGTCGTTCGATTCATGAAGGACGTGCTCGGCGCAAACGGGCGGGAAACGGAAATCTGCCAGAGCAGCCTGGAAGTGGATGCTTCAAGCCAGGCCAATGCGGCTGAACTGGCCAAGAGAAAGTTCTGCGAAAGCGAGAATCTTGGCCACTGGTCGCATCACGCCGATCGCATTCAGATCAGTGAAGCCGAATTTCCGTCGTGAGAGCGCAGGCGCCTGGGCCGCTGACAGAACTTGATCCATCGTCTCACCTATGGGCGCGGCGGTGAAGAACGGGTATAATGTGGCGGCTGAACGCGATAGCGATGTCGGCCGATCATAGGGCCCGGAAGACAAATAAGTGATTGATTTAAAGTCAAAATATGGAGACGCCCGGGTCTGGCGTTTCTCCGTCGCCCCGATGATGGACTGGACCGACCGGCATTGCCGCGTCTTCCATCGCCTGATGACGCGACGCGCCCGGCTTTACACGGAGATGCTGACCACGGGCGCGATCCTTCACGGCGACCGCCAGCGGCTGCTCGGGTTCGACGAAAGCGAACATCCCGTTGCGCTTCAGCTCGGTGGCTCCGACCCGCGCGATCTCGCGGCATCCGCGAAAATCGGCGAGGATTTTGGTTACGACGAAATCAATCTCAATGTCGGCTGTCCGTCGGACCGGGTGAAGGACGGCCGCTTTGGCGCCTGTCTGATGGCGGAGCCGGCCCTGGTCGCGCGGGGTGTCGATGCGATGAAGCGTGCGGTCGGCATTCCCGTCACGGTCAAATGCCGGATCGGGATCGACGATCAAGATCCGGAAACCGCGCTGGATGAGCTTACGCGCGCTGTGATCGCCGCCGGCGCCGATGCGTTGATCGTGCACGCCCGCAAGGCCTGGCTCAACGGATTGTCGCCGAAGGAAAACCGCGACGTCCCGCCGCTCGACTACGACCGGGTGTATCGGCTGAAAGCCGCGTGGCCCGATGTGCCCGTCATTATCAATGGAGGCATCGCGGGCGTCGGCGAAGCGAGGGAACATCTCGGCTTTGTCGATGGCGTGATGCTGGGACGCGCGGCCTATCAGGAGCCATGGCGATTGCTGGCGGTCGATCCCGAACTGTTCGGCGAGGCGCCGAGACATACCACGATGAAAGATGTGTTCGAGGCCATGATGCCCTATATCGAGCGCGAGCTTATGAAGGGTACGCGGCTGCATTCGATCACGCGGCATTTCGTCGGCGCGTTTCACGGCGTGCCGGGAGCCCGAGCCTTCCGCCGCCATCTTGCCGAGAACGGCGTGAAGCCAGGCGCCGGCGTCAGTGTCTTGCGCGAAGCGATCGCGCTGGTCGAACACCGCGTCGCGGCTCCGATCGCCGCCTGACCGAGCGCTACGGATAGCCGTGCAGCATCAGGCGGTCGGCGTGTACTTCCCAGCTTTCCATCCGATCCAGAAAACTCATGCCGAGCAGGTTGGTCTTCATCTGCCCGCGCGGGACCACCAGCGCCGGTATCGAACGCTCGACCAGTTTGCCGACCGCGAGGCGATCGAGCGTGAGGCGGGCCGCCTTGGTGTGGCCGCCGGCGGTCTCGACGTCGACATCGTAGTCCAGCAGTTCCAGCGGCAATCCGGCGGCTTTTGCGGTCTCGTAGGTCAACACGACGGAGGTCGCGCCGGTATCGATCACCATCGGCGCATTGACGCCGTTGATCTTGGCCTGCAGCGCGAATTCACCGGTCGGTCCGCGCGAAACCTGCACCGCGCGCTCTGGCGCTGCGATCCGTTTGCGCAGCAATTCCGCAACCGTGTCGGTGGCGCGCGCGATCTTTTCCGGATCCTTGTAGGCGACCACGGCACCGGCGGTCACGCCAAGCATCAGCAGCACAAGAAGGAGCCGGCTCACAGTCGATCTCCCGCAACCGGGCAGGCGCCCGTCATCAGGTCCTGGGCGCAGCCGGCGCCGGTTGCACGAGGCCTGCTGCCGCCATACGGGCGGCAAGCTCTGCCATGACCGCCAGCCGTTCCGCGCTCTCCATGCGGTGCCAGCGCGCGATCTCCGGCAAGGTGCGGCCGCAGCCGAAGCAGAGGCTGGTTTTGGGATCGATCATACAGACGGCGATGCACGGTGTTTCTTTGCTCATTGAAGGATGTTGACGGGAATTCTGTGGCTGACGCAAGTTCCGCTACAATCCGGTACCGGCGCTCATAATCGGTTTGTTGCGCGCCCGCCGCCTTTCTTCGGCGGCGCTGGCGGTCGCAGTTCCCGGTTGCAGTGGCGGGCCCTCCTCGGACATCGGGGCCAGCGCCGACATCACACGCTCCGGCGGGAAAGTGACGATGACTTCGGTGCCGATGCGAAGTTTTGATTTCAGCGTGAATGTGCCGCCATGCATGTCGACCAGGCTCTTTGCGATCGGTAGCCCAAGGCCCGCGCCCTGCTCGGCGGATTTGATCGAATTGGAGCCCTGGCCGAACGACGCCAGCACGATCGGGATTTCGTCCTCCGCGATACCGGAGCCGGTATCCTTGACGCTCAGATATTGTCCGCCGGATGCGGTCCACCCCACCTTCAGCCAGATTTCTCCGCCTTGCGGGGTGAACTTGATGGAGTTCGACAACAGGTTGAGCACAATCTGGCGGGTGGCGCGCTCGTCGGCCCAGATCCGGGGCATGCCGTGCTCGAACACCTCGTGAATGGTGATGCCGCGGCTGGAGGCGCGAAGTTTCAGCAAATGGTGGCAGTCGGCGACGACATGAACCAGCGACACGGCTTCCTCATTGAGTTCGTACCTTCCGGCCTCGATTCGCGACAGGTCGAGAATCTCATTGATGAGATTGAGCAAATGCACGCCCGAGTTATGAATATCGGCCGAATATTCCTTGTAGACGGGAACGGCATGGCCGCCGAAAATCTCGCTTTTCATCACCTCGGAAAATCCGAGGATCGCGTTCAGCGGCGTCCGCAACTCGTGGCTCATTTGCGCGAGAAATCGCGATTTTGCGACATTGGCCGACTCCGCGCGATGGCGGGCTTCGTCCGAAATCGATTTCGCCTGCTCGAGTTCGCCGATCAGCGCGTCTTTCTCGGCGCGCGCCTCCAGCGTCGCCAGCGTCGTCGAATGCAGGCGATGGGCGAGCAGCGCGAAATATCCCTCGGCGGCGATCGCAAGCAAGGCGAGCACGTAATTGTCGAAGCTGCCGCTCAAGGCGAAATTGAGCGCGAGCGCCACGGTGACCGGCGCGGTCGCCGCCAAAGCTGCGATCGGCAGGCTGGCCGCGAGCATGCTCGAAACCGCGATCACCAGCAGCATCAGGAACATCATCAGCGTATTGGAGACCACATCGAGGCTGGGGGGATGGATCAGGATCGCGGTCCAGCACAGCCCGTACAGCAGGTCGAGCAGAACAAACCGCGTTTGCCACTTGCGGGTCGCGGTGAGGGAAGCCGGCTCGGCAAGGAACCGGACGCAGCTGCGGATGATGGCGGCATGAATACACAGGATGCCGACGGTCCATGCCGCGGCCGAGATCGGTTCGACCCAGAAGCCGAACAAGAGGCCGGTTGCCACCACGAGCAGCATGACGACGTAGGACGCGGACATCCGGGTTTGGGCATATTGCCGGACCAGTTCGCGGTCGAAGGCCGGACGGGTTCCACTGGTCGACGTTAACCGGTCGCGCGCCTCGCGCACCCGCTGCGCGGCGACGCGGCGGTTGGTGACCGGTGTGGCCGTCGGCGTCTCAGCCGGAAGCTGCACGACTTCTGGCTTTTCGGCGGGTTTACTCATCAAACAACACAAATCCTGCCCGCTGATGGCGCGAGCTTTTGCATTGTCTATCTCTGGCGCTAAATCATTAAGAGCTGCCTTAAGTAGCGAAAGAATTACCTTAACGAGGGATTAAATTAACCTGTCGGGGCCGGTCGCGATCAGCGCTCCAGCCGCGCCAGCAGGCTGGAAGTGTCCCATCTTTTGCCGCCCATCTTCTCGACCTCGGCGTAGAACTGATCGACCAGTGCGGTCACCGGCAGATTCGCGCCATTGCGGCGGGATTCGGCGAGGCAAATCGATAGATCCTTGCGCATCCATTCCACCGCGAAGCCGAAATCGAATTTTCCCTCGTTCATGGTCTTGTAGCGGTTCTCCATCTGCCAGGACTGGGCGGCGCCTTTCGAGATGGTGTCGATCACCGCCTGGACGTCGAGGCCTGCCTTTTTTGCAAAATGGATGCCTTCCGAAAGCCCTTCGACCAGTCCGGCAATGCAGATCTGATTGACCATCTTGGTCAGTTGGCCTGAACCCGCCGGCCCGAGCCGCTTGCACATCCTGGCATAGGCCGCGATCACCGGCTCGGCGCTCGCATAAGCCGCTTCGCTGCCACCGCACATCACGGTCAAAACCCCGTTTTCCGCGCCGGCTTGCCCGCCCGATACCGGGGCATCGACAAACCTGAAACCGGCCTTGGTCGCAGCCGCATCGAGTTCGCGCGCGACCTCGGCGGAAGCGGTGGTGTGGTCGACGAAAGTCGCGCCAGGCTTCATCCCCGCGAAAGCGCCCTCGGCGCCAAGCGTGATCGCCCGCAGGTCGTTGTCATTGCCGACGCAGGCCATGACAAAATCCTGACCTTCGGCGGCTGCTTTGGGTGTCGCAGCGGTCTTGCCGCCGAATTTCTCGGCCCATGCCTTGGCCTTGGCCGGCGTCCTGTTGAAGACGGTCACCTCGTGGCCGCCTTTTGCCACCAGATGTCCTGCCATGGGGAACCCCATGACGCCGAGACCGAGAAAAGCGACTTTAGCCATGTGTGCAACCCTTGGGGTTTTGCCGGCATTGGTTGGCCGGACGTGTTCTGGAAGCGGCGGGGGCCGTTTCGCGCTGGAAACAGATCCCGCTGAATGTGGGAACTGCACCATAAACCCTGCGCCACGAAGGGCAACGCCTCCGTTTGGCGGGAGGGCCGGGATTTGTGCTAGGATCAAATCTTCGAGGACTGGAACATCAAGAAAAGAGGGAGTGACACCATGAGCGTCAGTGTAGGCGTGCTCGATCATTTCAACATCCGGACCCGTAAGCTGGCCGATACGGTCCGGTTCTATGAGGATGTGCTGGGGCTGGAGAAAGGGGACCGGCCGAACTTCGCGTTTCCCGGGGCGTGGATGTACAGCGAAGGCAAGGCCGTGGTGCATCTGGTCGACATTTCCAAGACCGACGAGCCGCAAAAGCCGGATTCCGGCGTCGTCCATCACGTCGCCTTCGTCAGCCAGGGATTTGCCGGCATGAAGCAGCGGCTGCAATCCAAGGGGATGGCTTTCGATTCACGGCAGGTACCGGGCGGCGACCTCTGGCAGATCTTCGTCAATGACCCCAATGGGGTCATGATCGAATTGAATTATGAGGCCGCCAAGGAGGAGCGTGTCGGCTCCGCGCCCACCGAGCGTAGCGATGACGTGGGAACGGTAGCCTTGTGATCGCGTTCGCTCTATAGGTCGCATCCCAAAATTACCAGGAGATGCGCCGTGAGCGTGACGCAGCAGCAGGTTCTCGAAGCCCTCGCCAGGGTGAAGTCGCCGCGCGGCGTCGCCCTGACGGAGGCCAACGTGTTGTCGGCGATCACGGTCAACGACGGCAAGGTGTTCTTCTCGATCAATGTCGATGCTGCGGAAGCCCGCGCCTGGGAAGGTGTTCGTACCCAGGCGGAGGCCGCCGTGCGCGCCATCGCCGGCGTCACCGTCGCCATGATCGCGCTGACCGCCGAACGAAAGGCCGGGCCCGCGCCAGCGCCG
>Ga0326727_10026158_pt1 | contig 10861 bp, 12 predicted proteins | sample MB2enrmetagenome_FD_207643 | JGI IMG/M metagenome (GOLD analysis project Ga0326727, IMG submission 207643) | Lab enriched peat soil microbial communities from McLean, Ithaca, NY, United States - MB29MY | ecosystem: Environmental > Terrestrial > Soil > Wetlands > Peat | place: USA: New York... | reverse complement strand
AGCCTTCCCCCACGCGCCGTTTTAAGAAACCCTCCGGGGGCCAGAGGAGGCTCCGCCTCCTCTGGACTCCTCCGCCGGGGGGATTGAATCCCCCCGGTCCCCCCGACAGGGGGGTCTGGGGGCGGTTATCGCCTCCAGCGGGGTCCGGGGCGGAGCCCCGAGGAAAACACATGAGGTCGCATGACATGAAAAAAATTGAAAAGGTTGTTTTGGCTTATTCCGGCGGATTGGACACGTCGGTCATATTGAAGTGGATCAGGAAGACCTACGATTGCGAGGTCATCACCATGACCGCCGATTTGGGCCAGGAAGAGGAGCTCGACGGCATCGAGGACAAGGCGCTCGCCACCGGCGCGTCCAAGGCGTACATTCTCGATTTGCGCGAGGAGTTCGCCCGCGACTTTATTTTTCCCATGATGCGTTCCGGGGCGGTGTACGAGGGCCGCTATCTGCTGGGCACCTCGATCGCCAGGCCGCTTATCGCCAAAGGCCAGATCGAGATCGCTCGCAAGGAGGGCGCCCAGGCCGTGGCCCACGGCGCGACCGGCAAGGGCAACGACCAGGTGCGTTTCGAGCTTACGGTCATGGCCTTGGCACCAGAACTGAAAACCATCGCCCCCTGGCGCGAGTGGGATTTCAAATCGCGCACCGACCTGGTTAATTTCGCCAAAGACAACGGCATTCCGGTGCCGGTCACCAAGGAAAAGCCGTATAGTTCGGACCGCAATCTGTTGCACTTAAGTTTCGAGGGCGGCGAGCTGGAGGACCCGTGGAATGAACCCGGGCCGCTCAGCTACCAGTTGGCCGTCGCGCCGGAAAAAGCCCCGGATACGCCCCAGGTCGTAAGCATCGACTTCGAGCGCGGCGATCCGGTGGCGGTCGACGGAGAAAAGCTCTCCCCGGCCACGCTGATCGCCAAGCTCAATAAGATCGGCGGCGCGCACGGCGTCGGCCGTGTGGACATGGTCGAAAACCGGCTGGTGGGCATGAAGTCGCGCGGGGTGTACGAAACCCCGGGCGGCGCCATCATCCACGCCGCCCATCGCGACCTGGAAGGCATCTGTTTGGACCGTGAGGTCATGCACCTGCGCGACAGCCTGTTGCCGCGCTACGCCGAAATGGTCTATTACGGCTTCTGGTACGCCCCGGAACGCGAGACCCTGCAGGCCCTGATCGACAAGTCCCAGGAACGGGTCACGGGCACGGTGCGCGTCAAACTGTACAAGGGCGGCATCTATCCCCTTGGCCGCAAATCGCCGAATTCGCTGTACAACGCCAACCTGGCGACATTCGAGGAAGATTCGATCTACAACCAGGCCGACGCCGAAGGCTTCATCCGCCTGATGGGCCTGCGCCTGCGCGCCGGGAAGATGTAAGACCAGGGGGCGCTGCCCCCTGGACCCCCGCTGGGGGCGATAATCGCCCCCAGCCCCCCTGTCGGGGGGGCTGGGGGGCATCATGCCCTCCGGCGGGGTCTGGGGCGGAGCCCCTGACCTTCAATCTCACTGCATACGGAGACAGCCATGACCACGTCCCATGAGCTATTCGACCGCGCCAAGCGGGTGATTCCCGGCGGGGTGAACAGCCCGGTGCGGGCCTGTCTGAGCGTCGGGGCAGAGCCGCTTTTCATCGAAAAGGCGTTCGGCTCGAAGATGCGTAGCGCCGACGGCCGGGAATACATCGATTACGTCATGAGTTGGGGGCCGATGCTGCTCGGCCATGCCCATCCGGAAGTGGTCGAGGCCGCCTGCGCGGCGGCGGCGCGCGGGTCGAGCTTCGGCGCGCCGTGCGAGGCCGAGGTCGTGTTGGCCGAGATGGTGTGCGCGGCCGTGCCCGGCATCGAGATGGCGCGCATGGTCTCGTCGGGCACCGAGGCCACCATGAGCGCCTTGCGACTGGCCCGGGCCGCGACCGGCCGCAACCGGATCGTGAAGTTTGAGGGCTGCTACCACGGTCACGCGGACGCCTTTCTGGCCAGCGCCGGTTCGGGCGTGGCCACCTTGTCTATCCCCGGCACTCCCGGAGTTCCCGAGGACACGGTGCGCCATACGTTGCTTGCGCCGTACAACGATCTTGCGGCCGTAAAAAATCTCTTCGAGGTTTACGAAAAAGACATCGCCGCCGTGTTCGTCGAACCGGTGGCCGGCAACATCGGCCTGGTTCCCCCGGCGCCCGGTTTTTTGCAGGGCCTGCGCAATTTGTGCACCAAGCACGGGGCGCTCTTGGTTTTCGACGAGGTCATCACCGGTTTTCGCCTGGCGTACGGCGGAGCGCAATCGATTTTCGGCATCATCCCGGACCTGACCTGTCTGGGCAAGATCATCGGCGGCGGTTTTCCGGTCGGTGCATACGGCGGCCGGCGCGACCTGATGGAACTCATCGCCCCAAGCGGCGGTGTCTACCAGGCCGGGACGCTCTCGGGCAATCCCGTGGCCATGGCCGCCGGAATCGCCACGCTCAAGCTTTTGGCCAAGGCCGATTACGAAGGCCTGGCCGCCAGGACGAAGCAACTGGCCACGGAACTGGCCGGGGTTCTGGAAAGTAAGGGCGCGCGCGTGCAGTGCAACGTCATGGCCTCGGCCTTCACCTTGTTTTTCGCCCCGGCCCCGGTGACGAACTATGAAACCGCCAAGGCCTCGGACAGCGCCCGTTACGCCGCTTTTTACCGGAGCATGCGCGAGGCCGGAGTGTATCTCGCGCCTTCGGGGTTCGAGTGCGCCTTCACTTCGTTCGCCCATAGCGCGGAGGACTTCGCCGCAACCGTCGAGGCCGCCCGCACGGCGCGCCTTTAGGGTTTGACCGTGCCCGGCGAAGCCGTCGCGGTGTACGCCCTGACACCTCAGGGGGCCATGCTTGGCAGGCGTCTGGCCGACGCGCTCGCGGCCGAACTGTACACCCCTTTCGCCTTGGCCGAGGCCAACCGGGCGACCGGATTCGCCTCGCTGCCGTCGCTTATGGCCGAGATATTTACGTCCAGGAGCGCGCACGTGTTCATCGCCGCCTGCGGCTTAGTGGTGCGGGCCGTGGCTCCGCATCTTCGCGGCAAGGACCGTGACCCGGCCGTGGTCGTTTTGGACCAGGCAGGCCGCCATGCCATCAGTCTGTTGTCCGGCCATTTGGGCGGGGCCAACGAACTCGCCCGGCGTGTGGCCGCTCTGACCGGCGGCGAGCCGGTCATCACCACGGCCACGGACTGCCTCGGCCTGCCCTCGTTCGACGTGATCGCCAGGGATCTGGGTCTGGCCATCGACAATCTGGAAGCGGTCAAACACCTGAACGCAGCCCTGATTACCGGGGAACGAATCATGATTTTCGATCCGGCCGGCCGGCTCGCCCGGGTCGAAGGCCTGCTCGCCGGGCGGGTGGACTGGGCCGCCTCGCCCGAAAATCTTCCCTGGGACGCGCCCTGTCTGATTGTGGATTGGCGCGAACGCAACCTGGGCCCCAGGCATCTGGCCCTGCGGCCCAAGGTCTTGGCCGTGGGCGTCGGCTGCCGCAAAGGCGCGGGCGCGAAGGCCGTTTTGGAATTGATCCGGGCCGCCTTGGTCGCCAAACGCCTCTCCCCTTTGAGCGTTCGGGTCCTGGCCAGCATCGAGGCCAAGCGCGGTGAACCCGGAATACTGGAGGCGGCGGCGGCGCTCGGCGTACAGACTATTTTTTTCAGCGCGCATGAGCTTGGCGCGGCAAGCCCGCCCAACCCGTCGGCTATGGTGGCAAAACACATGGGAGTATCCAGCGTATGCGAGGCAGCGGCGATGTGTGCCGCCGGGACGACCCGGCTGCTGGCGACCAAGATCAAATCGGGAACGGCCACGGCGGCCGTGGCCCTGGACGTTTAAGCGTCATCGGGCTTGGGCCGGGCGATGTTTTGCTTTTGGCTCCCCTGGCTGCGGACGTCTTGTCCCGGGCGCAGACCGTGGTCGGCTACACCGGCTATATCGGCGGCCTCCCAAGTCAGGTCCTGGCCGGGAAAAACGTGATCGCCACCGGCATGACCGGTGAGGTCGCGCGCTGCGAAAGCGCGGTGGAATCGGCCCTGGCCGGTCGCGACACGGCCGTGGTTTCCAGCGGCGACGCCGGGGTTTACGGCATGGCCGGGCTGGTCCTGGAAATCCTCGAAAAGCGGGGGCTGCTGGACCGTATCGAGTTCGAAGTGATCCCCGGCATTCCCGCCCTGTGCGCCGCCGCCGCCCTGCTCGGCGCGCCCCTGACCCACGATTTCGCGGTGATCAGCTTAAGCGACCTTTTGACCCCCTGGCAGACCATCGTCAGGCGCATCCAAGCGGCGGCCTCGGCCGATTTCGTCATCGTGTTCTACAATCCGCGCTCCAAACGGCGCAGCGCCCAGCTTGCCCAGGCACTGGACATCGTGCGCCTGGCCCGCGGTGAGACCGTCCCGGTCGGTCTTGTGCGCCAGGCTTTCCGCGAAGGCCAAAAAGTCGGCGTCTGTCCACTCGGCGCATTTGATTTCCAGGCCGTTGACATGCTGTCCCTGGTCGTTGTGGGCAATTCCACAACCCGGATCGCCGGCGGGCGGATGCTGACGCCTCGGGGATATGCGGAGAAATATGACCTTTAATGTCTTGCTTCGTTGCAATTTTCTTTCCGCGTCCGACCCGGTTTTTTCCAGGGAGCCCTTGACACGACAGAGGTCCACGCCGTATCAGACCACATGAAAACTTTTATCGCTCCAAGGAGGTGCGGGTAATGAGGAAGATTCTGTTCGTATGTCTGATGGCCGCTGGCCTGATTGGCGTATTCAGCTTGCCGGCGTTGTGGGCGGCGGGAAAAGAGGCTCCGGCCGACATGGTGATCAAGGCCCCCGAAGGCGCCGCGACCACCCAGACCTCGCCGAACTTCTCCCACAAAAAGCACGCGATGGAGTGCAAGACCTGCCATCACAAGCTCGACACCAGCAAAGACGTCTACAGCTGCACCAGCAAGGGCTGCCACGACAACACCGACACTGCGGACAAGAGCAGTGAAAAGTCCTTTTACCGCGCCTTCCACGACCCGGCCGCTCCCAATAGCTGCCTGGGCTGTCACAAAAAGGAAAAGGCCGCCGGCAAGAATCCCCCGGTTACCTGCCCTCAGTGCCATCCCAAGAAGGCCGCCTAACTTTGACCTTATGACCTTATCGGAGAAGGCCGCTTGTGCGGCCTTCTCCGGCTAAGCTGACGCATCCCATCCTCGCGAGGTGGCCACAATGTCCAAAAAAAATCCGAGTGGCGTTCCCGAGCAAGACATCATCGAGCTGACAGACGTCATCGAAGAGCCTGTCTTGGCCAAAAATGGCGCCACGGCCGAGGCCGAAGGGATGGACATGGGCTTTCAGCAGGAGCTTGACGATCTTTTCGCCGACGGCGGCGTGGCCGGCGACGCCCAATCAGCGGCCACGGCCGGCCCGGTCGAGTCGCCCCCTCACGCTCCCGAGGACGATCTGGATTTGTCCGATCTCGAAAGCGGGGCCGATTTCGACCTGCGCCTGCCCGAAGAGCTGACCCCGCCCTCTTCAGCCACGGCTGCCAAGGCCGATGATAGCGGTATCGATATGGCCGGACTGGACGCCTTGCTGCAAGAAGGCACTATTTCCACCGACGAAACGGCTGCAAACGACGCATTGGCTCAGACGGCACCAGCTTCGCCGGAGCAGTATCCCCCCATCGAATCCACCGGACTTGACGATCTCGACAGCCTGCTCGCCGGAGCGGACCTTGAGCCCAACCTGGACGAAGCCATGGCCGGCGACGGGCCCCAAGACGAAGACCTCATCGATCTCGATTCGCTCATGGCCGATTCCGGCCTTGACGACTCGTACCCCCCCGAGACAGAGGCTTTAAGTCAAACCGGCGCACCTTCCCCGGACGCCGTCGCGCAACGCATGGCCGCCATCGAAAACAAGCTGGAACAAATCGCCGCCGCTCAGCATCTGGCCATAATGGACCTGGCCGATTCCCTGAAAATGGCCAAAACACCGGCCATCGACCTGGATGCCCTGGCTGCCGCCCTGCAAGACAAGCTGGCCGACTCACTGGCAGCGCGGGTCGAAAAAATCCTGGACGACCGGCTCGCGGCCTTGACCCATTCCACCTCCACCCCGCCGGACCTGTCCGCCGCCGTAAGCGAGTCTCTGGAAACCCAGCTGGCCGAACTTCGCGACGCAGTGCTCGCGGAAATTCGCACACTCGCGCCGGACGCCCAAGCCATGAAGGACGAATTGCGCGCCGAAATCGACCGGGCCGTCCCCGCCGCCGCCGCCAAAATCATCCGCGAGGAAATCGCCGCCCTGGCCAACGAAACGGATTAGCCCGGTCCGGATAGCCGAAGGCACATACCTTTTCCCTTAGACGGCCCCGTCGGGTTGGCCTGTCTCCGCAATGACCGTCAAACAGCTTCTCTCTCTTCTTGCCATCGCAGCCAAGTTGTGAAAAAACCGCGCCCCAGACGTTTGCACATACAGGTCGCACCATCATGAAACGCATCATCGTAACGCTCGTGTTATTGCTCATTGCGGGGACGCCCGCCCTGGCCTCGGACTTTTCCTTTTCCAAGGGCGCGGGCGGCGCCTCGTGGAATGACACCCCTGAGACGCTCACCTCCCTGAACCTGGCCAAAACCGGCGAAGAAAACGGCGCGGTCATCTATCGCGCGGCGGAAGACGGCGGCCAACTGGACGGGTTGCCGATCATAGGCAGGGAGTATGCCTTTACCGGCGGCAAGCTGACCCTGATCACGCTCTATTTCAACGCCTGGCACGTCGACGACGCCATGAAGCTGGCCAAGAAAAACATGGGGGAAGCCCTCGAGGAAAACGCCCTCTTTGCCCGCTTCGAAACGAATTCGGCGGTGGTCACCTTGCTCAAGAAAAAAGCCGCCCTGACCATATCCCTCAAGGAAAAGCCTGCCGCGCCGGCCGGCGACCAGACCGCGGCGGCCAATCCGCCCACCGGCGGCCAACCCCCGGTGGCGAATACACCCGCCGGCGACCAACAGCCGGCGGCCAATACGGCGGTCGGCGATCAAACCCCGGCGGCCAATACCCCAGCCGGCGGCCAACCCGCCGCGACCAATCCGCCAGCCGGGGATAATACCACCGCAGCCGGTATCCCCGCCGACAGCAAGACCGCCTCGGAAACCGGGGGGGAAACCAAGCCCGAAGGCAATCCCGAGCCCCAGCCCGCAGTCCAGCCAATCGCCAAGCCCAAACCGGCCAAGGATGCGGAATTATTGTCCCAGACCAAGCTTTTGGCTTACAGCCTGAACATGATTTTAGATAAGATGGACACTTTGGAGACGGATTCCGCCGGAAACCGCATTTCTTTCGGTTCCTACTCGGACGCCTATGGCAAGCTGGCCAAGGAATCGGAAGCGCTGACCTCGCGTTACCCCAAGGCCGACATCAAGCTCCAGGAATTCGCCGTGGTGCTCAACAGCCTGGTCTCGGACCTGACCTTCCTGACCCAAAAAATCCTCAGCGTCCAAACCGACGCCAGCCTGTCGGGGAGCCTGCTCAACTCGGCAGTGAGCGGGGCGACCGGCAACTACCTTGGGGTCATCAACAGCATCACCAGTTATTTCGGTTCCTCGAAAAACGAAGAAAAGATCAAAAACGACATCGTCGCCCTGCGCAAGCGCTTTTCCGCCACCCGCGAGGAGTACGCCAAGAAGCTCCAGGAAACCCGCAGCCACGTCAAAACGGAATACGACATCACCTTTTAGCGCCGGCCGGTGCGGAAAGCCAACCCATGGCCGGCGCGGCAAGGGCTCAACTCGCGGCGACGCCTAGCCCGGATTGGGCCATTTTCTTCGATCCGGGTTTGCCGCTTTCCCGCGCAAAATACTGCACGACCAGTCCCAAGGCCAGCATGACGCCGTCGCGAATCAGGGCCGCCTGGGTATCCGCGCTGCCCGCGTTGCCGAAACAGCCGCAAGCCACGTCGTTGCCGCGCCACAAATTGATCGCCAAGGCCAGCATAAAAATCACGAGCAGGCCATTGCAAATCGCCGCCGCCCCGCGTTTGAACGCTCCGGCCCAAAGGCACAGACCGCAAACCGCCTCCAGCCAGGGCAAAAACAGGGCTGCCGGATAAACAAGCCAGTCCGAGAGCAGTTGATACTGGAAAATACTGGCGGCAAAGGCCGCCGGGTCCGCGATCTTGGCCGCCCCGGCGTAAACGAAGACCAGCCCGAATAAAAATCGCGCCGGCATTTCGAGAAAAGTTTTCATTTGGCCTCCGTGGGCAGGCCCCTGGCCGCCCAGGCGTCATAGCCCTCGCTCATGATCAGGATGCCGGAATAGCCCAGGACTTTGAGCTGCTCGCCGAGATCGCGGCTTTTGGAGCAAGCCGCGTTGGAACAGTAAACGACCAGCGCTTGGCGCTTTGGGATATAGTCGAGGACCGAGTCCAGCCCCGAGTAGACCGTCTCAAAAGGGATGTTGCGGGCTCCGGGCAGATGGCCGGCGGCGAATTCTCCGGGCTCGCGCGCGTCGATGAACAGATAACCCTTTGTGTCATACAGCCGCGCGGCCTCGGCGATGCTCACCGTGCCCAGCCCCAGGGCCCGGGTGTCGGCGATCTTTTTCTGAAAATAATCGGTCCACAGCGGCAACGGATCCGGACGCAGAAGGTTGCTTCCATAGGCCAGGCCCGCGGCCAGCAGGCACAAAACGAACATTTCCCGCCATGGAATCGATATGCGCGGCATGTTGCTCCTTCCCTTGAAGAACTCCGAGGTTGTATGGCAGGATGCGCCAGAAGCCCCAAGGCCGCCAAACGTGTCATCCGGCAAGACCGCCAGACGGAGGAAATAATGCCAGAGCCTCAAGGAAGCAAGAGCGTAAAACCAGTCCAGATGACCCCGAAAGAAGCCGGCCTGTTCATGAACAAACGCAAGCCCGGCGCATACACCCTGCTCGACGTCCGCCAGGACTGGGAATACGAGGAATTTCACCTGCCCGGGGCGCATCTTACGCCCCTGCCGGAACTGGCCGACCGGCTCGGCGAAATCCCCCGGGACTTACCGATCCTCACCTACTGCCGAAGCGGCAAACGCAGCGCCGCCGCCGCCGGCCTGCTGTCCGGCCAGGGCTTCGCCCCGGTGTTCACGCTTAACGGCGGCATCGAGGCCTGGAACGGCCAGGTCGCCACCGGTAAGCGAGAGACGGGCATGATCGCCTTCCCGGACAGCCCCACGCCCCGGGAGATACTGGCCCTGGCCCACGGCATGGAAGACGTGCTGGGCACGCAGTACCGGCGCATGGCCCAACAGATCCAGGACATGGACATCGCCTCGACCCTGGAGACCCTGGCCGGCTTCGAGGACAAACACAAAAGCCTGATCCGTATCCTCTTCGAGAAACTCGGCCCCGGCCAGGACAACGTCGAAACCCTGGCCAGACAGTTCCCGCCGGTCATGGAATCGGGCCGCAGTTTGGACGAATACCTGCGCGAATCCGAGACCGACCTGAACGCCCCGGCGGACGTTTTGCAACTGGCCATGCAGATCGAAGCCCAGGCGCTCGACCTGTATATGCGCTACGCCGACAAAACCGGTCCCGGTGAAGCCCGCGAGACGTTTGTGCGCCTGGCTCGGGAAGAAAAAAGACACCTTACGGCCCTGGGGAACCTGATGACCAGGGAGAGGAAGTAGCCCTTACCCGCGGGGGCATGCCTCCAAACGACGGGGACGTTGCCCCCCGGCCCCCCTTAAATGATTTTCCCCCGGCTCTTCACTCCCCCCCGCCTTTCTTCTCAGCCACATGGATGTACACGATGCCAAAGGCCAGGGATTCGTGGAAGACGCGGGCGAAGCCGGATTCGAGCAGTTCGACGTCGAGTTGGTTCTCGTCCGGGAAGGCTTTGATGGTCTCGGCAAGGTAGCGGTAAGCTTGGTCGTCGCCGGAGATGACCCGGCCCAAAAGCGGCAGCAGGCGGCTCAGATAGAAATTGTAGAGGCCCTTGAGGATGCGTTTGCGGCCCGCGCCGAACTCCAGGATGCAGTATCGCCCGTTAGGTCGCAGCACGCGCAGGATCTCGGCGTGGGCGCGGGGTCTTGGGATGATGTTGCGGATGCCGAAGGCGATGGTCACGCCGTCGACGCTGGCATCGTGCAGCGGCAATTCGCGGCCGTCGGCCAGGGCCGTGAGCACGGTGCCGCGTTCGCGGACGGAAAGTTTGCCCTGACCGCGCCGCAACATGGGCCACGCAAAATCCATCGCGGCCACGCGCGCGCCCGGATAGCGACGCAGGATCGCCCGGGTCACGTCCAGGGTCCCGGCGGCCAGGTCCAGCACACTCAACCGTCCGCCACCGGCTGGCGGGACCAGTGGGGCCAGATGGGAGACCAACCGCTTGCGCCAGACCAAATCCAGGCCAAGACTCAAGAAGTGGTTTAAGAAATCATACCATCCGGCGATGCGGCCGAACATGCCGGCCACGCGTCGCCCGTGTTCGCCGGGACCGACCACGTCCATCAACTGTCCTTGCGCTTGCGGGGTTTTTCCGGCTCGGCTTTGGGCTCGATTTCAGGCTCGCCGGCGCTGATCGTGCGCAATACCTCGTTGTAGATGGGCGCGAAATTTTCGGCGAAATTAGCCGGCGATATGCGGCCGGTCTCGACGAACTTGACCACGATTTCCTTGGCCGTCTGCAACGCGGCCGCCTTGAGCTTGTCCATCGGTCCTCCGTGGCGGGAGGAGACCAAAGGGGCTCCGCCCCTTTGGAATCCCCGCCGGGGGGGATGATCCCCCCCGGACCCCTCGATAAGGGGCCATAACGAGCGGTGGTTAGTTATCTAAAACCTTTAAATTTTTTTTGGGGAAGGGGGGTGCCGGGGGGAAACCCCTTTTTGTTTGCAAAAA
>Ga0326727_10026157_pt1 | contig 10861 bp, 10 predicted proteins | sample MB2enrmetagenome_FD_207643 | JGI IMG/M metagenome (GOLD analysis project Ga0326727, IMG submission 207643) | Lab enriched peat soil microbial communities from McLean, Ithaca, NY, United States - MB29MY | ecosystem: Environmental > Terrestrial > Soil > Wetlands > Peat | place: USA: New York... | reverse complement strand
GGCATGCACTTTTTTGCCCACCGACATAGAGGGCGTCGATGCCCTCATCGAGCTCGCCCTCGATATGCGGTGGTCCTGGAATCACTCCGTCGATGCCCTCTGGAGAGAGATCGATCCGACCCTATGGGATCTGACCTATAACCCATGGATGATCCTCCAGAGCGTGTCACGCGACCTGATCGAGCGCGTCCTCGCCGATCCGGCGGTGCGCGCCATGATCGACGGTCTACTTCAGGCCTCACGGGAGGCCACCCAGACCCCCGCATGGTTCCAGCGCCATCACGCCAAGGACCCCCTCACCTGCGTCGCCTATTTCTGCATGGAGTTTATGCTGAGCGAGGCCCTGCCCATCTATTCGGGCGGTCTCGGCAATGTGGCGGGCGATCAGCTCAAGGCGGCGGCCGACCTCGGTGTGCCCGTCGTGGGCGTGGGGCTCCTCTACCAGCAAGGCTACTTCCGTCAGGTCATAGACAGAAACGGGGCGCAACAGGCCTTGTACCCTTACAACGAGCCGGGACAGCTCCCCATCAGGGTGCTCCGCGACCAGAACGGGGAGCGGCTGCGCATCCGCATATCCGTGCCGGGCTATTCCATCTGGGTGCGCGCCTGGGAGGTCCGGGTAGGGAGCGTAAAGCTCTTTCTCCTCGATACGAACGACCCGGCGAACTTTCCCGCCCACAGGGGCATTACGAGCGAGCTCTACGGAGAGGGGACGGAGCTGCGCCTCAACCAGGAGCTCCTCCTCGGGATCTGCGGCTGGAGGCTCCTCGAGACCCTCGCCATCAAACCTGAAGTCTGCCACCTGAACGAGGGGCACGCCGCCTTCTTGGCGCTGGAGCGGGCCCGCGCCTTTATGGAGGAGACAGGAGAGCCCTTCGACGTGGCCCTGGCCGCCACAAGGGCGGGGAATCTCTTTACCACCCACACGCCAGTGGCTGCGGGTCTTGATCGGTTTGCCCCGGGCCTCATCGGACAGTACCTCGGCACCTACGCACGGGAGCGGCTCAAGATCTCCCTCGACGACCTCCTGGCCCTTGGCCGGCGCAACCCGGCCGATCAATCGGAAGAGTTCAACATGGCTTACCTGGCCGTGAGGGGGAGCGGTGCCGTCAATGGGGTGAGCACGCTGCACGGCAAGGTGAGCCGCGCCATCCTGCAGCCACTCTTTCCGCGCTAGCCTGAACATGAGGTGCCGGTGAGCCACGTGACGAACGGCGTGCACACGCCCACCTGGGAATCGGGACACGCGGACGCCATGTGGACCGAGGCATGCACGAGCAATCGATGGCTGAGCACGCTGGAGACCATGGAAAAGGGCTGCGCGACGCCTCTGATTCAGCTCTGTGGAACCTCCGCAGCGCCGCCCGCAAGTCTCTCATCGTATACGTGAGGGAGCGGGTGTCTCAGCATCTGGCGGCCGTCGGATCCCCGCCTCAGGAAATCGGGAACGTGGAGCACCTCTTCGACGCAAACGCCCTGACCGCAGGTTTTGCCCGCCGCTTTGCCACCTACAAGCGGCCCAACCTGCTGCTCCACGACCCCGAGAGGCTCCTCTCCCTGCTCACCAATCCCGCCCGTCCGTTGCAGCTCGTTATCGGCGGCAAGGCGCATCCAGCCGACAGGCCGGGCCATGATCGAGGAATGGACAGCCTTTATCAACTCGTCCGGAGCCCGCAATCACGTGGTCTTCTTGAGCGATCACGACATCCTCATGACCCAGCGCCTGGTACAAGGCGTCGATCTCTGGATCAATACGCCCCGGAGGCCGTGGGAGGCCTGCGGCACGAGCGGCATGAAAGTGCTCGCCAACGGGGGTATCAACCTGTCGGAGCTCGACGGCTGGTGGGCGGAGGCCTACAAGCCCGAGCTGGGCTGGGCACTGGGGGACGGCAGGGAGCACGGGGACGACACGGCCTGGGAAGCACAAGAGGCCGAGGATCTCTATGGGCTCCTCGAAGAGGAGGTAATACCCGCCTTTTACGCCAGGGACGAACACGGCATTCCCCGCGCCTGGGTGGCCAGGATGCGCGAGAGCATGGCGAGGCTCACACCCCGTTTTTCTTCCAACCGCGCCGTGCGCCAGTATACCGAGGAGTACTATATCCCCGCGGCCAAGGCGTATCACGAACGGGTCGCCGAGAAACGCCTGAAAGCCGCACACATCGTGAGCTGGCAGCGTGATCTCGCGGGGAAATGGGCCAACCTGCGCTTCGGAGAGGTGAAGGTCGAGACCAGGGGGAAAAGCCACCTCTTCATGATCCACGTCTACCTGAATAAGATCGATCCCGACGACGTCTCCGTCCAGCTCTATGCGGACGGCATGAACGGCGAAGCGCCCGCGCGAAAAGAGATGAGCAGGGGAGAGCCGCTGGTGGGCGCCATGAACGGCTATGTGTACCGCACAGAGGTGGCCGCAGCGAGACCGGCTGCGGATTACACCGCCCGGATCATCCCCCGCTGCCCCGGCGCGACCGTCCCCCTCGAGGCCCGTCAGATCTTCTGGCAGCGGTGAACGAGGCGGCAATCCACGGGAAGGCCCACATTTTCGCACACCTGTCTTTTTTGGGAAATGCACTGTCGTGTAGTAGGGCGGGCCGCAAAACAGAGTGACGATTCGCCTCGTCGTCACTTCCGGCGGAAGCCGTGGTCCAGGCACCGTGTAACGTTCTGAAAAGACTGGATTCCGGCGTCCGCCGGAATGACGGAAGGAGACGAACACGCGGCCGTCAAAGGGGAATTGAATTTTGCGGAATGCTCCATTCCCGGCAAAAGATGGACTTCGGGGATATCGACCGTTCCGGTCTCACTCGGGGAGACACGAAAAACTTGACATCGCAGAATTATCAAAGTATCCTTGTCAAGCCCCTCCGGCAGAATTACACTATCAGAGTGTGGAGGGGCAGGAGGGGCATGTTTTTAACCAATTGCGCTCTACAGATTTTTAAAAACCAAATTACGAGGAGGTAACACATGAGAAAGGGATTGTCGGTTGCAGTGCTGTGTCTGTTTGCGTTCGTCTTTGTCAGTGCGGCATACGCACAGGAAGGCGCCCCCGGGGCTGAGTGGTCAAAGCAGGTCTTCCAGAATAAGCTCTCCGGCGCCAAGGAGATGAAGTTCTCCGGCGAGGTGGTGAGCCACGATCCCCTCTGCCACTGCGTCGTGGTGAAGACCGACAAGGGCATGCTCACCCTTCAGGATGACTATGCCAAGTTTATGCAGGAATATACTCAGGCAAAGGGACTCAAGATCGGCGCGAAGGTACATGGGATATACAAGACCGTCGATTACATCAACTACATGATGTCCGTTTCCTACGCGATGTAGCACACAAGATCTGACGCAGTAACGATTTGAAGAGGGGAGGCGCCCGCCTCCCCTCTTTTTTTTTGCGCGGCTCCGCCCCCGTCCGCCGGCCGGCCCCTCCAGTGGGTTTGGCCTGTCCCCTGTACGCAAAAGATTGACATGCCCTTTTCTCCTGTGCTATATTCACTTCCGGGTGGGGTTGTACATTTCTTCACAATAAGAGCAGTAGTATCCTGTATGCGGCGGGGAATCCTCGGTCTGCATACACAAACTATGCACAAGGAGGCTCTAAAACCTATGGAATCGGAAAAACTTGCGAATCCAGCTCCTCTCGGCCTGGCAGGCTTCGGTATGACCACAATCCTCTTGAACATCCATAATGCGGGCTTCTTTCCCGTCGGCTCCATGATTCTCGCGATGGGGCTCTGCTACGGGGGAGTGGCCCAGATCATCGCGGGCATCCTGGAGTTCAAGAAAGGCAACACCTTCGGCCTTACCGCATTCGTCTCCTACGGCCTTTTCTGGTGGAGCCTCGTCTTCGTCCTCGTCTTCAAGAACCTGCTGCCCGGGGTCTCACCCGCCTTCATGGCCTGGTATCTCTTCGTCTGGGGTATGTTCACCTTCCTCATGTGGTTCGCCACGTGGGGAAAGAACAGGGTGATCCAGTACGTCTTTCTGAGCCTCACCGTCCTTTTCTGGCTCCTCGCCATAACCGATTGGACGGGCAACCCCCTCATAGGCCAGATCGCGGGCTGGGAGGGCATTACGTGCGGCGCTGCGGCGCTCTATCTCGCCATGGCAGAGGTCATCAATGAGGTGCGCGGAAAAGGTGTGCTCCCTATAGGCGAGCCGAAGATATTTACGTAGAGCGGCGCTCTTTCATCCTCTCTGCTGCGGCTCCATCCTCCTCGTCTGTCCCAGCCCCTCCTCCGTGTGGAGGCCTGTGCCGCAGTAGAAGGCGAAATCGATGAGGCCGTTGAAGAGGGCGATCTCCTGTTCGGTCCGTCCTTTTTCCATCTCCCCCGTGACCCAGCCCTTTGCGCCGGGCCCGAAAGGGCCCGCCGCGCAGGAGATCTTGAAATCGGTCACCTGCACGTGGTCGAGAGCCTGCTCTGCTCCCCCGGGGAGCCTCGCCGGGGAAAAGGCGCTCCAGACCTCTCTGTACCGGGCGAAAATCAGGGGCATCACCGGGAAGGGCACGGACTGTCCCCCGAGGTCAACGCAGGTGGGCGAGGTCCACTGAAGGCGGGCGACCCTCCTCGTTCGGTCGGCTTCCCCGATCAGCTCTTCATAGGTAGCGGCCCTCACGTCCCTGTCCGCCGCGGACGCGAGGGTTGCCTCCCCCCTTTTCACCATGTCCGCGATCGCGGGTAGCACGGCCCCTTCCGAGATCTCCGATGCTCGGACGCGGATGGAGCCCGACTCCGTCTTCTGGGCAAAGGAGAAGGTGTAGGGCTTGATCGCGCTGCCCGTCGCGCCTTGCCGGGCGAGCGTCCTGAGGGCGGAAAAGGCTTCGCTGCTAGTGTAGATGACGACGGACTTGGGCATGCTCGAGGATGGCGCTCACCCCTTCCCTGATGGCGCTCATTTTTTCCGGGGAAAAGGGCTTTATGTGTGCGTACTTCGGGTTGAGGGTATCCCTGGGGACGAATTCCTGCAGGAAGAATCGCCTGGCCGGCCTGATCTCTTCAGCCACCCGAAAGGCATCCCGCTCCCGGTGCAGGAAAGGGACGAGGGTCATCCTGAACTCGTAATCGACGGGCCCGTTCAGAATGAGATCGATGCTCTCCCTGATCCGCTCCCTGTCAACCCCGACGCCGCACCACCGCTCGTACCCATCGAGCGGTCCCTTCACGTCCATGGCAATATAGTCGACCAGCCCATCGCTGACGAGCCTCCTGATGACATCAGGGTGTGATCCGTTGGTGTCCAGCTTGACCTTCAGCCCCCGCTTCTTCAAGGTCTCCACGAATGCGGGCAGGCCTCGGTGCATGGTAGGCTCGCCCCCGGTGACCACCACCCGCTCTACCCATTTCCGGAATTTCTGCAGCCGCCCAAAAATGTGCTCCAGGGGAACGTCGTGCATCGACTGGGGAGAGAGCACCAGGGCCCTATTATGGCAAAAGGGGCACCTGAAATTGCAACCCCCGGAAAAGACCACCGACGACAGCTGCCCCTTCCAGTCGATGAAGCTGGTCTCTATGAAGCCCTTGATGGGAAAATCAGGCAGATTGGATGGCAGTGAGCACCTCTTCCACTTTGGGGACATCCCCCCTCCATTCCCCGACGCCGTTCTCCATCGCGTCCTCCACGACCACTGTCGGCAGGGACATGACGCTGTAAAAGCTCGCCTCTGCGAGACCGTCCGCGGTCCCCACATTGTAGGCGAGGACGTTCACGTTCCTCTCTTCCAGTTTGTCTCTCAGCTGTTTCGCCAAAGGGCACTTCGGACAATCGTCCTTGTAAAAGATCTTCACCAATCCCATCCCTCGCGCCTCCTCGTACACAGTCTCTCTATCAGATAACCTTCCTCTCCTGTTCCTCGGAAAAGTACTCGTTGTTGCGGTACCGCTGCTTCAGCTCTCCCAGCTTGCCCTTGTTCCAGCTCGACACCTTGGTAAAATAACCGGTGATCCTGGTGATGCCGTCCACATCCTCAGAGTTGCAGCGGGGACACGTCTCTGCCAGCCCCCTCGATGTGTGGCTGCATTGGTTGCAGACGGTAAACTCCGGCGAAAAGGCGATCTGGTCGCTCAGGGTATATCGGAAGGTCTTCGTGACGAAATCGGCTATGGCCCCCTTCGAGGGCATGGACTCACCCATCCAGACGTGGGAGATGGACCCTGCCTCGATCAGGGGATGGAAGAGGCCTTCATTCGTGACCCTCTCGATGGGATTCATAGGCGCCCCCACGTTCAGGTGCGTGGAGTTCGTGTAGTAGACCTCGCCGGAGGCGATATCACCCTTGACCGCCCTTCCCGACGCGGGAGAAAAGTAGTGGAGGTCGAGCTTCGCAAAGCGGTAGCTGGTGCTCTCCGCAGGGGTCTGCTCGAGAACGAGCCTCATGTTCTCCTGCCTCTTCATCCTGTCAGCAAGGAGCTTCATGTGGGCTATCGCTTTCAAGCCGAATTTGAGCCCTTTTTTCGAATCATGCATCTCCTCGCCCGAGTGTATCTGCACCATCTCATTGAGACCCACCATGCCCACCAGGTGGGACGCCCTGTTCATCCTGAGATAGGACATGCCGTCGCGGTTCATGGTCAGAAGCGAGAGGGGGCCGTCCTCTCCCGACGAGAGAAGCCTCTCGATAAAGGCCCGCTTCTCCTTGTGTGCCTTCACGGTGAGCAGGAATCGCTCGGTGATGAGGTTGAAAAGACGCGTATCATCGCCTTTCGCAAGGTAGGCGAGGCGGGGAAGATTGATGGAGACGTTCTGCAGGGCTGAATAGCGCATGCGCCACGGCTCTTTCGCGTCGAGGAGGTCAAATTCATCCAGCTTGAAGCTCAGGCGGCAGCATTCCGATATCTTCGCCGTATCGCCCCTGTCAAAGACGAAATAGGTATTCCCCTTATCGGATGCCACATCTGAAATATGGTCCAGAAACTCCTTGTGGCCTTCGGTCTTGAAGAATTTTTCCGTCACATGAACCAGGGGCTTAGGGAAAAAGAAGGGGCGTCCTGCGCCGTCCCCGTCCTTGAAGACCTCGAAGAGCTTCCAGACGAACCGCTGGGCCTCTCGCTCGTATTCCCCGTAGGTCTTGCCGGTAAAGGTGCCGCCCGGTCCTATGGCGGCAACGTCGATGAAGTGCTTGGGTATCTCCCAGTAGAGGTTGATATCGGTGAAGATGGCCTGACCTCCCCTTGCTACGGCCTGCTGGGAGAATTCGAAGATGAGCATCTGGGCGAGCTGTTTCACCTCGTTATCGTTCATGCCTTCGAGGTAGGGGGCGAAGAAGATGTTGATGGCATCCCAGCCTATGGCACCCGCAAAATTGCTCTGCAAGGCCGCGGCGAACTTCACCAGGTGGGCGAGGAGCACCTCCGCGTGCTTTGCAGGTTTTGCCATGGAAAGCGAGTGGGGCAGGTTGAGGCCGAATTTCTTGATGTATTCGAGGGATTGGCCGCTGCAATAGGGCCTGTCCACAAAGCCGAGGTCGTGGAGGTGGATATCGCCGTTCATGTGAGCATCGGACACGTCCTGGGAGAACACGGAGAGCAGGGCAAACTCCTTCTTTATCCTCTCCGCCAGGGTAAGGTTGGTCGCCTCCGGTCCGTGGGGCACATTGGCATTCTCCTTGTTGGGATGGAGGATGAGGCTGTCCACATCGTAGATAGGCATACCGAGCCTGGTATGCATCTTCCGCGCAGACTCCAGCCCTTTCTCGATCAGCTTGGCGTTGACGAGCTCCCTGATCAGCGGGGCCGTCACCACCTTGATGCCCGACTTCATGATCAGGTCCTCCACTCCCCTGCTGATGGACATGGCCGTATCGCGGTCGATCATGGTCTCCCGCATGAGGGCATCGACTATCTTCGATCGGTCCCAGTCGGATATGGTCTCTTCGGACGTGCGAACAAAAAGATTGAGGTCGGTCGTCTCCATGGTCACCCCTTTTTTATTTAACTCCCTAAAAATACTATATATAGTGGCGCACCGTCCTTGTGACACTATATATGGTGTACATTTTCATCTTTCGGTCACCCCTTGTCAAGAAAATTCTGCATTCTTTTAAAAAAATATTTTCGCGAGGTGCGACCGGCATGGCCTCTCGTCCGGGAGCCGACGCGCAGGACTGCCGAAGATGCGAGGGCGGGGACTTTCTTGGCTCATGTCTCCCTGGCAAGGACCGGGGCAGCCCTACGGCTTCTCCCCCTTCAGGATGGCTGCCGCTTCTTCCGGCATGAGCGAAACGGTGTAGAATTCGTCTTCCCGCTTGTAGGTTGAGGAGGAGATATCCCTGGGGAGAATCTCCACATGCCAGTGGAAATAGTCGTCTATCTGGAGATCCTGCTCGACAAGATACGGGGTGGCCCTGTTGGGGGACGTGTGGACCACCACCGAATAAGAGCTTTTCAATCTCTCGATACGCCTCATCGTATCGAGGTAGACCTCGATGAAATCCTGCCGTGTCGCTTCATCGAGCCAGGATTCAAAACTCGGGTTGTGCCGGCGCGGCACGATCCAGACCTCGAAGGCCAGGCGTGAAGCGAAGGGACAGACCACCAAAAAATGGTCCGTCACGGTCACGACGCGAATATTCTGCCTGATCTCCTGGCTCACTACGTCGCAGAGGAGGCACCTCTCCTTCAGCAGATAGTGGTTTTTCGAATTGGTCAACTCCAGGGAAAGCTGGTGGGGCACGATGGGTGTGGCCAGCACGTGCGAGTGGGGGTGAAAGAGGAACGACCCTGCGATCTCCCCGTGGTTCTTGAAGACCTGGACGTATTTGAAGCGCCTGTCCTTCTTCAGGTCGACGATGCGCTCCCCGTACATATCGACCACGCGCGCCACATCAGAGGGTTCAAAGGTGGAAAAGGTCTTCGTGTGCGTCCTGTCTTCCACGATGATCTCGTGCGCCCCTAAAGTGCCCATCTTGTCATAGAAGCCTTCGGCCCTCTTGTTCTCGCTCACCTCGATCTGGAAGATCGGGTTGGCCGCTGAGAAGCACCTGGTGAGCCAATGCCCTTGGCTGTCTCTTATCTCTCTTATCGAGGACGGGGTAAGGTGCTCGTTGCCCGGGCAGAAGGGGCAGACGCCTGTCTCGCCGGTCTCCTTCCTCTTGAATCCCACGACGACCCAGTTGCCTGTGAGGGGGTCCTTTCTGAACTCTGTCACTGGGTAAGGATAACCGTTTCCCGGGGCGTTGTCAAAAAGATAAATTTTGACAAGGTGCGGGCGGCTATGATAAAAAATATGCTTCCATGGCCTTGAAAATCTACAATTCTCTAACCCATCGGAAAGAGATCTTTGTACCCGTTGTCGAGGGGCAGGTGCGGCTCTACGCGTGCGGGGTCACCGTCTACGACGAGTCTCATATAGGCCATGCCCGCAGCGCCATCGTCTTCGACGTGGTCTCCCGTTATCTCCGGAACTTGGGCTACGAGGTGATCTACGTGAGGAACTTCACGGACATCGACGACAAGATCATCAACAGGGCCAACGCCGAGAACCGGAGCTGGAAGGAGATCGCGGAAACGTACATTGCCTCTTTCCGCAGCGACATGGCTGCCCTGGGCGTGCCGCCGGCCACCCACGAGCCGCGGGCGACCGAGCATATAGGGGAGATGATCGCCCTCATCGAAGACCTCATCCAAAAGGGCTTTGCCTACCAGGTAGATGGGAGCGTCTATTTCTCCGTGAGCGACGACAGGGGGTACGGAGAGCTGTCGGGTAGAAGCCTGGATGAGATGATGACCGGGACTCGCATAGAAGTGGACGAGCGGAAAAAGTACCCCCTCGACTTTGCCCTCTGGAAGGAGTCGAAGCCGGGTGAGCCTTCCTGGGACAGCCCCTTTGGGCAGGGAAGGCCGGGGTGGCACATCGAATGCTCCACCATGAGCATCAAGTACCTGGGCAATCCCTTCGACATGCACGGCGGAGGAAAGGACCTCATATTCCCGCACCATGAGAACGAGCGAGCCCAGGCCGAGTGCGCCACGGGACGGCGGTTCGTCAATTACTGGGTCCACAACGGATTCGTCACGATGGACCGCGAGAAGATGTCGAAATCGCTCGGCAATATACTGAGCATAAAGGATTTTCTGAAAATATACCATGCCGAGGTGCTGCGCCTCTTCTTTCTCTCGGCCCACTACCGCAACCCGGTGGACTATACGGAGAAAGCCATCGAGAGCGCGGACAGCGCCCTCCACCGGTTGTACGCAACACTGGAAAGGGTCTCGGGCATCAAGGGGCTGGAGAGTGGCGCACCTCGGGACAATGAGGAGCTCCAGGGATTGGAGAAGCGGTTTTATGCGGCCATGGACGACGATTTCAACACTGCCCTTGCCCTTTCCTCCCTCTTCGACCTTGCCACTGCGATCAACCGGATGGCAGACGAAGGGGGCCGGGATGCCCTCCCCTTCATCCTCCGCGGGAGAACGCTCCTCCTGTCCCTCGCCAATCTCCTCGGGCTCCTCGTGGAAGAGGCGGAGACCTTCATGGCGGAGGCATCACACCGCCACCTCGTCAAGGTGGGTCTCGATGAAGGACGCGTGGAAGAAGCCATACGGGGGAGGACGGAAGCGCGGCGGAATAAGGACTACGCCCGGGCGGACGAGATCAGAAAGATGCTGCTCGAAAAAGGCGTCACTCTCCTCGACACGCCGGACGGAACAACGTGGAGGGTCAAGAAATGATCGCGGTGCGCCTCCGCCTCGACCCCTTTGCGACGTCGTCCGAAGAGGACGCGTTGCTCTAGCTCCCCCACACACAAGACCCTTGAGATCGCCCAGCCTTTGAGGGAGAAGCTCCGCAAGCCCCCGCAACGGGGTGCCTGAGCTCGCGAGGTCTGACCCTGGTTGCTTTCCCCTCCTCTTTATCATATCTTATCAGAAGG
>Ga0326727_10026156_pt1 | contig 10861 bp, 10 predicted proteins | sample MB2enrmetagenome_FD_207643 | JGI IMG/M metagenome (GOLD analysis project Ga0326727, IMG submission 207643) | Lab enriched peat soil microbial communities from McLean, Ithaca, NY, United States - MB29MY | ecosystem: Environmental > Terrestrial > Soil > Wetlands > Peat | place: USA: New York... | reverse complement strand
TTTCTACGTAGTATATTTTGCCTATTCACTATATCTTGCTTTGTTCCTTTCTCACTATCAAATAAATTTATAAATTGGTTTAAATAGTCTGGGAATTTAGTGTTTCTTGTTAACAATTGTTCCCAATTGAATTTTACGGTAAAAGAATAACCCAAAACATCTTTAAAAAAAGAATTTAACTCTTCCTCAATTTTTTCAAATATATATGCATAGTCATGATATGACGCTGCTACGAACCACATTCTTAGAACATCACTTTTAGAAATTTCATGAGAAAATTCTTTTTTACCTAATATATATTCCTTATTTTTTTTGATGATCTTCATCAAACTATCGATGCCAAATTCATTTATGATTATGTATCCACTAATAAAAACATGAAATTGGTGCACAAAGTGATCTCTATAATCATTTAATCCAAACAGCAAAAGTTCCTCATGTTTTCGAACTCCTTCCAGGAACTCCTTAAAAGATCTCGTCATATCAGCATTAAGATTGAGTAGTTTACTTATATTACTCATATATTCGGAGATACTATTCAAAATCTCGTCATATCCTATGTATTCTTTTCTTTTTAACTCATAAAATAGATCCAAAGTAATATCATAAATTTCTTTATTAATCTGTTCTGGACATTTATTCCTCTCGATTTTTGTCGAAGAGTTTACATCACAAATATTTTTATTAATTTTCACTTCATCATTAATATTCTTTATATTTTCTAATATAATTGGTCTAGTTTTCTTTAAATATTTTAATAATTTGTCTATCTCGCTATTGATAAAATCTCTAAAATAATTATGAACTTCTTCACTATAATTAAAATCTTTTATAGTTTTCTGAGGGTCTTTCGATTGTTTAATAATTTTGTTACTGGTCGTTTTATGACATTCAATTCTTTTTATATTTTCTAATAAATGGTATATATCTTCGTTAAATAGCTCATTCCACTTAACTGTTATAGGATTTTTAGGTGATCTTTTTTTATCATCGTTAAATCTTTTAACTTCTTTTTCGTCATGAAGTCTTTGTACATATTCTCGTATATTATCTAATTTATAGTCTATTAGTTCCAGATTTTCTAAATCTGTACTAATTTTTTGCGAGTCAGTTACTATCTTTGGACTCTCTTTCAAAATGGATATAAGATTGTCCAAATATTCTGATTTAATCTTTAAAATTTCTTTTAAGTTAATAATGTTTTTACAGGATTGTTTACCAAAATTGAAATCTTTACAGGATAGTTGATAAACATCGATTTCTTGCTGTTTTTCTGAAGGATTTTGCACAAATATTTCGATAAATTCTAATTCCGTTAAATCTTCCAATAATATAATTACTTCTTCACAAATTTCAATTAAGTTTTTGACCCATTTTTCAGTATATGATAAATTAAGTTTAATTTCAGTAAAATTATTTGATATTTTATCTAAATTTTCTAAAAGTTTGTCGAGTTCTTCATTTATAAGATGAGGGTCAAATGTCCGCGGGATAAACGGCGAATCTTGACGTTCATCTATTTTTTTTATTAAAGTATCGATTTCTTTAGAAAATAGCTCGTCAAGTTCACTTTTTAGACTTCCGCCTGAACTTTGTTTAATACTCTTAAAAGTTTTTAATGAATGGAGAATTCTTTTACCTATACTTTCAATCCATTCCAGTTTAGTCAAATCTTTGAATAACTGATTTATGTCGTTAAAAATTTTATTGGAATCTTTGACTTTTTTTTGAGTATCTTCTAAATTATATTTAAATCTATTCAAATAAGTTACTGCATCATTCAGATTTTCGTGTAAGCTTTTCAATAACGCTGTAGCGTCTTTAAACTTTTCAATAGAATGTTTGACTCTTCTTTGTGTACTTTTCAATTCATTTTTAGTTTTCTCCAAACACTTTAATTTGTTCAGTAAATCTGAATATATTTCATTTTTAGAGGGATTTTCTTCTAAAATTTTCACAATATTTAATATTTTAATAACTTCCGCTTTTGATCTATCTAATTGATTTAATATACCCATGTAATTATAAATTTTCTTTGAACATAATATCTTGATTTTAGTCTCAGCCAAACTAGTTCCAATTTTCTTTAAATAATTTAATTCTTTATTATTCAATTCTTCCAATAATTTTTTTATTTCATCATCTTTCTCATTTCCTAATAAACTGGGAATTTTGTTATTAATTCTTTCATAATTTTCAATTCTCTTCAAATATTCTAATATTCGACGGATCTCTTTATTAATTTCTTCAGGACACTTATTTTTCTTGTCTTTTTTTATTTTTTCCGCATTCTTTGATTTAGTATCGTTTCCATCATTTAGAGATTTTAATCCATTTAATAAACACTCGAAATTTTGACTAATATCCTTTGGATCTTCAGCCGCCGTTAAATTTCCTTGTGAATTCCACTCAATGTCCTGAAGTCCTTCTAATAAGTTAAATTCAATTACATCAATGCTTTTTAATAATCCTTCATCGACTTTATCCAGATCCCCTAATAACCCCATAGTTGTGCAAAGCTTTTCGCATGAGTTTGTTCTAAAAAAATCATCCAATGATTTTAAAAGTCGGATTAATATATCTTTTAAAATAATGGGTTTAATGCTCTTCAAATCCTCTAATAGTTCCATACCTCTAAAAAGTTCCTCATATGAATTTACATAGAGATCCTCTTTTGAGGATTTAATAAGCCTTACAAACATAGGTAAATAATTTTTTACATCTTCAACTCTCTTATCTATTTTTGTTTTCTCAAACTTGTAATTATATTCTCCCATGTCATAGTTTATAATATACTTTTCAACCTTTAAGATACCAATAACGGATTTATCTTCATCGATCAACGGAAAACCTATCATCATTTCACAACGACGTATGATTCCCTTTTTTACATTATAATTGGCTGAACTATTATGGCGTGAAATTGCTTTATCGCTAGAGAATATTACAATTTTTTTTGTTCTAGCAATATATGCATTTAAACCTTCTTCAAAAATGGATATATTGATTTCACTGATTGATTCGTCTGATGCCATTGAGTCCACAGCATCGAAATATACTTTGTCTGCTTCTACTGTTGCTTTAAGACCATCACCAATAGGTCCTGCAGCTATACATTTATCAAACACCACATACTTTTCAGGTTTATTATTTGAATCAATTTTCCAAATTTTTTCATCCTCTTTCTCTGAGACATCTATAAAATTTAGAATTATGGCACGGTTAGGATTTTCTTGTGCGATTTCCAATTCATTAGGGTAAATCTCTTTTCTTTTTTCATAAATATTTTTAATATGTTCGACCCTTTTTCTTATAATTTCACTTTTTTCATCATCATCCATTTCAGTATTTACTAAATATAAGTAGCAGCTATCAGCTTCAAAAATTTCTCTGGTGAGTTCAAGAAGTTTTTTAAGTGAATATCTTACAGTTTTTACTTCTTCAGCTACTTTATCCCTTTTAATCGCATATTTTTCACCTTGAACTTTCAATTTTTCTTTATCCATTGGTAGAACATCCTCAGAGATTAGTAGAATTCTGCTTTTTTAATGTGAATCTAATTTCTATTCTATTAAAATTGGTCTATTTTTAAAGCGCTGTAGGCAATTTAGGGTTCCATTGCAAAAAAAAGGATTCCTTTGCAAAAAATCCTTTCTAATGATACAATAGAATAAAAAGAAAATCAAAGATAGCAATATGCTATCTAATTCCTTTAGATGGAATCATCATGAAGGAGAAATTATCCTATTGAATGTAAGATGGTACTTGAAATACCCATTGTGCTATATAAATTTAAAGGGGATGATGATAGAAAGAAAAATTCAAGTTGATCACAGTACTATAATGAGAGGGGGTCCGTTGCAAAAAAAAATACTTTTTAATGATACAATACCTAAAAACGTAGGCATTCGACAAATCAAGTATTTGAATAACATTATAGAACAAGGTCATAGATCTATAAAGCGAATCGTTAATTCAATGTTAGGATTTCCAGTCTTTTCGATCTGCTAATAAGACTTTAAAAGAAATTGAAGCCATGAATATGATTAAAAAGACAAGTCAATAATTTAAATTACTCTGTTCTTAATGAAATCAAATACATTAATCAATTGTTTGGTATAGTTTTATAATATTGGTATATTTCCCTCGGATCTTTCGATTTTTTTTATACTCATAGATTACATGCTTATTCTGAAGTTTTTGCAACGGAACCTGAAAATTAGCACCTATTTTTATGCTACCGTTTTTTATTTTTGGAATGAATCGATCTTTATTCTCATCTTTTATAGATTTGACACACGCATGGTATTTTTTCCAATATATATCTTTTTTAAAGACGTTTATATTTTTAATTTCAATAGTATCAACTATATGCCTGTGAATTATCCAGTCCCATAAAAAAATCATAATCACGAATTTTAGAGTATTTTATTTCCTTTTCATCGATTTCAGTTTCACAGATATCTGTATCAATCAGATTTTGAAATTTTGAAAGGTCGAAAATATCATATTTAAAATCGGATTTAAATAATATAAGAGAAGAATGTGATTTTTCCACTTCATCAATTTTAAGACCAATATATATCTTAAAAGACCTGTTTTTCCTACTCCTTTTAAACCAGTAGTGAAATAATATGAGAAACTTTCACGTTGTAAAAATTATTCCATTTCAATGTTTCTGGAAGCAAAAAACTGGATTCAAATTTATCTATTTCTGTTGTAGTTTTTCGCAATAATTCATTTTTACAATCAATTTTTCTAATATCAAGATCCTTTAACTGTAAGTTTCCCACCATATATTTCACAGTATTAAAATACTATATATGTGTTTAATCAAATTCTATAAATATCCGTGTTTGTTTATTTAATTGTAAGTATAACTATTTATAATTCATTGACTTCAGGTGATTAAAAATAGTTGGGGTTCTACTACCATTAAATGGAAGTAGTGATTGCAACGACAAGTTTAGAACATGGTATCCAAAGATAATGATTTCCAAACTAAATATGAGTTCATTCGTGGTTAATCTCAAATAGACGATATGGTAATTTTGAATGACTCTGACGATTCTCAGAGAACTAAATCAAAAAACCGCATGTATGCTATGCGCGAGAATGTATCAGAATTAATCGGTGAAGGAGATTTCATGTTATCAAAAAGTAGAATCCACATTATAAAAATTTTTTAAATATATATACCATACATATTAACATAAATATTTCTTTTGATTAGACTTCTAGGAGATATTTCATGCAACCGAATTTTGAAGAAACTAAGCAATTCAGTGTAAACTATGATGAGCTTTTTATGGCATCTCTAGAAGCAATTAGAGCCTTTGAACTTGAGCGAATTACATTTGATGAAGAATCTGGATCTATTACAGCCAAGACATCTAGTAGCTCAGAATCACTTGGTGAAGATATCCAGATCCAGGTTGATCGCAATGGTAATATCTATGCCCGAAGTGAAAGTGCATGCGCATTTATTGACTGGAGTAAAAACGAGACGAATATAACAAAATTCTGGGAAAACTTCTATGCTATATTAGAAGATGCCTAGATTAGCCCTGTTGATGACTAATTTAGCCCCTAGATTAAAACAGCTAATAGTTATAAACATATTACCATTACGGGAATTAAACTTTATTATTAGCAGAAATTCATAATTTAACGCACAAGATTTTAGTATCTGTTTAATTGGATAAAAATATATATTTAAACCAATTTAAAAACTAGTGATTTTTATCTATCCTACACTTTTTTTGCAAGTTTCCCAAGTTCAATTGCGCTCACTACAGCAGCTACCTCTACAACAATTAGTGCAATAATCGGGCTTGAAAATTACGCAGGCCCTGCGATATTCACTAGAATCAAAAAGCTCCAGTATAGTGATCCCTAAAACTGTTGAGAGTGTATGCCTTTTATTTGCTGGATTGTATTTTGTTTTTTTCACCCTTCAGCTTCCTGATGTTTGTTAAGATGTAGCACATGAAGTAAATTAGGAGTTTATTATAATTTTGCATATTATTTTTTTAAAGTCTGCATAACATTGCAACTTTAAGAGTGAATAAATAAATACTCAAAATAGTAAATAGTTGATCAGTAAATAGAATATTAAAAGAGCTGGAAAAATATCATGTTTCGGGACCGATAAAAATGTCTGATCAAGGTACAAAGGCAACTGATTCTTTTATTCCCAAATTTTCCCTTTTTTCCCTAAATTTTCCCATTATTTTCCCATTAAAACACAATCAGTTGACATTTTGTTCCCAAAACACCGAAAATGTAAGAAAGAAAATAAAAAATATACTTTTTTGATATTCTAATATTACGGATATTACTTTAAAAAATCCTATATCATTTTTTTATTTTGGGAACATAATTCCCCTTTTTTTATGAATTTTAATTACCTTGTTATTGTGTTTATATTATTTTTAATGGGAATATAATGGGAAAATAACGGGAATAATTGGGAATATAATAACAGAAGACATACTTATAATATGAAATATACATAACGAACAGTTTTAACCTAAATATCACATTTTTGTCTGTTCTATTTTAAAATTTCTCCATTAAAATTTCTTTCCATCAAAATTTTCTACATAACCCAATATTTGAACGTCAAAATGTATTGATTGCCATTACCATTATTAAGTGCTGATAAATTATAAATATTAATGAATTGTATATAGTAGCGTAGTTTCTTGAAAATTTACGGGCTGGTAGATCGAATAATATGAAAGGTGGTAAAACAAGATTTCAACAGAAATTTACAGAAGATATGTTCCTGAATGCTCTATCAATTGAGAGTATCAAGTCCACTGCAACTATTATGAGTCTCGTAGGATGCAGTAGGTCCACTGCTCAAAACATGTTTTATAAGCTTGTAAATGAAGGTAAAGTAAAGAAAATAGAAATTGAAGGCGATGGTTATGGGTGGCAAAAAGTGGCAGGAGAGTCAAAATGAGTTTTATTGAAAATGAGAAGCAAGAGATTGATCCGAAAATCGCGTTAAAATTAACACCGGAATTAAAAGGAGATTATCTCCAAGATCTTCCGTTTAAATTGGAAGAATGTACGATAGAATCCTGGAAAGTCATAAGTGTACCCATTGAAGACTGTAATCCATCACTTGAGAAACAGTGTTTTTTATACACTCCGGTACTTCTTGATAAAGAAGGAAAATATAGATATTTCAAGTTATGCGAAAAACCAATGCAAGAGCAAACATCTGCACCTGATCAACAACTTGGTGATATTCATAAAATTGATTGCACTATAGTCGATGAAAATGGTAATACAGAAGTAAAACCTTTATTTTTGCAGATTGATACAGATGATCGTGGAGATAATTTCTAGCCATTTAACTGACAAGTTGTTAAATAATTTATTATAAAGTCTATCTATTTTATTATAAAAGAAGGGGAAAATCAAAATCCCCATTACTCATTTAGTATTTTAGTGTAAATTTCATGATTATGGAACACAAATTAATATTCAAATCTAAAATTAAATCTTCATCCAGGAATTATACATCTACTAAATTTGACTGGATTACAAAAAAAATAATGTTATCGGTTTAAAGATTAAAACTCATAAGGATGGTTTTGCTGCCTAGACTGATCTTAGATGTCAAAAAGGTGATATTATAAACTGTGGGTAGAAATACCTTCAACTAGGTCACTTATCTACTTGATTATACGGGGAAGTATACAGCAATTAAAATTAAATTTATATAAATATATACTTTTGAGAATATAATAGACTAACCTAAGATAATTAGTATTTACATTATTTGGTCCCGATTTTCAGGAATTATAATAGATGAGAACTTTCCCCCGACAATCAATGAAAGACTTAATCTCAGCTTATCAAACAGACTTATAATTTATATAATGTATAATACACCTTAACCCACTCAAGAAAATGCTGTAGATAGCCCCACAACCGATCATTTGTCCTGTATATATTCTTATAAGTCACGGTTTATCTGGGTTTTTGATATTATTAGCAACTTAAGTTATATTATTTTAAAGTAATAAAAATGTATGAAAAATATATGAAAGGTGGTTACCGTGTCATAGCAGTAAAATCATGGGGAATTTGTTTTGCCTAAAAATGGCTTAATCTGGGGTCACAGGTGAGACTTTTAGTGAGAGTCTAACGGAATTTTAACGTGGTAAAAGAATGTCTCACAACGGCTTAGAATGGCTCATATTTGATTCTACGCGTATAAATCTCTCTTGCATGCAGAACATAACGAACTTAACATTAAATACAAGATTCGCTAATATTAATTATAATGAATAAAAACGGTGTGTAAATGGTTAGTCATTCAAAACTAAATCAGGAAGTACAACCGAGAATCGGTGAAAATATTGCTTTAGGACTCACATATTCTTTGGCTGCCGAAGCTGCAGGAATCACGTATAAAACATTCAATGAATATATGAATAGGGGCAAGACAGAGAAATCTGGTAAATATTTCGAGTTTTGTATATTTATTCAAAAGTGTAACGCAGATGCTGCTAAAAAATGCCTTGAAAGCCTTAGAATCGTTCTTTTTAACTTAGAGCTAATCCCAAACGTCAATATTGGCATGTTGTAAGACTAATAATTGATACACATCGCCAGACCATCGATTCCAATTCTGTATTGTTTATTGTTTATTGTAGGACCAAGGACTTTGATGTATTTTCTATCCATCATTGTTTTTGGACAGTTATGTTCGACCTTACAATGCAGCTTTTTTAGCCTGTATCTTCATTCAGATTAAAAGTTTTTTCCTGAATAGCTTCTTTCAATTTTAAATGTTATTGCATTTATGAAGCTTTGAATGTTCAGATAAGTTTTAAAAATAAAATCAAAATTAATTTAATAAATTAAAAGATATATTTTTTAAGTAGGAATCTTTAATTTAGAGAGTGAAGTATTAAACTACGTGTATTTGTTTAGTTATTTTCCATCACTAATGTCTAAAACAATATTTGGAGATCTAATATGAACAAAGCAACATATGCTAATGCAAGCAAAATGCATACCATCATAATGACTTTGGGAATTACGATGCTAATGCTTTTTATCCTAGTGAGTCTCGCAGATGCGGGATCATCTGCATACATCCCTAACTCAGGTAGTAACAATGTATCGAATTTAAATAAATCAGATGAAGCAATAAAAGCATATGACAAAGCAATTGAAATTAATCCGCAGGATTCAAAAGCCTGGTACAATAAAGGGAATGCTCTAAAACATTTAAATAAATATAATGAAGCAATAAAAGCTTATGACAAAGCAATTGAAATTAATCCGCAGAATTCAATAGCTTTGTACAATAAAGGACATACTCTATATAAATTAAATAAATATGATGAAGCAATAAAAGCATTTGACGAAGCAATTGAAATTAATCCAGATAGTTCATACGCTTGGAACAATAAAGGAATTGCTCTAGATAATTTAAATGAATTCGACGAAGCAATAAAAGCATTTGACAAAGCAATTGAAATTAACCCACAGTATTCAGCAGCTTGGTACAATAAAGGACGGGCACTATATAAATTAAATAAATCCGATGAAGCGCTAAAAGCATTTGACAAGTCAATTAAAATTGACCCGCAGCACTCAGATGCTTGGGATGGCGAAGGACTTGTTCTTAATCATTTAAACAAACATGAAGATGCAATAAAAGATTATGATAAAGCAATTGAAATTAACCCGCAAGATTCAATAGCTTGGTACAATAAAGGAAATACTCTATATAAATTAAACAAATATGACGAAGCAATAAAAGCATATGACAAGGCAATTGAAATTAATCCACAAAAGTCAAATGCTTGGAACAATAAGGGGTCTGCTCTAGATCAATTAGGCAAATATGATGAAGCAATAAAAGCATATGGAAAAGCAATTGAAATTAACCCAAAGTACTCAGATGCTTGGTACAATAAAGGAAATACTCTTGATCATTTAAACAAGCATGAAGATGCAACAAAAGCCTATGAGAAAGTAATTGAAATTAATCCACAACTCAGAAACTTGGCACAATAAAAGTACTTTATTTAAATAGATTAAATAAATCCGTTTTATAGGTAATGTACCTAAAAATCTGTAAATTCTGATTGATTCTGTATCAATTCACTTAATCACAAAAACATGATATAAAGTCAACAGTTTTAAGAATCAAGATTCTGTTTCTGTTTTGATAGCTAGTGTAAATCTCGACATTAGTTTTTCTTCCTAATCGTCTTGTGTATAACATTAGCCAAAATCTTAAACTCTGACAAATACCTTAAAACAATTCAGTTTCAGTAGCTTAAACGATGGCTCCTGTCTTATCGAACTAAATAATTATCTACATAAACTCAATTTATATAATCTTAAAATAATATAATATACGAAAAATATCGTGAGCTGTCCTGTCGTTATATGGCAGTAAAATCATGGGTTTCGGTTTGCTCGAAAAAAACATATTCTGATCTCTCTAGTGAGACTTTATTGGAAGTCCTATAAATATACATCATCTAGTCAATAAAATGGCTCACAGCGCCCGAGAATAATTCATTGTTTAGCCAAAAGCTCGGCTACTTCATGCATCGAATAACTAAACAAATATTTAAAATAAGACTCACATACATTATCAAAAAGAAGTGAAAAACGGTGTGAAAATGGCTAGACCTTGTAAATTAACTCCTGAAATTCAACAAAGAATCGATGTTAATATTGCTTTAGGACTTCCCTATGCTCTTGCTGCTGAATCTGCAGGAATCACATACCAGACATTCAATGAATGGCTAAAGAAAGGACGAAATTCAACATCAGGAGAATATTTTAAGTTCTCACAGCATGTTCAAAAATG
>Ga0326727_10026155_pt1 | contig 10861 bp, 11 predicted proteins | sample MB2enrmetagenome_FD_207643 | JGI IMG/M metagenome (GOLD analysis project Ga0326727, IMG submission 207643) | Lab enriched peat soil microbial communities from McLean, Ithaca, NY, United States - MB29MY | ecosystem: Environmental > Terrestrial > Soil > Wetlands > Peat | place: USA: New York... | reverse complement strand
CGGTTTCGGGCCTGCGCGCCATCGCCGCCAGCGAAGGCTATATCATCCGCGCCAACGATCTCGGCAAGACCAAGATGCTTTCGCAGGTCGTGGCCATCGCCGTCATGATGATGAGCATCCGGTACGCGCCGTTGCGCCTGCCGGGAATGGTGTTGATGTGGGCGGTGGTTTTCTTCGCCTTGCTCTCAGCGGTCAGCTACTTCCGCAAGTTCTGGCGCAAAGTGGACGGGCGCATCAAGAAGCGCCGCCGCAATGAACTGCTGGCCCTGGAACGCAGGCGCCAGCGCCAGGCCCTGCGTCAGAAAGGATCGCTGGGCGGCGGCGCCGGCTTGGGCTCCGGCGCGACGATCTTGAAGCCTCCGGGCGTCAATTGAACCGTCCGGATTTGTCCCTTCGGCCCCACCGTTCCGATAGATTTCCCGTTCAACTGAATATCGATCAGGCCCGCATTGCCCACCCGCACCACCACTTCTGCATTGGCGTTTACAGCCCGCGTCTCGTTGGGATTCAGCGTTCCTGAAAATTTGTACTTGCCGTCGGATTGCGCGCGCACCCACACCTCGCCCAGCGCCACCAGTTCCACGCGCACAGGCGCATTGGGATCGAGCCGCTCCGCCTCCTGGCTCTTCGGAGGTTCGGGCTTCGGCTCGGCGGCCGCTACCGCCGTCTCACCCGCGGGTGGCTTGGCGGACGGCTCTTCGGTCTTGGCCGCCGCTGGCGGGGGTTCGCCCGGCGGCGTGGCGGCGGCCTCCGGCGTGGGCGCCGGCGGCGCCGCCGGAACCGGCGCCGTGACGGGAGCGGGCACGGCGGCGGGCACCGGAACAGCTTTCCGCGCCGCCTGTTCCACTGGCGCGGCTGCTTCGCGGGCCGCCGCGATCCGCCGGGAACGCTGCCAAAACGTGTATACGCCCGAGCACACCAGCATCACCAGAACAACCAACGCCAGCGCAGGCAAAGAAGACGCCCGCGAGAAGCGGCGGCCGCCGCCCACGGTTTCCCACGCTTCCAGGCGCGGAAGATCCATTTCCGCCGCGGAATGCTGGCTTCGTTCCTGGGAGATCAGCCCCGGCTCGCTGGCGAACATTTCCCCGACCCGGGCAGCCATCTCCTCGGCGTCCAAACCGAGCAGCCCGGCGTACTGCCGCACGAAACTCTTGGCGAACACGGCGCCGCGCAGTTGATCGAACTTATCGTTTTCGATGGCCGATAGAAGCCGCTGGGGGATCTTGAGTTCGCGGGAGATTTGCTCCAGCTCGAGGTTGCGCCGCATCCGTTCGGATCGCAAGGCCTCGCCTATGGACGTCATACGTGATTATCCGCAGTCCTCGTTTCTATCATAACCTTGCCTAACCTTGGCGAATCTCCGGAAGTGGACCTGATAGCATAAACGATTGATCTCCGTAGTGGTTGTGAACTGGAACCGCAAGGAATTGCTGCGTGCCTGCCTGGCGTCGCTGGCCCGCCAGGAGGGTATACCGTTCGAGACCATCGTGGTGGACAACGGCTCCGTGGATGGCTCGGCCGAGATGGCCTCAGGCGAGTTCCGGGCGCGCGTGATTCGCAATTCCGAAAACCGCGGATTCTGTGCCGCTAACAACCAGGGCATCGCCGCCGCGCGGGGCGAGTTCGTGGCTTTGCTGAACAATGACGCCGAGGCCGAGCCGGGTTGGCTGGCTGCCCTGGCACGGGCCTGCCAGAGAGGGCCGGAGGTGGGGATGGCCGCCAGCAAGATCCTGGTCTGGGAAGATCCCCGCCGCATCGATAAGGCCGGCCACCTGATCTTCCCGGATGGCCAGAATCGCGGCCGCGGCACCGGCGCTCTTGATCGGGGGCAGTTCGACCGCGAAGAGGAAGTGCTCTGGCCGGATGGCTGCGCAGCTCTCTATCGCCACCAGATGCTCGACCAGATCGGCGGCTTCGACGAGGATTTCTTCGCCTATGGCGATGACGCGGAACTGGGTCTGCGGGCGCGCATCGCGGGATGGAAATGCCGGTATGCGCCCGACGCCGTGGTGCGGCACCATAGAGGAGCCACGCTCGGAAAAGGCTCCGGTGCGCGTCTGGAACTGATCGAACGCAACCGCCTGCTGCTGGCTTTGAAGCTGTTCCCCTGGAGCCTGCTGTGGCTGAACCCGTTCTTCTTCGCGCTGCGCGTGGCGGCGGGCGCGATGGCCGCGCGCAGCGGCGATGGAGACACGGCCCATTTTCCCGGCCTGCGCGGCAAGTGGTCGATGGCGCGCGCGCTCGTCCGCGGCGATCTGCGCGCCCTGCGCCTGGCGCCCCGTATGCTGCGCAAGCGCTCCGAGATGCGCCGGATTCGCCGCCTTTCGCCGCGCGAGGTGCGCCGCCTGATCCTGGCCAACCGCCTGAGCCTGCGGGAGGTGGCATGAGCGCCTGCCTGCTCTGCGGCGATTCCGCCGCGCATGCCCTTTTCCGGGCGTCCGACCGGCTCTACGGCACCACCACGCGTGAATTCGCGGTGGTGCGCTGCGATGGCTGCGGCCTCTTGCGCCTCGATCCGCGGCCCTCCTCCGAAGAGCTGAGCCTTTACTATCCCCGCGATTACTGGTTCGCACCGGATCCGAGCGCTGCCAGCCGCTTCGAAGAGCGCTATCGCCGTCTGGTCCTGCGCGACCACGTGCGTTTCGTCGAGCGAGCCTGGCGCGCGAGCGGCCCAACCGGGCCCCTGCTCGATGTCGGCTCGGGCGGCGGTCTCTTTCTGGCGATGATGCGGGAGCGCGGCTTCCCCGCCGTCGGCCTCGATTTCTCGGCCCAGGCCGCAGCCGTGGCATGGCGGCGGCAGGGCGCTCCGGCTGTGTGCGCGCGGCTCGAGCAGGCGCCCTTCGCCGCCGGCCGGTTCGCGGCCATCACCATGTTTCACGTGCTCGAACACCTGCCCGATCCGCGCGCCTTTCTCGCGGCGGCGCGGAATCTGCTGGCCCCCGAGGGCCGCCTGGTCGTGCAGGTGCCCAACGCCGCGTGCTGGCAGTTCCGCCTTCTGCGCGGCGCCTGGACCGGCGTGGATGTGCCCCGGCACCTGTTCAATTTTCGCGCCCGCGATCTCGAAAAGCTCCTGGCATGCTGCGGGTTCCAGGTGCTCCGCCGCAAGTACTTCTCGTTGCGCGACAACCCCGCGGGCCTCGCCAGCAGCCTGGCGCCGCGCCTCGATCCCATGGCGCGCCGGCTGCGCCGCGTGTCCGAAAGCTCCGCCATGCGGCTGGCCAAGGACCTGCTGTATTTCGCCCTGGTCGTTGCCGCGCTCGCTCCCACTGCTTTGGAAGCGGCCTGCCGCGCCGGTTCCACGGTCATGCTGGAGGCCCGCCCGCGATGAGATACTCCGCGCCGGCATACCGCCTGCCCAAGCTTCTGCGGCGCCACATCCTGCACTTCGAGGTGGCCCTCGAGGATGCCGTAGCAGCCTTTGCGCGGTACCTTCCCGCCGGCGCGCGCGTGCTCGATGCCGGAGCCGGCGAGGGCCGCTATCGGCTCAACTTCGCCGCGCAGCGCTATTGCGGTGTCGATCTGGCGGTGGGCGATGCCGCCTGGGATTACACGCGCCTCGACGTGCTGGCCGATCTGACTTCCCTTCCCTTCCGCACCGGCACGTTCGATGCGGCGCTGAACATCGTGACGCTCGAGCATCTGCGCGAGCCGGCCTGCGCCTTGCGCGAAATCTCGCGCACCCTGGTTTCGGGGGGCGTGCTTCTGCTGGCCGCGCCGCAAGAATGGGAGGTGCACCAGGCCCCCCACGATTTTTTCCGCTACACGCGCTATGGCCTGGCATACCTCGTGGAACATGCCGGATTGAAAGTGGTGGAGATGCGCCCGGTGGGCGGCTACTTCCGGCTGCTGGCCCGCCGTATGCTCAACGGTCTGCAATTCTTCACAGGCGGTCTGCGCTGGGTGCTCTTTGTTCCCGCCGCTTTGCTTCTGGTTCCTCCCGCGCTTCTTTTGCCGCTGCTGGATTTTTTGGACCGCGAGCGGAGCTTCACGTTGGGCTATACCTGTATCGCGCGAAAACCCTGAAGCTTCTTGGGCGGCCTCCCCAGTCTGCGCGGGATCCACGTGGCTCCGGTCCAGGAGCCGGCAGGGTTCCTGATCTTCAAGCGGCGCTTCGACGAGATGGCGACCTTTATCGAAAACGCCTCGGCTCGCGGTGCACGTCTTCGCCTCGGCTCTCGTGCGCCGAGGCGTTTCCGATGAAGGCTAGCGACATTACAGCCAAATGGATTTGCCCAGTTTCCGGTAACCCCGTTTCTCGACCAATGGCGCTACGATACGGTTACAGATGAGCTACATGCGGTTCATACTGATTCGCTGCGCCGCGGCTGTCATCCTCGTTGCGCTGCCGGCGCTCTCGAACGATACGTTCGTACATCAATCTGCCGGGAATCTGATGTTTGTTCACAACGACAAAGTTGCGATCCAGCAGGAGAAGCTTATTATTGGTCCTCCGGCGCAATCCAAGGACAGCAATCTACGCACTATTCCCATCCACGTGGAGTACGAGCTGGAGAACACGGTCTCATCTACCGTTGAAGCCCAAATCGGGTTCCCGCTGGCCCCCTGTCTGCTTAGTGACTATCTGATGGAGAAGACAACGGATTTTGTTAGCGGCGGCGCTGGAACCTGCGTCAAGGAACCGGCTATGACACTGACTGTGGACGGGCACCCGATCCCCGGCAAATGGGGTTTCACATTTCTGCGTGATGGCAAGGGTTTCGAGAATGGCCCGGCGGATCTTGCTCTCGCAGAGCGGGTATCCAGTTTGATCGACCTAGTGGGCGATCCCGAAAAGAAGTTTTTCGAACAGGACCCCGCGTTCGCACGCGCCGCAACGGAAATCTGTTCCCAGCTTGGCGGACAGATGAAGGACGCAGAATGTTCATCGTTTGGAAGGATATCGGTCCACCGGACGTTCTTATGGGAGTACCGATTCTTGCCCCACGTACACTCCCACGTTGTCCATGATTACCAGGTGATCGCCAGCTGGAATGTTCACCCAGAGGATGTATTCAGCTTCGATGCATTCTGCCTTTCCGATTCCTCGACGCAGTCCGCCTGGAAGAAATATCGCAATGATCTCCATAACAGGGAGGAGGCGGCCTTCCACAGCAGCAATCCAGACGGGCCTTCGGCCCCATATCCGCGCGAGTTCTTCACCGAATATGTGTTGCAGACTGGGGCGCTTTGGGCTGGCCCTATTGCTGATTTCGATCTTACGATCAGAAAGTCTGCTGAGAGTCAGTTGATTTCGACGTGTTTCCCTGGACTCAGAAAGACCAGTGCGCTTGCATTCACGGTTCATCGCTCGAATTTCAAACCGTCTGGAATCCTGCGTGTTCTCTTTCTGGACCCGTTCAACTAGGAGCGAAAATCCGGCAGGGTTCGCTAGCCCGATGCCGAATGTGGCACATAGCGGTCGCGAAGTGGCGTTATCGGAAACTGGCTTCTTGCCACTTGCCGAAAAACGCCCTATGCGCGGTTGGTCCGGCGCCGCGGCCGATCGCCGGCCACGCGGAAGCCGGCGCGGCCGGATTAGCCCGTGACCGTTCGCGTCGCTGTTACACTATGGAGACAACCGCATTTCGAATCGCTGCGCGGAAAATCCCTTGAACGGCGCAATCGTAGTCGATAAACCCGAGGGCTGGACTTCGCACGATGTCGTCAACAAGGTGCGGCGGCTGGCCAAGACAAGAAAGGTGGGCCACCTGGGAACCCTCGATCCCATCGCCACCGGCGTGCTGCCGCTGGTGATCGAGCGGGCTACGCGCCTGGCGCAGTTCTACGTCCGCAGCGACAAGATCTATGAAGGCGTGGTGCGCTTTGGCTGGGCCACCGATACCTACGACCGCGCCGGGGAGCCGTCCGGCCCGCGCCTCGAGGTTTCGCTCACGGCGGCCCAAATCGAGCCCTGTCTCGCGAGCTTCCGCGGTGAGTTTCTGCAGCAACCGCCGCCGGTTTCCGCCAAGAAAGTGGCCGGGCGGCGCGCCTATGAATTGGCCCGCGAGGATAAGGAGGTCGATCTCCAGCCGGTCAAGGTTCAGGTTTACGAGCTCACGCTGCTCGCAGTCGATGGGCCGGACGCGCGGCTGCGGGCGCATTGCTCGGGCGGCACTTACCTGCGATCCATCGCGCACGAGCTGGGCAAAGCCATCGGCTGCGGCGCGCATCTTCACGAGCTGCGCCGCCTCTCGAGCGGTGAATTCGAAATCGCGCAGGCCCGCACCATCCCCCAGCTCGAAGCTCTGGCGGCCGAAGAGCGCCTGATCGACGCCCTGGTGCCGACCGGGCAAATGCTGCCGTTCTTCCCCGCGGTGTTCGTGGACGATGCCACGGTCGCGCAGATCCGCCAGGGCCGCAATTTCGTGGCCTCGCCCTTCCGCTCGCAGCCGAATGCGCGCCACGTCAAGGCTGTCACGCGGGACGGGGAGCTGGTGGCCATCGGCGAAGCGGTGCTCCCCAACCTCTACCACCCCGCCGTGGTACTCTGACCGGGCGCGCCGCTTGTTAAGATATCGGTTTAATGCTGAAGCGCTTTATCTTGTGGGACTATCCTCGCGCGAGCTGGCCATATGACCTGATGGTGGGAATTATCCTCGCCTTCATTTTTCTGACGCCGCGCGCATGGTTCCGCGACCAGCCCCGCATCCACCAGGCCAGCAGCATCGCCATGCTCCCCACCGAGAATGGGGGCTTGGCCTATTTCGTGGAGATGGCCCTTTTGGCGAACGTTCCGGAGAATCAGCGCGTGGCCAGGCTCACCGAGATGCTGCAAAGCCGCACCGGCAACCGGCAACTGCAAGTGACGCGCGTGGAACCGATTCTGGATGCGGAAGATGAACTGGAAGGCTACATGGCATTTGCCCGGCCCTAAGGAGCTGTAACGCCCGGGGGCCTGCGACGCGTATCTGATTGAGAGCTTACATTTCATGCTGCCAGCCCGACGCTCTTCCCAGGTTCTCCGTGCCACGGCCTTTTGGCTCTTCCTGGGAGGCGCGGCTGGCGCTGCGGGCGATGAACTGGCCGATACGCTGGCCCGCATGGATGCCACCGCCGCCCGTTTCAAGAGCCTGACCGCCGATATTCGTAAAGTCTCGCACACCGCCGTCATCAATGAAGATACGGCCGATACGGGAACGATCTATGTGAAACGCCCCAAGCCCAACGATCTCCGGATGCGTATCGACATCCAGCCGCCCAATCCCAAGCAGGCCGAGTTCTCCGGGCATGTGGTCCAGATCTACTACCCGAAGAGCAACACTGTTGAGGAATACGATCTGGGCAAGGAAAAAGGGATGATCGACCAGTTTCTCCTGCTGGGATTCGGGAGCCGAGTCAGGGATCTTCAGGACGCCTACACGATCCGGTTGGGCGGCGACGAAACCGTGAATGGTGAGAAAACAGTACGGATCGAACTTACGCCGAAATCTCCCGATGTTCTGGCGCATCTAAAGGAGGTCGAGTTGTGGATCGACGCCAGAGGCGAGGCGATTCAACAGAAGTTTTACGAGCCGGGTGGAGATTATTCGGTGGCTACGTATTCCAACATGAAGACCGATGTCAATCTGCCGGACTCTTCCGTCAAGCTGAACCTTCCCAGGGACGTGCACAGGCAGCGTCCGCAGAAGTAGGCCCCTATTGGGTATCGTATCGAAGACCAAAACCAGTACCTACAGGCTCCAATACCTCGATTGGCTGCGCGGGTTGGGCGCTTTGATCATGTTGCAGGGCCACGTCTTCCACTCGTTCCTGCGGAACGACTTGCGGCAGGATGGCCCCTACATGCTCTCGCAGTTCGTGGGCGGAATGCCTCCGGCCATTTTCCTGTTCCTGACGGGCGTCACCCTGGCGTTTCTGATGGACAGCACGGAGCGCAAGGGCTTCGGTCCCGTGGAGCGCGTTGCGACGGCTTTCCGCCGCTCCGGCTACCTCTTCATGCTGGCATTCGCGTTCCGGCTGCAAATGTGGCTGTTCTCCGGAACTTCCCCCTGGACCGATCTGCTGCGCGTGGATATTCTCAACGCCATGGGTTTCGCGGTGGCCGTGCTCTCCGTGATGGCGCTCTTCCGCACCATGGAGCGGGTTCGCCTGTGTGCTGCACTGGGCCTCGTGATCGCGCTGGCCGCGCCGCTCGTCTCGCAGATCGATTCGTCCGCGGTGCCCGGGTTCGTGCGAAGCTACATCGTCCCGGATTACAATGCTTTCGCCTTCTTCCCCTGGGCCGCTTACCTGGCCTTCGGCATGAGCACGGGAAGCGCCATCCGGATCATCCCGCCGGACGCCATCGAGCGCGCCATCCAGTGGGCCGCCCTGCTGGCCGGGGCAACCATCGTCGCCTGCCAGTATGTGGCCGGCCTGCCGTACTCCGTTTATCCGAAATCGGAATACTGGCTGAATAGCCCCGCGCAGGTGCTGACCAAGCTGGCGGTCACCGTGTTGCTGCTGGCTGGGGCATTCGTGTGGACGCGCTACGGCGCCCGCGACCGGTGGAGCTGGGTGCGTCAGCTCGGCACTACCTCGCTGCTGGTCTATTGGGTTCATATCGAGCTGGTGTACGGCCGCTGGCTGTGGTTCTTCAAGAACAACCTGAACGTGCCGCAGGTCGTGGTGGCGGCCATTCTGGTTATTCTGCTGATGCTGGGCCTCTCCACCCTCAAGACGTACCGCCACAGGGTCGGCACGATGCTGGCGGAAATGGGTTGGAGCTTCGGGCCGAAGCCCGACCGGGTGCCCGGCGATTAACTGGGCCGAGATGGGGGATCTGCAGAGTTCGCTGTTCTTCGAGACGGCCGTGGAGATCTATGCGCGCGTCTTTCGCGAACTGAAGCCCCGCACCCCGATACCCGAGCTGACCATCGAGTACTGCCGCTTCGCCAACCCGGACAGTTTCATCAGGCTGGAGAACGGGCAGCTCCATGTACGCATTTCGGATCTGCTGGAAGGCGCTCCGGCGCCTGTCACCGAGGCGCTGGCATACATTCTGCTGGGTAAGCTCTACCGCAAGCCGGTCCCCCGCGTCTATGTGCACCGCTACCGGCTATATTTGAACCGGCGCGACATGCGCCGCCAGGCGCATCTGGTTCGCCAGATCCGGGGGCGCAAGTTCGTTTCCGGGCCGCGCGGCCAGGTGCATGACCTGGAGGAGGTCTTCGAGCGATTGAATGCCCGGTTTTTCAATGGACTGCTGGGGAGGCCGCAACTGGGATGGAGCCGTGGGGCCTCGCGGAGTATGCTGGGCCATTTCGATCCCTCGCACAATGCCATCATCGTCAGCCGCATCTTCGACCGCCCGGAAGCGCCGCCGGCAACGCTGGAGTACGTCATGTTTCATGAGATGCTCCACCTGCGCTACCCCGTGGATTACAGCGGCGCGCGCCGCCGAGTGCATACCAAGGAGTTTCAAGAGGCGGAAAAGGAATTTCCGGGGCTTAGAGAGGCTAAACAGGCACTGAAGAAGCTGTAGACGATCCGCGCCATCTCGCAGCCTGTGCCCCTCGCGGTTCAGACCCGAAATGGCGCGAATATCCTATTCGACTCCCGCCGCCACGGCCGCCGGAACCAGATTGCGCAGTTCCAGGCGCATGACGTCGAAGATCTTAACCACACTGGTGACATCCACGCTGCAAATCCCCCAACTATACAGAAGCAGGCGCACGTGAATCACGAGCATCCCGGCCGCGAACATCATCTGGTGACGCACCAGGATGGCGGCCAGATCAGGCCGGTCATGCCCGGAATGCAGCATCAACAGATGAATTGCCGAACATACCCGTCGGAAATCGGACGCCAGGCAATGCAGATATCCGGCGAAAATCTTACACCTTTGAGACCGGATCCGGCGTGCCATTCCCGGTTTGAAGCCCGGCTGAGACTGCAGAAATTCCAGATCGGCGCCATCCAGCAAGCGCATCATAGGCCGATAGCGCTCCACCGAAAGTTCGCCGATCCATTCCGCGGTCAGGGGGAGGTTCCCCCCTCCGAAGGCGACCTTGCGAATCAATAGGATGGCGCCTCCGAGCAGGGCTAGGAACACCACAATCGAAATACCGAGTACGAGTTGCATCTGGTCCGCACTTTCTCGTTTCAAGTTGAGCGTACGAAAGTTTAGAACAATTTGCAACTATAGTCCTGGCAATTTTAGTACTATTTTGACGAAAGACAGTACCAATAAATTAACCGGAGTTACCATTTATTTCATGAACGCGAGGCTCTCAGGAGGGTGGCGTTAAGGGCCTCCAATTGTTCCAGGAGGCGCTGCTCGTGTTCGCTCGAAATCCAGGGAAGATTGACGCGCATTTCCTCCCCTTTAGCGCTCAGGAACAGAAACCACGCAATCATGCAAAGCGAGGAGATCCCCATCAGGAAGAGGTTGACTTCATCTTTCAGACGCAGCCCCAGGATGACCCGCAGCAGCACGCCGAAGGTGTTGCTCAGGAAGAAAACCGAGTAGATTACCGCGTGCACCAACACGTTGCGCGGGAGAGGGATGGGATAAAGTGTCAAAAAGACCAATGTCAGCAGAAGGTAGAGTGCCAGGCTGAGATCCACCCCACGTTCGGCGGCCAATGCGTAGCCCATAATGCGCGATGATTGCGGCATGGCCGGGGTGATTCGCGGCAATAAACTGGCCACGCTGACGACCACAGCGATGCCTGTGCTCAACGCCATGGCCCAGCGACCCAGGGTGAGCAGGCCCTGGTACCGGCTCAGAATCAAGCGGTACAACTCCCGTACCAACAGGATTTCAAAGGCCCAAAGGACCGGTTCCGTAGAAATCCACAGCTTTTGATACATTTGGGAGCTGACGTCGAATACCAGAGAGGCAACCGAGCTCAGAATGAAGAAAATCAAGAACCAG
>Ga0326727_10026154_pt1 | contig 10861 bp, 16 predicted proteins | sample MB2enrmetagenome_FD_207643 | JGI IMG/M metagenome (GOLD analysis project Ga0326727, IMG submission 207643) | Lab enriched peat soil microbial communities from McLean, Ithaca, NY, United States - MB29MY | ecosystem: Environmental > Terrestrial > Soil > Wetlands > Peat | place: USA: New York... | reverse complement strand
GCATCAACTGTCACCGAATATCGCCGATGTTCTGGACGGCGCGGCGAGTAGGTGCCAGCCGGTGCTCGATGTCGGGGTGTTGGCCGGTTGCCAATGGGCGTTCAGGTCGGCGCTGGCCTGGGCAACAACAAGTGCTTGACGCAGGTTCATGACATCAATCACCACCGGATATCGCCGATGTTCCGGACGATGCCGCGCAGTGCCGCCTGGCGGAGCTCGATGCCGGCGAGTCGGCAGGTTACCGATGGGCGCTCGGATTGGCGTCGGCCAGGGCAACAGAAGGAGCTTGATGTGGCAGATGGACATCAGCCGCCACCGGATATCGCCGATGTTCTGGACGGCGCGGCGAGTAGGTGCCAGCCGGTGCTCGATGTCGGGGTGTTGGCCGGTTGCCGATGGCCGCTCGGATCTGCTCCGTCCAGGGCAACAGAAGGAGCTTGATGTGGCAGATGGACATCAGCCGCCACCGGATATCGCCGATGTTCCGGACGATGCCGCGCAGTGCCGCCTGGCGGAGCTCGATGCCGGCGTGCCGGCTGGTTGCCGATGGCCGCTCGGATCGGCGTCGGCCAGGGCAACAGAAGGAGCTTGATGTGGCAGATGGACATCAGCCGCCACCGGATATCGCCGATGTTCTGGACGATGCCGCGCAGTGCCGCCAGGCGGAGCTCGATGTCGGGGTGTTGGCCGGTTGCCGAGGGGCGTTCGGATCTGCGCTGACCGGGCAACGGCAGGTGCTTGATGCGGCCACTGGGCATCAACTGTCACCGAATATCGCCGATGTTCTGGACGGCGCGGCGAGTAGGTGCCAGCCGGTGCTCGATGTCGGGGTGTTGGCCGGTTGCCAATGGGCGTTCAGGTCGGCGCTGGCCTGGGCAACAGCAAGTGCTTGACGCCGGTTCATGACATCAATCACCACCGGATATCGCCGATGTTCCGGACGATGCCGCGCAGTGCCGCCAGGCGGAGCTCGATGCCGGCGTGCCGGCTGGTTGCCGATGGCCGCTCGGATCGGCGTCGGCCAGGGCAACAGAAGGAGCTTGATGTGGCAGATGGACATCAGCCGCCACCGGATATCGCCGATGTTCTGGACGATGCCGCGCAGTGCCGCCAGGCGGAGCTCGATGCCGGCGAGTCGGCAGGTTACCGATGGGCGCTCGGATCGGCGTCGGCCAGGACAACAGCAGGCGTTTGATGCGGCTGCTGGACATCAACCACCACCGGATATCGCCGATGTTCCGGACGATGACGCGTAGTGCCGCCAGGCGGAGCTCAATGCCGGCGTGCCGGCTGGTTGCCGATGGCCGCTCGGATCTGCTCCGGCCAGGGCAACAGAAGGAGCTTGATGTGGCAAATGGACATCAGCCGCCACCGGATATCGCCGATGTTCTGGACGATGCCGCGCAGTGCCGCCAGGCGGAGCTCGATGCCGGGGTGTTGGCCGGTTGCCGACGGGCGTTCGGATCTGCGCTGACCGGGTAACGCAGGTGCTTGATGCGGCCACTGGGCATCAACTGCCACCGGATATCGCCGATGTTCCGGACGATGCCGCGCAGTGCCGCCTGGCGGAGCTCGATGCCGGCGAGTCGGCAGGTTGCCGATGGGCGTTCAGGTCGGCACTGGCCGGGGAGGTCTGTAGGCACTTGATGCGCTGACGCAAGGGGACGGATCAGTCGCGACTGATCAACCGCAGACCTAATCGTCTTCCGAACTGTCTACTTCTTCCTCTGATGGGTCGTCAGGCTCATCAGGGTCAAGGTCAACATCAAAGCTTTCCAGCTTGGCGAGTGCCGCCTCTATTGGTTCCTGGATCAATGCAGGATCAATCTCGATTTCGTGGATGGACGCAATTGAACCTGCAATGGTTTCCGGTAGTGCAAGCAGTTCAGTGCGTGCAGCCATAATGTGAGCCTTCCAGGCCTCCTCAAACATGGCGCGTGGGGCTACCTCTTCCAGCTCGCGGGCGAGCGCGAGTTCTTCGCGGTCTGCCCGGATCCGGTCGAGCCTATCGCGTGGTGTCTCGGTAACGGCCTTTTCGACTTCGCGTTTGATGATCCACTGCACTACATCAACGGTCTCGTATGTGTTTTCAGCACCGCGACCGCCTTCATGTTTGATCGGCAGACCAGCTTTCTGCCATTCAGTCAGCGACCGTTCTGATACGCCGAGGATACTGGACAGCTCTCGTTTGTTGGTTTCCATGGTGTCTCTCAAAAAAGGAAGGAAGCTATAGGGGGTTTCAGCTAGAAAGAAATCGCGAGTCGTTTGCCCCGCCTGTCACCCTGCCTCAGGAAGGACCCGCAGTATTTACCGGGCCGCCGTTTCGATATGGCCGGCCCGGCATCATCTGTCGTCGCTAAATCAGATCGCTCGAATCAAAAAAAGGATTCAGCTCTTGAGGAGTCGGTTGTTTGCGGGCGCTCGCTCGCCGCTCGCTCGGTTCCTGCTGCGCGCTCTTGGCGCCGGCTACGCTTTGTTGTTCCGGATCTGACTGACTAAGCTGGCGCCCGTGCACGTCAGTACCCTTGATCTGATATGGCCCTGCTCGCTTATTCAACGGGACATAGCGGCCGCATGCCTTCAACGCTTGAAGCGTAGCGCGGATCGGCTCCCAGCCTGCCCGGATTGCTTCGATTTCAATGCTGTGGGTTTCACCCTTGGCTGGCGTCAGTAGGGACTGGCCAGGAAAGACACTCTGAGAATCAACCAAGACCAGGCGCGCATCGTCAGGGTCGGGAATGCATGCTGCCAACAAGAAGTACTGAAATGGATTTATGCCGGGGACTCCGATGGCGCGAGCCTTTTCCAGTACCGCTCTCAGCGGTTTGACGGCCTCACGAATTTCCTCGGCAATGAGGTGCTTTTGGTTACTGGCTAAGATGCCGGCCTCAACGTTCAGCGTGCCGATGGATTGCTGGATTTCTTCATCCAGCTCCGCCGCCTTGGCTTCCATTGCTGCAATGGCCTTGGTGCGGCGGCGCAATTGCGCCTGCATCTTTCCTACCGTCGCGGCCAGATCGTCAACCTCAGCGGTAAGTTTGCGTGATGCTGCGGCATCGACCAGCACGGATTCAACCTCCATATCGGCCAGCTTGGCTTCCATCCGGCTGCATTCCATCTCTGTCTCGGCGATTTCTCCTGTCTGACGTTGTACGGCCTCCTCGATGGTCCGCCGCTTTCTCAGCACTTCTTGCGCAGTGTCGATTGCGGTTTGCATCTCCGGGGAGATGGCCAAGGTTGTTTGTGCATTACTTGCACTGCGTTCAGTATTTTTCATCTGTCTGTCTTTCTCTCGTATGTACAAAAAAGCACTACATCTACTAAAAACTAAGGCTTGGAAACCGATTCCAACTCATGCCTGGACCCGCGCAGGCTGCTAACACTGCAAACTCACTGCCAACTAAAAAATATATGTAAATCAACATGTTTCTATCCTGTTTTCAGTGTTTGCAGTGTTGGCATTGGTTTTCTCGTAACGTGAAACACACTTATGCCGCGCTGGCCTCGTCATCTGCCTTGAGTGGGCGCATCTTGTAGATTTGCCCGATGCCACGCCCGCCATTGGTCGTCCATCCATTTCTGCCCGTTGGGCGATCAAGCATTCCTGCCTTGTGCAGCACCTCACATGCCCGTCGCACCTCGTACCCGACGACAACCTCACTTTTGAATGCGCCGGGCAACACCAGAAATACAAGGTCGCCGTTGGGCTCGAAGCGCCGATATCCCATCAGGTTGTGAATTGGCTTCTCATCACCGCTAGCGCTCAGCGGCAGAAGAAGGAAGCGGGAGTATTGGTGCGATTGCAAAGCGGCCTCCGCTTGGTCAACTAGTCGTGCGTCGTCGCGGTCCTCGAGTCCAAACGCAGCAAGCCAGCGGTGCCAAGTTGCCATGACGCCTTCGGAGGCCTCTTCTGTACTCCACCCCGTCAGATCCGCGTGCGAAGCCATTTCCACCGCCGCCAGCAGCACGGCAAACTTGCGCGTGGCACGGCGAACCGGAGCGGCAGCTTTCTCGGGGACTGCCGCCAGCATCATGTCTTGCGCACTCTTGACCCAATCCACCGCTTCGGCTCGATGCTCGATCAACCACGTGACAAAAGCGCGGCCCAGCGTGCCGTAATTGGCGCGTGCAGCTGAGGTCAGGGTGTTGGCGAATACCTCCCCATCTGGCAGTTCATGAATGCAGTCGAAGGCGCGGTATTTGCCGGAGTCAGCGGGAATGTCCAATAAGCGGATTTCCTGCCCACCGCGCGGTTTCTGGCCGCCCTCTATCTGGTATTGCGACATCCCCACTTCGCCGGTCGAGATGAGCGATACCAGCCAAGAGCGCGACTCACGGTTGCCGCCATCCCGCGCCCCCTGCATTCGAGAACTTCCGTTCAACATTCCGTAGATCGCGGGACCGATCTTTCGTGCGTCACCCGCGCCGATTTCATCGAGGTAGAGCAACATGTCGTTGCGCGTTTCGGCGGCATTGGAGAATGAAAGGGTAGTTCCATCCCAGGTGCGCATCGTGCGTTCGGGATTACCCCACACACTTGCGCCAGTATCTCCACACGTGGATTTGCCTGAGCTAGTGAGTGTGTACAGGTGTAATCCGATGCCGTCTCGCGAACCGATCAGCTCCAGTAGTGGACCTGCCAGTGCGCAGGCAACAGAGGCGATTACCAGCGGATTACCCTTCGCCAATCGGCCGACATGGTTTTTCCAGTCATCCAGGGTTCCGGCGGTGCGGAAGGCGCTGGAATCTTTTTCGCTGCCGTTGAAGTGCATCTTGCTTATTGGCGTGCCAATGATTTCGCCATTCGGTAGCACATAAGCCCCGTGCTGCCAGCCGGGCATCGTCACGATATCGAACCACTCATCGGGGCCACCTTTTTGAAGCCAGAAAGCAAGCTTCGTCAAAGCTGAGCGCTCGGTCGCCAAGGTCAAGCCGCCGTTTCGTAAGCGCGCCCAGCCATCACGCTCGCCGATCTCGGCATTGGGTATTGCCATACAGATAACCTCCCGGTTGCCTTGCCGTTTCCATCGCAACACACGGTGTTGGCGCCCCGCGCCGTCGGTGCCGCAGCCAAGGATTTCAACCGGATCGCACAGCCATACCGGGGGCAGCTCGATCATCCCGCCGGTTTCGCGATCACGTTTCACGCCGATGTAAACCACGCCATCGGGCTGCACATCAAAACGCGGTCCCAATTCAAACGGCGGAGTATCCAACACTTCGCTAAGTGGCTTTTTCTCTCGCGCCCCCATTAGGCGGCCTCCTCTTTTTGTCTTTCGTTTAGGACGTCGAGCCAGTCATGGCCGACGTGTTTGGGTATCGCCACGCGGGCGGTACGTGCGTCGGCAGTCAGCCGCCGCGCAAGTGTTGAAGCAGCGCGCTGGCCGGTGCCTGATTGATCGTTGTCGGCCATCACGTAGACCTCTTTCACGTCCTCGGGCAGCGCAATATGTTCGAGTCCCCAGGCGGAGACAGCCGCCCAGCAAGGTAGGCCGGCACCAACTCGCACCGCCAGCGCTGTCTCGATGCCTTCCGCCACCGCGATTACACCGCCTTCGGGCGAATACAGCTGCACAGCGGCGCCTTGTATCGGTGCGCAGGTCATCAGCTTCTTGCATGGCAGCTCCACGCCGGTTTCAGGGTTGATCGGGCGTGCCTTGCCGCCCTGCTCGGTGAGATAAATGCGATGCAGCCCGACCGCAACACCGTCCACGCCAGACACCCGCGCCAGAAGCGCCGGATAACGTCCGATCAGCAGCGGCTGGTCATGCATGTCAGAAGCCCAATATTCGAGCGCAGGATGAAACCGCAACACGCCCGGAAAAGCAGAGAGAGCCAGTCCGCGCCTGGCCAGGTAGCGCCCTGCCGCGTTATCCAGGTGTATCGCCTCAGAACCGCCCCATATCGCGGCCAATTTATCTCTGCGCTTCCCTGGATCGGCGGGACGTTGGGCAAGGGGGGCACGGGGGGAGCAAGGCAAGGGCAGCGGAGTTCGGTTGTCCTCCAGCCCGAGCACACCCGCAACGGCCCGCAACGCGGTCTTGAAATCGCAGTTGAGGAAGTGCTCAACCAGTGCGAAGCCGTCGCCGCCTTGGGTATCCAGGGCGCGACAGACGAACCGCCCCATGCCCTTGTCGATCCACTGGAAGCGATCACGGCCGCCACATGCAGGGCAGGGCTGGTTACGACGCCTCGCCAGAATCTCGGCAGACATACCGATGGTCTGCAGAATATCGGCCCAGCGCCCAAAGGCGGCGCTACGCACTTGGTTAATGTCGAGCGGACGTACCTTGCCCCCCGGAGTGTGACTTCCCGGAAAATTTCCCATGATGATGACCCTTAGTCCGTGTGGGGAGGCGCTGCGACACCCGCCTCGTGGGTGATTCGTGCCAGGGATCGCAACAGGGCGGAACGTAACGCAGAACCGCCGTTCTCGATCAACAGTTCAGTTGCGACTTGCCCGTCACGTTCGGTGAACGTCGCCGTGATGGATCCGATCCGTCGCCGCAGGGCGTTGGCCGCGCCCGGTGTGTGGTCAGTGTGCGCCATTGGACACCTCATTGATCACTTCATCGGCGAGCCGCCTGGCGGCGCGAGATTGCACCATATCGTCAATGTCTCGAGCGAGCATCAGCGCGCCGGCCAAAAGACGCAGAGTGCTAGCAGCACGGTGCATCAGCGCGGCTTCAGTGCCCACGTCCTGCGGGTAACAGTCCATCAGATCGGACAGCAACGCCAGCGAGTCGGTCACGTCGTCGATGACGATGCCGGTGCTTGATCGCAACGCGGAATCATCATTTTTGTCTGTGATACCGGCCGGGATATCCGAATAAGCGCATACCAAGTTGAACAGGTCGGACTGGTCGCGGATGTCAGTGGGTTTCATGACCGGCCCTCCAGCTGTGCGGCGAGGTTAGCCAGTACGTTGTCGATCAAGAGGCTCGCGGCGCGTGTGTATGCGTCACCGTCGGAGTCCCGTAGGTAGCCGGCGGCATTACGCAGCGCATCGTGGAGGCTCAATTCAACTCCCGAAGGCGTGGTAATGGTGCGCGTCAGAAAAACGCTGTGGACCGCCTTGCCACAAACCCGGGCAAAACTACCCAGTACGGCCGGGTCCCCGGTTTCTTGAACTTCGCACGAGCCATCCGTGTAAATCTTCACATCCAGACGGGCTTGCAGCTTTTGAAGATTGGCTTTCATGCGGTACCCCCGATCATACGAACCAATGTGATGGCGCGGATCGCGTCATGGCGGTACAAGGCGAAAGCCAAGTGACGGGTAATGAAAACAGGGAGAGCGGCGCGGATAGCGCGTAGGGCGATATTTGGCATGGATGCCTCCTGTGCAGTTGAACTACCTGCCAGGCGCTTCTCACGGCGGGGGTGGCAGGCACGTAGAAGGGGTGAGAAACCGATGCACAGGGTATCGGCCCAGCCGAAGCTGGCCCAACTACGGCCCGCCATAGAAAAGGCGCACCAATAGCGGTGGACGGACGTAAAAAAGCCGCCTTCGCGGCGGTTGTCCGCCTGTGCAATCGGGTTCTCACGCCCGGTCGCGGGATTGACCGCGACTTGGTGATTCTGCCGATAAAAAATCAGGGCGTCAACATTCATGCCATTTTGAGTGATTGTTCTCGCGTTCGACATGCCGCCCCCTTACGCAGCCAACTGGCTGGTATGCTCTACTTCGCGGCTATTTTCTTTCAGCCATTCCAGTGTGTCGCCCTTGCGATACATCACACGGCGCACAATCTTTACCATGCGGGGGCCCCCACCTTTGGTGGCTCTGGCCTCCAGCCAAGACACGCTGTAGCCGATTGCTGCGGCGGTAATTTCCCTGCTGAGCAACGCATCATTCGGGGCGTTCCAGAATGCGGCAAGGAGTTGTTGAAGGGTTAATGTAGGTTTTGCAGCCATGCTCTGGCCTCCAAGGGCTTGTTGTTGAACACGTCCGGATATTTCCACTGTCATGTGATGTACAGGCAAGGGCAGAGGGGGGCAGGAAGTGACAGGTGTTCGTAGTTGAAGGTCTTGATAATTAAAAAAGCCCTGAAAAATCAGGGCTGTCTGGTGTGGCTAATGTTGTGTCAGCGGATATCGAAATGCTCTGCAATTATTTTGCCAAAAACCTGTCGTTCACGTTCCCCGCAGTCAACATCAGCTTCAAGCCAGTTTCGAATATCTGCATCAAGACGTGGAGGGCAGGACTGGTAGTCAGGATATTTCTTGGGGAATTGCGCTATCGCTTTCCGCAGCTTGTCGAGTGTGGGCGAGTTTGCTGCCAATTCCAAGGCTTTGTCTGAATTGGCCTGTGCGGGGTTTGGGGGGATACCTGCATCCTCCCCGTGCTTTTGGCGCAGGGCGGCGTAATACATTGCCAAGCTGTTTTTGTCCTCTGGATCACGCTCCATCATGGCCCAAAATAGGTTTGCATCTTGAGGTCGGTAGTATACGCCAGATGCCCAATCTGGTTCCGCACGCAACGTCACATCATCCTCCAAGTAGTGTAAAGCCGTGATCTGATGATGTAGTTTGCTATCAGGGGGGATTGGGGACATCGCACCGTCCTCATTTCTGCAAAAAAACGGCACTCCAAAAGCCAACAAGTCAGAGATGCAACGCATATCTTCGCTGTAGCACTTGGCAATTTCATGCGTATACCATTCCAATAATTTTGCGTCACCTCGCAACGGTGTCCCGTGTTGTTTAGCTTTGTAAAAGCTAGTATGAATGTTTAGCTGACTGCAAAGTGATAATGCGAAAGCTCCATTCAGACGAAATTTTACGCTCATAAACTCTGGCTGGTCATCCCTGTCCAGGTGCGGATTATTCTCGAGAATTTCTTGTGATTGCAGGATTGCCCGTTGGCCTATCGGATGAAGTTCAATTTTGGTTGGCGCGTTAAGCCTTTTCCCGCTGTTCAGATATTCCTCGAGGTCCGCCCCGGTCTTGAAATCTTTGACGCTTGGCAGCGTACTCTTCTTGGGATCGTCCCAATAAAACATGGCATTTTCTATCCCGGAGGGGTCAACGTTCCAGGATTTTAAAATGGCCAAAACGGCTTCATGGATTGCCATTTGCGCCCCTTAGCGTCCCTTGGATGGGGTGCCGCGCCGGCCGGGCAAGGGTTTCCCGTTTACTCCCGTCGGAGTGGTGCGGCAAAACTGGTATCAGGCTGATTTTATGGCCTGGCGGATGTCGATTACTTCCGCCGGCTGGATGACCCCAGCCGACTTAAGCATGAAGCTTTCAACCTGTTGCATTGGCTCGCGTAGCGCCTCGGCGTCCAGTACGATGTAGCCCGCAGTCACGTCAGTGTCGTCTACCGCGTGATTCACCAAGCGCTTAATGGTGTAGGCCGACAGGCCTTTGACGTGGTTGTTGGTGATGGTCAGGAAGGTGCGGCGTAGATCGTGTGGCGTGAAGGACAGTCCCGACTCCGTTGCTATGCCTTGCAACACGTCGGCAAAATCTTTGAGGTGACCAACCTTGTTGCCGCTCGGGAATACGTATCCGCTGCGCTTCTCCGTGGGCTGCCCCTCATTGGCAGCGTGACGGCGGGACAGCATGCCGGACAGCCATTCGCCTAGCGGCAACTCCAGCTTGTTGTGATTCTTGGCGCGCTCGCTGGCGATGGTTAGGGTTTTCCGCTTGAGGTCGATCAAGTCCCAGCGCAGTGATGCGCCTTCGTTCAGGCGAACGCCGGTAAGGACGTACAGAGCGCACAAATCACGAACTGCCTTTTGCCGTTCGGTGTGGTGCGGCTGCTGTTTCAGTGCAGCGAAGAATGCGCTCAACTGATCCGGCCTGATCCATCCGTCACGGCGGGCGATCTTGTGCCATTTCTTCCGGGCCTTGAGGCGGTCGCAGGGATTCGACGGTAACAGTGGTTCGCCATCCTCTGCGGCGTACTTCTCCCTAGCCCAGTTGATGAGCGCGCGCAGGAAGCGAAACGCCTGATTCGGGAAGGCTTCATTCTTGGAGACGACCTCGCCGGCATCGTTGACGGTTGGTTGGCTCAGTTCGTCGAACCGTTTTTCGACCATTTGGCGGTTGATGTTGGTCAGCGGCTTTCCCTTCCAGTCATCGAACGCTCGGTTCATTGCTCGTTCGTAGTCGCGCAGGGTGTTGCCGCGCAAGTCACGCTCTTGGATGTAGCCCCGGTATGCCTGATCCAGTGTGACGGCCTGGCGGACGGCTTCGCGCTTCTCCTCGTTGACATTGACGCCCTTTGCCATTTCAACGATGGCGGCCTTCGCCAATTCTTCTGCCTTGTTGGGCGTCATCGCCGGGAATGCGCCGATCTTCGTCCGAACCGTTTTTCCGGCGACGCGAGCCTGCGCGATGTAGGACATGCTCGATGATGTCACCCGCAGGCCGAAGCCCTTTGTCTTGGTGTCCCAATAAATCACATACCCGGATGCGGGGCGCTCGGTCCTACTCGGGATGTTCTCTTTGGTCAGTCTGAGGTTAGGCATGCAGGCGTGTCCGTGAAAGCACTATGAAAGCAAAATCGGTAAAAATTAATGGTGTTTCTTAGGGCTTATTGTGGCATTGTGCTGGTGTAAAGCCAATAAAATTAAGGCTTACACGGGTATGTTCTGGTTTGCTGTGGCGTGTGAGAGACTAACTCATAATCCTTTGGTCCCGGGTTCAAGTCCCGGAGGGCCCACCAGTACAAGAAACGGCTTGCAGAGAAATCTGCAAGCCGTTTTGTTTTGTGGTTTTGCTGAGTCGTGTAAGTACTATGTAAGCAAATATGGGTTAAGCCCGCCTTTTGGTCTCGGACTGCGCGTCTGCCTTGTCATCAAGTCCTTTTTTTGATTTCTGGCACGCACGGCAATGAGGCTCGCCTGGCTAGC
>Ga0326727_10026152_pt1 | contig 10862 bp, 7 predicted proteins | sample MB2enrmetagenome_FD_207643 | JGI IMG/M metagenome (GOLD analysis project Ga0326727, IMG submission 207643) | Lab enriched peat soil microbial communities from McLean, Ithaca, NY, United States - MB29MY | ecosystem: Environmental > Terrestrial > Soil > Wetlands > Peat | place: USA: New York... | reverse complement strand
TTTTTCAATACACGGCCTCCGGGCACTGGATCGCGGCATTTACTGCGGCCATCCGCCCGGAGGAAGTTGTCAGTTCACGAAGCCGCTCGAGAATTGAGGGCTTGAGCATCTCGTTCGTGGAGCGCCAGCGCCAATTGCCAGCGGCGATGCCAGGCACGTTCACTCGGCCCCAATGGCAGCGCCTGCCACCACCTCTAGCCGGCATCGTGGAGCCGGTCCGCCCACGCAAAGGCGGCCGGCCCCACGTCCCCAACGCCGTAAGGCGAAGGCAGCGAGGTCACATGCATCAATACCCCGGAAGAGCGGTACCCGGGCCTGAATGGCGGAAGCGCGGCTTGCTGCTCGGAGGAGGTCATCGGTCTCCTTTCCCAGCCGGGACTCCCCGAGTAGTGGACGCCAAGGCGTTGCCCACGATTTGGCGCGCCTCAGCCATAATGGTGTCCAGGTGTTTCTCGCTGACTAGGCTCTCCGCGTAGATCTTCAGGACATTCTCAGTTCCCGAGGGTCGCGCTGCAAACCATCCGTTGGTTGCTACAACCTTCAATCCACCTATCGGCGCATTATTTCCCGGAGCACGGGTTAACCGTGCTGTAATTGGTTCGCCGGCGAGTTGTGATTCCTGCACGCCGTCCGGGGAAAGGTTCGACAGCGTTGCCTTCTGTTGGGGCGACGCAGGGACGTCCAAGCGCGCGTAATACGGCTGGCCAAACCGCTCCGAGATCTCGCGGAAATGTTCGCCCGGCTCCTTGCCGGTTACGGCTGTCAATTCAGCCGCGAGCAGATCCATGATCGGGCCGTCTTTGTCGGTCGTCCAAACGGTCCCATCACGTCGGAGAAAGCTCGCACCGGCGCTCTCCTCACCGCCAAAGCAAAGAGAACCGTCGAATAGACCGGGGACGAACCACTTAAACCCAACCGGCACCTCACAAAGACGGCGGCCGCAGTCGCTCACGACCCTGTCAATAATACTGCTGCTCACCAGCGTCTTGCCAACGGCTGAATGCGCCGACCAATCGGGGCGATGAGCGAGCAGGTAACGAATAGCAATGGCCAGGAAGTGATTAGGGTTCATCAGGCCGGCTGAAGGCGTGACAATGCCGTGGCGGTCCGAGTCTGGATCGTTGCCGAAGGCGACGCGGTATTGATCCTTCAGACTGACCAACCGGGTCATGGCATAGGGGCTCGAACAATCCATCCTGATTCTGCCGTCGTGATCCACGGTCATGAACGAAAAAGCCGGATCAAGCTTGGGATTGACGATCGCTAGGTCCAGGCCGTAGCGAGCGTTGATTGGTTCCCAATAAGGCAACGCGGCCCCGCCGAGCGGATCCACAGCCAACTTGAGTCCCGCAGCTCGTATGGCCGCCATGTCCACCACGTTTTCCAGATCCTCGACGTATGGCTGGATCAAATCTTCCTGGTGCGACGTCGCGGCGTTAATCGCCTTTGCAAAGGGGAGCCGCCGGACATCGGCATTTTTTCTCTTCAGAAGTTCGTTGGCGCGGTTCTCGATCCAATGCGTTATGTCCGTGTCGGCGGGCCCGCCGTTAGTGGGATTGTATTTGAGACCGCCATCCTCAGGTGGGTTGTGGGAGGGCGTGATGATGATTCCGTCCGCCAGTTGTTGCTGACGGCCTCGGTTATAGACGAGAATCGCTCGTGAAATGACCGGGGTCGGAGTTACGCCGTCGCCGCGCTGGAGGATAGTCCAGACATTATTTGCGGCCAAGACCTCCAGCGCGGTTTGTTGTGCCGGCCCGGAGAGCGCGTGGGTATCCTTGCCCAGGTAGAGCGGGCCGTCCGTGCCCTTCATCCGTCGGAACTCACAAACCGCCTGGGTAATCGCCAGGATGTGCGCTTCGGTAAAGGTGCCCCGCAACGAGGAGCCCCGGTGACCGCTGGTGCCAAAGCTGACCCGCTGACTCGGGTCGGCAAAATCGGGTTGGCGAATGTAGTATTCCTGTTCCAGTCGGCCGAGGTCCACCAATAAGGGCTTCGGGGCAGGCTTGCCGGCGAGTGGTGAAAGCGAGTTGTTCATGACACTGGGCACGGTTGGGCATTCCAGATTTCAGTAGCGTACTCAGCGATGGTGCGATCGCTGGAGAATTTCCCCGAGCTAGCGACGTTCAAGATCGCCTTTTCAGACCAGGACTTAGGTTCGCGGTAGATATCTACCAGACGCTGATCGGCCTCGAGGTAGGATTTCAAGTCGGCCAGATGCATGTAGTAGTCACCGTGAGGCAGAAGCGCATCCAGGATAGGGGAGAAAATGCCCAGCTCTTTTGGGCTGAAATGGTTCGATGAGATCAAATCCAAGGCCAGCCGCGTTTCCGCTTCGTTTTCGAAATGCCAGCGCGGATTGTACCAGCCGCGCGTCTTGGCCACTTGCTCCGCCGTCAGGCCAAACAGGAAGAAGTTTTCCTCGCCGGCCTCCTGGACCATTTCTATGGTTGCCCCATCGCGTGTCCCAATCGTCAGGGCCCCATTCATCATGAATTTCATGTTGCTGGTGCCGCTGGCCTCGTAACCGGCGGTTGAAATTTGATTTGACACATCGCTGGCCGGGACGAGCCGCTCGGCCAAACTCACGCAGTACTCCGGCAAGAACACCACGTTGAGCCGGCCTCTCACCGCCGGGTTCGCGTCAATGACGGCGGCGAGGTCGTTGATGAATTTGATGATAAGCTTGGCCAGGTGATAGGCGGGCGCCGCCTTGCCGGCGAAGAAGAACGTGCGCGCGGGCAGTTCGAGCTTGGGATTCGCGCGCAGGCGGTTGTAGAGCACGACCACGCGTAGCGCGTTGAGCAATTGGCGCTTGTATTCGTGGATGCGCTTGATCTGGCAATCGAAGATGGTGTCCGGATCAACGGCCTGCCCGGTGGCTGTCTTCAGCCAGTCGGCGAATTTCGCTTTGGCCTGGCGTTTGGCGTTACGGAAGGATTCTTGGAACCCCGAATCGGTGGCCAATGGTTTGAGCCGTCTCAACTCCGCGAGATCGACAGTCCAGCGATCGCCGATGGCCTCGGTGACGACACGCGCGAGGGGCGGGTTGGCCAGCAACAACCAACGCCGGGGTGTGACTCCGTTGGTCTTGTTGTTGAAGCGTTCGGGAAAGAGTTCCGCCAGGTCCTTTACCGTGGTTGTTCGCAGCAAGCCCGAATGAATCGCCGCCACGCCGTTGGTGCTGTGCGAGCCGACAATGGCAAGATTGGCCATGCGGACTTTTCGAACTGGTCCTTCTTCGATCAGGCTGACGTTCGCAGGCCGCGTTTCGTCGCCGGGATAACGCAACCGAACGTCATCCAGGAGCCGGCGGTTGATCTCGAAAATAATCTCCAAATGGCGCGGCAACATGTCCTGAAACCACCGGACCGGCCATTTCTCCAGCGCTTCCGGAAGCAAGGTATGATTGGTGTAAGCCAGCACTTTCGTGGTTAACGCCCAAGCCTGGTCCCAGCCGAGATGCGCCTCATCCAGCAATATCCGCATTAACTCCGGCACTGCCATCGAGGGATGGGTGTCATTGAGTTGGATCGCCACCTTCTCCGGTAGTTGGTTCCAGTCATGGTTAGTCTGCCGGAAGCGCCGCACCAGGTCCCCCAGCGAACAGGCGACCAGGAAGTATTCCTGGATGAAGCGCAGGCCCTGGCCGAAGCTGGTTGAATCGTCCGGATAGAGCACTCGCGTGAGCGATTCCGCAGTCAAAGTCTCCGCAACGGCGCTGACGAAGTCGCCGTGGCTGAATACTTTGAAATCGAAGGAGTCAGGGGTGGTTGCCGCCCAGAGGCGAAGGGTGTTGATAGTCTTGCCACCAAAGCCCACGACGGGCCGGTCGTACGGCACACCGATTAGTTTAGAGGGCCGGCCCGGAACGGGCTGCAAGCTCCCGCCGCGCACCTCGAACGAGCAGTTCAACGGCACTTCGATTTTCTCCCGAGGCCGAGCCACCTCCCAGGGGTCCGGGTTGCGCAACCAATTATCAGGCTGTTCCTGTTGCCAGCCGCCCTTGATGGTCTGTTTGAAGATGCCGTATTCATAACGAAGCCCATAGCCCATCGCGGGGAGGGCCATGGTAGCCATAGAATCCAGAAAGCACGCCGCCAAACGTCCCAGCCCACCGTTGCCCAAGCCAGCGTCTGGCTCCTGTTCCAGGAGTTCCGCCAAGTCAATATGCTCCTGCTTCGCCGCTTGCCTGACGAACGGGTCAAGCAGGAGATTGGTAATGTTATTGGCGAGCGAGCGCCCAACCAGGTACTCCATCGAGAGGTAGTAAACGCGCTTGGGGTTTCTCCGGGCGTAGTGTTCTTCGGTGCGGACCCAGCGTTGCGACAGGATGTCGCGCACGGAGCGCGCCAGCGCGTCGAAACGCTCGCGCGCTCCGGCGGCTCCGAGCACCATGACATTGTCAAAAATCAGGTGCCGTTCATACGAAGCATTGCCCGAGCCCGAGAACTGAATCGGGCCACAGCCGTACTGTTCCAGGAGTTCCGCCTCCGCCATTTGGTTAACCCCATTGTCAAGCAGGCGGACCGTGGCTGACGCGTGCGTCGCTTTTGCCTGTGATCGTTTCAGTTTTGTATTGTCCATATCGTCCTCTTCAGTTTGTTTTTCGGTGAAAACGCGGGTTTGCGTCATGATTTTGGAAGGACTGCTGATCATCGGTTGCCTGGCCAAGTCCAGCCATCCATCTCCGGCTTGTCTATGCCGTTCTCATAGGCGTAGGCCTGGCATTCGAGTTGCATGACGCGCAGCTTTTCCTTGGCGTGAGCGCCGGATGCGCGGAGGGCCGGCACCCGATCAATTGCGTCCATCGCAATGGTGAAGCGATCAATCTGGTTTCGAATGGCCAGGTCGAGCGGAGTATTGATGTTGCCTTTTTCTTTGTAGCCGCGCACGTGCAAGTTCTTGTGATTTGTGCGCCGGTAAGTAAGCCGGTGAATCAACCAGGGATAACCGTGGAAGTTGAAAATGACAGGTTTGTCCTCGGTGAACAGTGTATCGAAGTCCCGGTCAGACAGACCGTGCGGATGCTCGCTTGACGGGGTAAGCCGGAAGAGATCCACCACATTGATGAACCGGATCTTGAGGTTGGGGAAGTGCTCGCGCAATAGCATGACGGCCGCGAGCGATTCCTTGGTGGGGATATCTCCGGCGGAGGCGATGACCAGATCCGGCTCCGTTCCCTCGTCGTTGCTCGCCTGAGGCCAAATGCCAAGCCCTTTGGTGCAATGAGCAATGGCCTGGTCCATGGCCATGTATTGGAGATGCTTCTGTTTGTCCGAAACGATCACGTTGATATAATTCGTGCTCTTGAGGCAGTGATCCGCGACGCAGAGGAGCGAGTTGGCGTCGGGCGGGAGGTAGATGCGGCAGACGTCCGGACTCTTGTTCACCACGAGGTCCAGGAACCCCGGGTCCTGATGCGTGAAGCCGTTGTGGTCTTGGCGCCACACCGTCGAGGTGATGAGCAGGTTCAGCGATGAAACCGGCGCCCGCCAGGACAACCCGCGGCAGCTTTCCAACCATTTGGCGTGCTGATTGAACATCGAGTCAATCACATGGACGAACGACTCGTAGGTGGAGAAAAATCCGTGGCGTCCCGTGAGCAGATAGCCTTCGAGCCACCCTTCGAGCGTGTGCTCTGAAAGCAGTTCCATGACCCGGCCGTCGGGCGCCAGTTCGCCGCCATCGGCGTCGTCGGGCAGATAATCGGCCAGCCACACTTTCTTGCTGGCTTCATAAATGGCATCCAGCTTGTTGGAAGCGGTTTCGTCGGGACCGAAAACGCGGAAGCTCTGCATGTTGTTGCGCATGATGTCCCGCAAGAAGCGTCCCAGGGGCCGCGTGTTCTCAGCCGTAGTCTGGCCTGGCGCGTCCACCGTGACCGCATAGTCCCGAAAATCGGGGAGACGGAGGGGCTTGCGGAGCAACCCGCCGTTCGCATGGGGATTGGCGCTCATGCGTCGGTCGCCTTCGGGTGCGAGGGCCTTGAGTTCCGGGATTAGCTTCCCGCTTTTATCGAACAGTTCTTCGGGGCGGTAACTGCGGAGCCAAGCCTCCAACTGCTTCAAATGGGCAGGGTTTTCGCGCACGCCGGCCAACGGCACCTGGTGCGCCCGCCAAAAGCCTTCGACTTTGTGTCCGTCCACTTCTTTGGGGCCCGTCCAGCCCTTGGGGCTGCGCAGAACGATCATGGGCCACCGGGCGCGGGTCGCTTTGCCGCTCACGCGGGCTTCTTGCTGGATGCGCCGGATTTCGAGTACACAGTTCTCGAGGGTCGCGGCCATCTTCGGGTGCATGTCCGCCGGGTCGCTGCCCTCCACGAAGTAAGGCGCCCAGCCATAGCCCACAAACAAGGATTCCAGTTCATCGTGCGGGATGCGGGAAAGCACGGTGGGATTGTTGATCTTATAGCCGTTGAGCTGCAGGATGGGCAGCACCGCGCCGTCGCGGATCGGATTCAGGAACTTGTCGGAATGCCACGCGGCGGCCAGTGGGCCGGTTTCGGATTCCCCATCTCCCACCACGACGGCCACCAGCAGGTCGGGATTGTCATACGCGGCGCCGAAGGCATGAGAAACACTATAGCCCAACTCGCCGCCCTCGTGAATCGAACCGGGTGTTTCCGGGGTGCAGTGACTGCCAATTCCGCCGGGGAAGGAAAACTCCTTGAAGAACTCGCGCATCCCTGCCTCATCCTCGCCCTTATTGGGGTAAACCTCCGAATAGGTGCCCTCGAGGTAGGCCGGGGCCAGCACGCCAGGCGCGCCGTGCCCCGGTCCGGCCATGAAGATCGTGTTCAGATCGTACTTTTTGATCAGCCGGTTGAGGTGGACATAAATAAAACTCAAACCCGGACTTGTGCCCCAATGCCCGAGCAACCGCTGTTTGATATGGTTAACCGTAAGCGGTTCGCGCAGCAGCGGATTGGCCTGCAAATAAATCATCCCGGCGGCAAGGTAATTGCACGCCCGCCAGTAGGCGTCAATTTTACCGAGCTCCGCCCTGGACAATGCGGATGGCGGCGCCGGGCTTGCCTCGCCGTGCCGAGTTCTTTTTGGATCATCGATTACTGTTGCGGTTTCACTCATATTGATACTTCCTTGTTAAACGGTTTCACTTGCTAGTTCTAATTCTCTGGGTGGAGACTTCCATTCTGCGTCCGAATGAACCACCTGCCGTGTCTCTCGCAGGATGGTCAAATCCTCCCTGCTTGAAATAACCAGGATCCGCGCCGGAGAATCACCCCGGGCGACATCAGCGTCCGGCTTGCAGTGTGAGTTGGCGGCGCAATCGAGTTTCAGCCCTAGATGGCCAAGGTTCTCGCACACTAACTCCCGGACTTGAGCCGAATTCTCACCCACGCCCGCGGTGAAGGCCAAAGCATCAACACCGCCAAGGACCGCCGCCATGCCACCTATGGTTTGAACCAGGCGGTGGACATAGACGTCCAACGCCAGGCCAGCCGCATGATGGTCAGGCGCCTTTTGCAAAATCTCGCGCATGTCCGAAGAGATCCCCGAAAGGCCGAACAGGCCGGATTCGTAATTCAAGACATGCAGGAGATGTTCAACGGTCAGCCCTTTGTGTTGCATGAGATAGAGGAGCGCGCCTGGATCGACACTTCCGCTGCGAGTGCCCATGACGAGGCCTTCAAGCGGGGTGAAGCCCATGGACGTATCGACGCAAACGCCGTTGCGTACCGCTGAGACGGACGCGCCATTGCCCAGATGAGCAACCACAATCCGAGCGCTGTTGTTACCCAGCATCGCGGCCGCGCGCCTGGAGCAGTAAGCGTGGCTCAAGCCGTGAAAGCCGTAACGATATATCCCCCATTCGGTTGTCCAAGTCCGCGGTATGGCGTAGGTCCGCGCCGCGGTCGGCAAAGTGGCGTGAAAGGCCGTGTCAAACACTGCTACCTGCGGTACTGAGGGCAAGACTCTTCCAATTGCGCGTATCCCCTCAAGCCCGGCCAGGTTATGCAGCGGCGCCAGTTCACAGAGTTCATGAATTGCTTCCTGAACCTCGGCGGTAATCCGCACGGCTGCGGTGAACCGCGTTCCCCCATGCACGATCCTGTGTCCAACCGCCGCAGGTCCGTCATCGCGCAGCAAAGGCGCGAGGGGGCCAGTGCGGAGGTCTGAGAGGATTCGCGAAAAGGCCTCGTCATGCTTCCGCAGATGCAATTCCTCCCGTATCTCAGGTTGGCCGGGATAGTGCAGCCTGAGCTGCGTTGGCTCGGTCGCCCAATCAATGCTCCCGTCGGCCAGAAGCACCTCCTGGTCCGCCTCGAACAGGCTGAACTTGAGACTGCTGGATCCGGAGTTGCAAACGCCGATTTTCATTTTTCGATAGAAACCAAATCACCCCGCTGGGAAAGGTGGTGTGCGGGCCATGCGCCCAGGGGCGTGACATCGGGGCCGGGATAGACTGTGAATCGAACGAGGTTTTTGAGGTTCAGGATCGAGATGCCTCCCTGCGGCAACCGGAAGTGGACCGCGGCCGCGGAGAACAGCATGTGCAGCCGATAAAGCCGTTCCGCTTCCAATGCCACTTGGATCTCAGCCGCCAGAAATATTCGGGTCCCGCCGGTCATTTCCACTTCCACGAAGAAGACGACGAACTCGCCTGTCTGTTTCTGGCTTCGGCGTTGTTCCAGCCGCGCCGGCTCGTTCAGATGACTTCGCTCTAGGAATTCGTCCTCGGACAGTTCGACCACATCCAAGATGTCGGTGGGATGCTTCCAAGGAGGGAGATTTTCGGCGATTAGGTCAACGCGGTTGACCCGCGAAGCGACGAAGGACGTCAGGGAATAATCGCCGGCAATGGTGATGACGTTGCCGGCAAACACTTTTGTGGGCTGGATCCCCTTCAGTACATTAGCTGCAAGGGCCGGATTGTCCTGGGAAAAGGTCTCAACCGAACCTCCCTGGGAATGAATAAGAATTTTCATGTCGTAAATTTTCTATGGTCGTTCAAATGAACAAGACGGTGTCGATTCCCTCCGTAATGCGACAGATAGCTCTCGACGTTCGCCAAAATTCTTGGCCCATATATCATGAGGGCCGCTTTGGCGCTTGGAACCCGGCTCTTTTTCATATTGTTGAACGCGATTCGCATACAAACCGGGTTTTTGCAGGTAGCGTGCCAACTACCTCCGAAATGCAGAAAGCCTTGATCTTCAATGATAACGGCTTAGAACCGACTCCTGGGCTGAGGCTCGAGATTTCGAAGGTTCGAAAAACAGGGTTCTTTCCACTTCTCTATTGAATTTCTGACAAGATGACCGCAGCGAGCGTTTCACTTCCGTCCGGAAACAGGCCCTTCCCGCGTACACGAGGAATCAGACAAACACTGGTCTATTTTTCGAGTCTTCGAAATTCCGAACGTCACCTGTAAGCCGTCTCTACGCTGTTAATACTTGTACCGCAGCGCCTTCTGCATTGCGCCGGCAGTTGGCACGGCCGCTGCTAAAGTCGGCTTTGTGTGCGAATCAAGCAGAGCAAAGAAGCAGATAATAACGAGAAAAAACACAACGCAACATGAAATCTATAAACCGTAACGAAACGACGACGATCGAGGAACTGCCGCAGACCGGCACTCAGCAGCACCGAAGCGGAGTTGACTCGGAGGACAAATCCAATAGCAATGGCAAAAACGACCCCCACACTATGGCAGTCCCGGCCCGATCCAAGACCAAAGCGCGAATTGCTTTGCTGGCTTTCGCGCTGCTGGTTGGCGCCGCCTCCGCGGCGTATTACTTCCGGTTCGTCGCGCCGTACGAGTCCACCGACAACGCGTTCATCGAGGGTTACGTCATCCCGATGGCATCGCAAGTGCCGGGACGAGTCGCGCAATTGCAGGTGAAAGACAACCAGGCGGTCAAACAGGGTGATGTGCTCCTGAATATTGATCCGCGCGATTACGAGGCCAGCCTGGCGCAAGCGCGCGCCGACCTGGCGGCGGCAGGCAGCCGCTTGGATGAAGCCAAGGCGCAGGTGAGAGCCAGCGAAGCTAAATTCGACCAGGCGCTGGCGACAGTCTCGGCGGCCGACGCAGAGAACCGGCGCGCGGCGGACGATCTTAAGCGTTATGAATCCGTGGAAAGCCGCGCGGTCTCTAAGAGCGCGATTGATCTCGCGCAGTCCCAAGCGCGGGCGGCCAGCGCCAATTTGGAAGCCGCGCGCAGTCAGGCCAAAGCCGCCGAAGCGGAAGCGGGTTTGAGCGACGCGGGCGTTGGGACCGCGAGTGCCGCAGTGCAACAGGCTGAAGCCAGGCTCCGGCAGGCCGAGCTGAATCTCTCCTACACTGAAATCAAAGCTCCCGAAGACGGCCGGGTCACGCGCCGTGTGGTCGAAAAAGGCGCGTATATTCAGCCGGGCCAGGCGCTCATGGCAATTGTGCCGCGCCGGTATTGGGTCATTGCCAACTTCAAGGAAATACAATTGACTCACATGCGCGTCGGCCAGCCGGTGGAGGTCAGCGTGGATGCCTATCCGGACCACAAATTCAAGGGCCATGTGGAGAGCATTCAAAGCGGCGCCGGCGCCCGATTCAGCCTGTTCCCGCCGGAGAACGCCACCGGCAACTATATCAAGGTGGTGCAGCGCGTGCCTGTAAAAATCCTTCTGGATGACCTGCCCGCAGACGACCTCGCGCTTGGCCCCGGCATGTCCGTGGTGCCCGAAGTGCGCGTGAAGTAACCAAACAATCTGGGGCCCACAACTTATGAATGGCGACTCGAACCAGCCTAAAATCAATCCGTGGCTCATTGCGGTTGCGGTGATTTTGCCGACCTTCATCGAAATGCTCGATACGACCGTCGTCAGCGTCGCGCTGGAAAATATCGCGGGCAATCTCTC
>Ga0326727_10026150_pt1 | contig 10862 bp, 7 predicted proteins | sample MB2enrmetagenome_FD_207643 | JGI IMG/M metagenome (GOLD analysis project Ga0326727, IMG submission 207643) | Lab enriched peat soil microbial communities from McLean, Ithaca, NY, United States - MB29MY | ecosystem: Environmental > Terrestrial > Soil > Wetlands > Peat | place: USA: New York... | reverse complement strand
GGTGCAATTTAACTTGCCGCGTGACCTCCGCGAGCGGCTTATAGCTAGGATCCAAGCGCTTAATCCATCCTAGACTCTCCCAGGCGGCTTGATTGTCCTTAAGATTATTCGGATCAGGGTTGAGTGCTTTGTCATCCTCGAGAACCTTCAGCCACTCGGCTGCAATCTGTTTCCTAAAATCCAAGTACTCCTGATGTCCGGGAAGCAGGGCCAACGCTTTCTGGTTGTCCAGGTAGGCAGTCTCGTAGCTCTTCTGGCTGAAGGAGTTCTTCGCTTCTTCGTTCCAATGGACTGCCTGATTGCCTTTGTCCGCTGCGTCAATTCCCCCGGCCGCCTCGGTGTTGGCCGGATCCAGAGCTTGGGCAGCACTGAAGGCTTTCCGGGCATCATCAAACTTATTCGCGACCAAGTCCTTTGACCCCAGGTCAATGTCGGCGTTGATGCGGAGGCGCCGGAGGCGTTCCTTCTCCGCAGGCAGAGCCGGGAATAAGTAAGGGTACTGGCTCAGGCCCTCGAGTTCTACGTTGGCATCTTCCAGTTGAGACGAGGAGATCATCTGCTCAGCCCCGTCCCACCGTTTTTGGAGTTCGGCCTTACGAGCCGCCAATTGGCTCTGCGCCTCGCCGGTCTGTTTGGTGCTGGCGTAGGAAAGCGCCAATTTCAGTTGCTGCTCGCAAGTGTCGATCTTCAGCGCGTTACACGAGCCTATGGCCTGATTGGCAGCGACATCAGCCAAGTGGCCCTTGGCTTTATCCAGTTCCGCACTGATAGTTTTATCCTTGTGCTTCAGGTTGGATGCAATTTTCAGCTTTTCTAGAGCCGCCTCCCAGTGCCCTTGCTGCTCGTCCATCAGGGCCTCTTTTACGAGTTCTTTAGGGTTTTTGGGCTGTGGTTCCGTCGGACTTCCCAAGGCGGCCACAGAAACAACCGTCAGACTCAGCACCACACCATATCGTGCGATTCGAATCATTGTCATTGCTGTTCTCCATGGCCGCCTTAGGATCCGGCAGCCGTCTTTTCGTACACGTCTATGATTTTGGGCGAAATATAATCGCGAGGCGGAGTGAACTTTTCATCCGCCTGGCGTGCTTTGGAAAAGAAATCGTGCGCGAGGGTTTGCTTCTGCTGGTCCTTTGCGCCGTTCAGAAAGTAGTCGGTGCAAGCGATGGCTCCCCGGAAAAAGTAAGCTAATGACTTGTTCTTACTCGGTTGCCCAAGGTATTGGTCCAGCATCTGATCGGCCTGGGAGAAATGGCCGGCATAAAACTCGTGAATCGCTTCAGCGAGCAGAGCGTCGTCAGCGCCGCCGCGATTCTTGCCTTGGTCCCTTTGTCTTGAACCGGACAAGAGCTGAAGCTGTGCTCTCAACTTGTCAACGCGAGGATCCTCGGGCGCCAACTCTGTCAGCTTCTTGAGCTGTTCGCTTGCGAGGCCGGAATCGCCGTGCTTCAGATAGGCCTTGCAATTCTCCACCGAGATCTCCACTTCCGTGTTCTGGAGATAGGTTTGGAGCTCGATCAAATCTGGATGCGTGGCTTTGAGGCCTTCAAAAACCTTCTGCGCCCCGCGGTAATCTCTCTTCTTGAACAGTCCGATCCCTTCGTCGAGTTCTGGCGGCCGTTGCGGCGCCGGGCATTGCGATTGGAGGACCGTATCCAAGGTATCCAATCCGGAAAAATCAGAGCATGACTGCTGCATCTTTTGCCGGATTTCGATTGCCTGCGGGCATAAGCGGCGGTAGCTTAACGCCATGGCGCTTTTGTAATTCTCTTCACAGTTGCGCCTTGTAAGAATTTGTTTTTTCAATTCCTGCGCGTCGGACGCCAACGTCCCGCCCTTGTCTATCACGCGGTTGCAGTAGGCTAAGGCTTTGCCGAGATTGCGCATTTGAACAAGTTCTCTGCAGGTTTTGAGAAGCTCTTCAGGGGTCTCCTGTCCCGCGCCGGACGTCCCCGAATCATTTTGCGCATATCCAGGGAAGGCGAATGCGAGGATGCCGGCCAAAATCAGTACGCCAACGGGAGTCCAATTCATCCGCTGTTGTTCCATTTTTTACCTTTCCTTCTGAGCGCTCGCTTCCGACCAAAATGCACTCCGGACCGAACCGCGCCCGGGATGAATTCTCAACCGAATCCTAATGATAATCTTTCAGCACCTGTCCGGGATCGAACCCCGGATAGACCTTTCGAACCTCTTGCGGCACACCGGGGTCCAAATGCAACGTGAACGGTAGGCGCCCGAGAGCCGGATTCTCGAACACTACCTCGTAATCTCCGGGTAGAAGCGGGAGTTCGATTGGTGTTTTCGAATCCGGGAGGTTTATCTGCTGCTGTGTCTTGGTGTTGCGGATTTCCTTAATACTTGCCCAGGGAGATGCGTCAAATTTCACGAGAACCGGCGTGGGCGGAATGAGTTTGGGCTTTGCAATTCCCGGAGACTTCGAGTGGAGCGCAACCCCCACGACTAGCATAAGCATGAGCACGGCCGCCGCACTTTCCAGCCAGAAATAAGGAGGGCGCAGCGGGGCCGGAAGTCGGTCCAGACCCCCGAGTAGCTTAGTCAGGAGCACTCGGGCTTTCCTAACCAATTCGGGTTGTTCATCCTTACCGTCGCCCGACCCGCCACGCTGCGTTATGCTGCCAAGGCGGCGCCATAAATCATCGAATAACCGATGCCGATGCGGGGGTTCGGTAAGCGAAGTCTCGGCGAGCGGCGGCTCGGCGGTATCTACTTGTGGCGCGAATTTTTCACGGCGCTTTTCTGTGATCGTTTCTTCAACCAGGGAGAGGAAAGAATCCGGCCGTGCGTCGATGAGCTGGAGGCCCTTTCGTTCCGCCCAGCGGACCGAGGGAATGGCAATGTCGACGTTGGCCAGGTAGCATCCCTTGCTCCCACCCTCGCGATAGCGCGCGATTTCAGCGAACAAGTGCCGGAAACCTTCGTCTTCCGGATCGTAGCCCACAAAAAGCAGGCAGTCCCGCGCGAAGCGAGACTTGAGCGCGTCAGACAAAGAATTGAAGGCGCTGAAGAACTTCCAAAGATCGTCCTCCGTTACCACAACGGAGGCTTCACTCTCCAGGCTCCCGAACAGGGGGACGAGCAGGTCGGCGTCAGTCGAGTCGTCCGGTACGCTCGTGCCGTTCAGCACACGGCGGAACTTACCGCTGACCTTCGCCAGCTCTTCCTCAAGAAAAGTGTCGTAGCCTGTAGTGATAACAACCGGAAACCTCAATTGCGCTATTCGGGCAATGATCTCGCGCGGTGAGACAGAAGGGTTCCGTACCGCGGCGGTCAGATACTTGAGCATCTCGGCCCGGCCGCGCTCGATTTCAAGATCCTGAGCCAAACGCGACAAGCTATGGTCGCTCCCTGGGCTGCTCAATCTCTCCGCCAGATAGTCAGCGATGACATTCTCGACCGTACGCGAATGTTTCTCATTAAGGCTGACGGGAAGGCAGAGCCCGACAAATAATGAACATTGACGCGCTTCCAACGCCGTTGCGATCTTGTCCGCGCCGACATTGGCGTCGATGACGTAGGCGAACTGCTCGTGATTGAGCAGGTCCTGCTGAAATTGTGTGACGTTGTTGTAACGGTCGTCCGGGTCTTTCTTCATCGCCCGGGCCACTACCCGGTCGAGAGTATGGGGAGCGTCCTCTCTCACTTTGCTCGGGTCGGGAGGAAAGGTATACAGCGTCTTCTCAATGACACTCGCGGCCGTAGGTCCTTCGAAAGGCGCTCGCCCGGTGAGCATCTGATAGAGGACGATTCCCAGGGCAAAGATGTCGGCCCGTCCGTCCACGCGCTCGCCACGCAATTGCTCCGGGGCCATGTAACCCGGCGTACCCGCTATGATTTTATCGAGAGTTGAATCTTCGCCTTGGGGCGGTTGAGCAAGCCCGAAGTCGGTGATTTTTACCCGATCGTCCGCGCTCACTACGATATTGCCGGGCTTGATATCGCGGTGGACGATGTTTCTGCCATGAGCGTGGGCCAGGCCTTCACAAATCTGGCGAGTAATGGCAAGAATGCGGCGCAGCGGCAGTCGTTTTGTCTCAATTAGGATTTTCCGGAGGTCTCGGCCTTGGGCGAGCTCCTGAGTCATATAGACGCAGCCGCTGGACTCGCCAACATCGAAGACGGTAGCGATGTTGTTATGTGAGAGGTTGCCGGCTACTCGAGCCTCCTCAAGAAAACGCTGTCGGGCCACAGCCGAAGGTGCAGGGCCCTCGGCCAGAGCAAACCGGATCACTTTCAGCGCCACGGTTCGCTGCAGTGGACCCCGGTCGAAGGCAGAGTAGACAATTCCGAATCCGCCGCGCCCGAGTTCGTTCTTGATCTCATAGCGATCAGTAAATGTGTCGCCCCGCTTCAGCCAAACAGGCCCGGTTGTTGAATGTGGCTCGGCAGGAGCCTTCCCGGACCCCTCCGCGGTGGATTCGGCTCTTAGGTACGTTTCAGTGGTCTTTGCCCAGGGCGGTGAGACAAGAAAATCCCCCGCCCGCTCGTGTTCTGCGATCAGACGTTCTACTTCCTGGCGAAGATCGTCATCTCCCTCGCAGGCCTCGGCCAAGAATTTCAACCGGTCGTCCGGCGACTTCTCCAGTGAGGCATCAAATAATTCCTTGACCCGCTCCCATCTTTCTGGAGTCATTTAAACTCTCCCCGACAAAGTTGGTGCAGAAAACCACCAGATTGCCACGAACCGCTGTCTTGTCTCCGTTTACCGGGGCAGGTCGCGGCGGGATCCGTCCAACCATGCTTTCGCGCTTGAGTCGAAAAGCAACGTTTCTGAGTCCCGCCACTGGATGCGGAAACCACCCCCCTACAGGGGCCACACCAGCACCCCGTCTTCTGGGTCGGTCGAAATATTGGATTAAATCGTTCTGCGTCGAGCCGAGACCATTTTACCTCTACTTGCCCGATAGTTCACCGTGCAACCAGGCCCTCGCCAGCCTCCATTCGCGCTTCACTGTGCGAGGGGAAATGCCAAGTACCTCCGCCGTTTCCTCCACCGTCAGCCCTCCGAAAAAACGCATCTCGACAATCCGCGCCTGCCGCGGATCAAGTTCTTCTAAGCTACAAAGGGCGTCGTCCAACTGCACCATTTCGCGATATTTCGTAGGAGAAAACTCACGCATCTCCTCGAGGGGGAGCTTTTCGGCCAGACCACCGCGCTTCCCCGCTTGGTGGCCACGAGCATGGTCGACGAGGATCTGCCGCATCAATCTCGCCGCGATGCCGAAAAAATGCGCTCGATCCTGCCAATCGGTGTTTTCCTGGGAGACCAGCCGCAGGTAGGCCTCATTCATCAGGGCCGTTGCTTGAAGAGTGTGATCGGGACGTTCTTGCCGCATGTAGTGTCCGGCCAGCCGATGCAGGTGTTCGTACACGAGGGGGAGTAGCTCGGCCTCTGCGTCCGGACGACCCCGCCGGAGTTCGCCCAGCAGTCGTGTCACTTCCCCAGATGAAGGCTCCACAGGAAGGTTCCTCCTGGTCCAACTTGGCAGGAGCTTACCTCAGCGCGAAAGTTTTTGCAAAGGAAAACCAAAAAAAGATCTGCAATGAGTTGGCCCCTTTTTGGCAGAGATTTCCGCACCTCAGAGTGAAGGCACAAATGGAAAGTGGCCGCAGCGTAAAGAACCACTTCCATCGTGCGCCAGCCGGGAGGATTCAAGCTGAATGGTCCGACCGAATTCAACCCATACATACACTCAAGGAGGGAGCAATGAACGCGACGATGACCAGCAAGAACACGATGCGCATATTCATAACGATTTTGGCTTTGACGATGACTCCGGCACTCGCTTGGGCCCAATTCAAGATTTACACTCCTCCGAGGGTTTACACTCCTCCCAGGGTGAGCGTACCGCGCCCAGCGTCTCGGCCGAAGATAGGTACCCCGAAGCAACCCAAGGCGAAGAAATCGCAGGCTAAGCAGCCAAAGCAGAAGGCTCAGGGAAAAGTCGCAAAAGAAAAGGTGCAGAAAACGGACCGGCGGCAGCAGAACCAAGAAGTGAAAGGCGAACGGAACCAGCAGAAACAACAGAGGCAGGCGCAACAGCACCAACAGAAGCTACAGCAGAAGGAGCTGAAGCAACAACGGAAGCAACAGAAAGAACAAGAGAAGGCACAGCGTAAGCAGGAAAAGAGCGGCCAACGCCAGGTGAAGCAGGATAAGCAGAAGAACTCCTCGCCGCAGCCGGCAGCCCGCAGCGGACAGACTGAGCCGCAAGGCCGTGTGACGCCGCTTCGGGCCGGCGGCCATGCGATCGACACTCCCAGCGGCGATCATTACGAATTCAACCGCGAGGGTAAGCTTTCCGGCTTTTCCAAAGGAGGAACGGAGGCGACCTTCCGCCGCGACGGCTCGTTCAAAACAGTCAAAGCCCACGGCATGCAGATTGAGCATGGTGCTGCCGGAGTGCGGACCGTCCAATCGCCGCTACCGGGTGGAGGACGTTTGGCGAGCACAGGGCCCGGGCGAGGGTTCGTCGAGACCCCGATGACCCGGGGTGGCCATGCCTACGTTATGCGAACCTACGTGGCGGGCGGCCGAGTCTCGGCAGCAGTGTACCGCCCGTATTTCTACCGTGGGGTAGTCTACTATCGCTATATGCCGGGGTTCTTCTTTGCACCCAGATTCTATGCGTGGGCATACTACCCGTGGCCAACTCCGATTATGTTTAGCTGGGGTTGGTTTGGCGCGCCGTGGTTTGGCTTCTACGGTCCTTACTTCGCTCCTTTCGCTGCATACCCCAACGCCTCGTTGTGGCTGACGGACTACTTGCTGGCTGCGAACCTACAGGCGGCTTATCAAGACCGCGACGGAGCCGGAACAGGAGACGAGGGCACCTCGGAGGCGGACACGGGTAACGACAGCACCAGCCCGATCACACCGGAAGTGAAGTGTGCAATTGCTTCCGAAGTCCGCGCGCAGATTGCGGCCAACCAGACCATGGCGGCCCATCCCGATCAGGCCGAAACGGCGGGAGACGAAGCGGCGACTGCTGTGCTGGATCCGACGTTGCGCGTCTTCGTGGTCTCCAGCAGTCTCAGCGAACTAACGGCAAGCGGTGGGGAATGCGGGTTGACACCTGGCGACGTTATCGGCCGCCTCGGCGATAGCCCGGATGCCGACCAGCGGATTCTTGTCAGCGTTCTGAGCAGCAAGCGCGGCGACTGCGCAGTCGGTTCGCAATTCCAAGCGCCGGCTCAGGAGCTAGTCGAGATGCACAACGACTTCCTCCGGCAGCTCGATTCAGGCTTGGGGGTTCTGGCACAGGACGAAGGCCAGAATGGTCTGCCAGTTGGTCCTGCCGCCGGACTTCACCTGGCGCCAGGCAGCCAGCCGGAAACGCCCGATGCGAGTGCGCCGACCTTGCTCCAGCAGCAACAGGAATCAGCGGACCAAGCGGAGTCTGAGATGCGAAAGACGGTCCAATCCGGCTCCACCGACTAGCGAATCCATAGTGAGCCAGAGGAACGTCGAGACACCGACGGTGTCGCTCGACGTTCCTCTGGCCTTCCGTAAACCAGTTTTAGCTAGCAGGAATTGAAAGGTTTGATGATTTAGCCGCTATGCTTCCCAATCTGAGGAGGAGGTCGGTCATGCGAAACTGGCGAACAATTCTAACCCCGGTCAGAACAACCGCTGACTGGCCGAGCACTCTTGGCCCTCTTGGGCACTCAGTCCTGGCCAGGTGGCCGTCCGCGCCTAATGGAACCTGCGAGTTCACTTCGATGAAGGTCTGCCCGACGTGCAGATTAGCGTACCCTGCTGATTTCAGGCTCTGCCCGCACGACGGCGGTCCGCTGATTGAGACTGGACTGTGGTCAGAGGGGTCGGTGGTTCTCGGAAAGTATCAAATCCTCGCGAAGCTGGGTGAGGGAGGCATGGGCTCAGTTTTCAAGGCGCTCCATTTGCACTTTAACGAGATCCGTGCCTTGAAGGTGATGAATCCCAGGCTAATGGAAAACGTCGCCTTTCGGAGGCGGTTCGAATGCGAGGCAATCCTGGCGCGGAAACTTCAACATCCCAACGCCGTGCGAGTCGAGGATTTCGATGAGGCCGATAACGGCCAGCCGTTCATTGTCATGGAGTACATCGACGGGCAGAGCTTTCGCAAACTGATCGAAGCTGAGGGGCCGCTGCCCGTCTATCGTTGCTGCACAATCCTCTCGCAGGTAGCCTCCGCCCTCGACGCTGCCCACAGGATGGGCATGGTTCACCGGGATATCAAGCCGGACAACATCATGCTGGCGAAAGGCGCAAAACGCGATCTGGTCAAAGTGCTTGACTTCGGAATTGCAAAACTCAACAGCAGCATCACCAGACCCTCCGGCCCAGGTATGGTAGATATCGGAGGCACGGTCCCCTCGACCGAAACCGGGACCACGATCGGCACTCCCGAGTACATGTCGCCTGAACAGATCCGGGGCAAGACCGAAGAGGAGGTAGACGGCCGTTCCGATATTTACTCTCTCGGAGTCGTCGCCTATCAAGCACTGACCGGTGAATTGCCGGTGACGGGCAACACCCCCTTTGAGAAGCTGATGGCTCAAGTCCAATCACCACCAAGGCCCATTCAGAGCACAGCAGCAGCCTCCCACATTCCTCATCGTCTATGCGTTCTAATCATGAAATGCCTGGAAAAGTCCCGTGAACGAAGGCCTGCGAGTGCGGCCGCGTTGATGGAAGAGCTTCACGAGATTGAAAGGCAAGTCAGGCAGAAGCAGCATGAAGAGGCAGGGCGCCCAGCGCAGAGTTCAGCCACACACAACGGTGGCATTGAGAAAAAGCCGCGGCTGCGCGCCAAGCGCGGTGGGGCGAGCCGATTGCTCGTTAGCCAACAACTGAATTGAATTACCGGAGGTCATCCACCCCGTGCGGCCGGCCGCCTACAGACAATTTGCCTTAAGCCTTCTTGTCCGCATTGCCGGAGCGAAATCGTGATGCCCGGGACCAGGGCGGTGTGAACGACTGCCAGGGAAGTCCGAAGCTCGTGTAGCCGACTTTTTGTCACTCAACGGGCCCCCGCCTAGCCGCTCGGACCCTTCAGTTCGTTTGCGCAAATTGTGCTGTTTTCGCTTCTTTCAGGCTCTGATTTGTGCTAATTGGCGCACAAAACGCGCATAATTTGCAGCACACAAAAAGTGATGTCCTTTGTTTTCAGCAACTTCTTGGCTTTGTTCCCGGTACTTTTGAATTCTCTCGCGGTCCCCCGGGTTTCCCCCAGCAGGGCAATTCCGGTCCGTGCCTCATCCCCCGCGATCCAGTCCCCCGCCCGAACGTGTGCGATGTCAAAAAGCTCGAATTTTGGCTCTATTTCACGCATTCAAGCACTCAATTTGGGTTCGTTTTGAGTTCGTTTTCGGAATGCCTCGTTTGTTTTCAATAACATACTGGCTTCGATCGTACTATTTTTTGTTTTTTGGGGACCCCGGTTTTCCCCAGTGCCGGGACTATTGCGCTTTTCCTCGCGGTCCAAAGCCTGCCCACGACAAGGTGTCCATAACAAGACCACCCTTATAGGCTATCATAGGCTCGTGAGGTTGTCAAGTGGAAAATGCAAAAAAGCGAGCGGACTTTCCGGAATTTCCCCGCCTAACCCAGCCAGATCACGCCCGGAAGAGTGGCTGTGACGAAATGTCGTTGGCCGGCGCGCCTGTGGCCGGAGAATTACAGCCTGCCCCTTCCCGCGAGCGCCAGCCGGAAAACCGCAGACCTTGAACCGCAGGTCCGCGCTACGTGCTTGCTCTTTGAGACGCCATAAACTAGCAGGTAGTGCCTCAGTTTGAATTTCACCCCTCTTGACTCTTGGTCAGAGTGTGACATGATGAGGGCATGACAGTAGAAAGAACGAATACAATCACCTTCGAGGAAATCATAGGCATACAGTTGGAGTGTCGGAAATGCGGTGTAAGAACCGTGATTCCATTGGGTGCCGAAGGACGCTTCCCGCTCTCCTGCGGGGTACTGTGATGATCCCTGGGTTATTAATGGCAGAACCGATCTCCATCAAAGGTTCCTCAATTCAATTGGTTCGTTCTTGACGGCAATGAGACAGGTGAAAGAGGGCGGTAATAACGCGAACTTTCGCGTAAGTATCGAAATCAAGCCGGAGATAAGTAAAGGGACAGATGCCGCACAGACCTCGTGATCCAAATCAACTGGCAAAAACGATTGTAGGCATTGCGACCGGAGAAGTCGAGGATACGGTAAGCGAATCAAAACGTCATCCTGAGAACGTGCGGGGCAGAGCTGGCGGCTTGCGTGGTGGAATCCTTAGAGCACAAAGCATGTCTGCCAGGAAGCGTTCTGAAATTGCTCGTAATGCGGCAAAATCACGGTGGAAGAAATCTTAACTTATTCCGAACGTATCTCGCATCCCTTGATTGTGCTTTTCGTCTTCCAGTCCGTCACTTAGTAAAAGTCCATACTTATTCCACCAACTTTGGATTAGACTTTCGCCACCCTCTAATCCCTTAAATCCTCCAGGCCAAAGCAAAACCATCTGACGGAAGGGGCCGACAGTTGGGTCAATCTCAGCGAATTGCTTGGCTTCGGTTAAATGTAAGAGGGAATGAGCAAGGCCCAAAGAATGCGATTGTTTTCGGTAGTTGAGCCAATTAAGAGCGGCTATCGCTCCACTTCCGATAACCGCATTACCTGGGCTAATCTCTGCCCTAACGTGTATGCTCTTTCCACCCTCGGCAACAAACTGAATTGGCGCTTCGGCGCTCGCCAGAATTGACCCACTAGTGCTCGTCTAATGTGACCCGTTTTGGTAATACGACTTAGGATCAGTTTTGTGGTAGGAGGCGTCGGGCAAGCTGCAGCATGGGCGTTCGTAGCTTGG